>Ga0207421_10007337_pt1 | contig 11759 bp, 10 predicted proteins | sample SodLakKL_010_SED_4_FD_187542 | JGI IMG/M metagenome (GOLD analysis project Ga0207421, IMG submission 187542) | Alkaline sediment microbial communities from Lake Tanatar, Kulunda Steppe, Russia - 8KL_010_SED (SPAdes) (version 2) | ecosystem: Environmental > Aquatic > Non-marine Saline and... | reverse complement strand
GACTAAAAGAGAACTAGTTAAGTTAAAGTAACCAAAAAATCCTTTCTATTTGCTCTTTTTAATATTAACAACTCATTCTACTCTGAAAATACATTCTTCTTCCGTAGAAAAACATATCGACTCATCTTTAAAATTTTAAAAGAAGTAAGAAAGGGAAATATTTGTATTAATCGAAGATGCAAATTTAAAAATGGTTTAAATTTTATAGATTAACCTAAAAAATACTTAAGAAAAGAGTGTAAAAATTTGGTCATGATTTACTTCATAAATCCTGGATTTGATCATAAATATTATCCTTGCTAGATGAGTGTTTATGGGAAAAGATACTTACTTTACTCAATCATATCTAAAATTTTTCTCCACAACTGTTTAAGATCAAAAATGATTTAGGTGATAACCTCTTCTGGAAAAAACGATTAGACAAATAATACTTAACTAATTATTCTCACATAACAGAGGTGTTATAATATACACCTAATTCTTTAAGACTCAATAGAGGAATATCTATCTACAGAAAAGATGGGGGATATGGTATCTAAAGTTTCTTTAAAAATATAATAATCGCAAGTCGAAATCCCTTCTAGAGTTAACGATATATATAATCAATAAATTTTAATTTCAAACACGTACTTTTCCATTCTAAAAACCTCATTTTTATTAAGATATCAGTTGATTATCAACTAAAATTTCATTTTGCGTAGATAATGAATAATTTTTAGTTGTTTTTTTAAGCAACTATCATCCTTAACGCTTATTGACTAAGCCGTATAGAATTATTTGATTATTAGTGTCCTTTCTGATATCATGGCAGATTTTTCGAGAGATAACATAATCTCTTGGATATGGCCAAAAGGATTTTATAACCCCCTATGTATGAGACAAGTATCAAAACCCAAGTTAATATCTAAATCAAAGTAAATAAGATAAGAGGTGGAAAAGATGTCTGTAAAAGTTAAATCTGTGTTCTGTAAAGGATGCGATATATGTGTGGATATATGTCCCAAAGATGTTTTAGAACTATCTCCGGAACGCAACGAAAAAGGTTACAACGTAGCACAGGTAGTGAAACCGGAGGAATGCATAAAATGCAAAAAATGCGAAATTAATTGTCCAGATTTGGCAATTTCTGTCAAGGATGAATAAATCCTAATAAGAAACAAACTTCTTCCTCTCTACTTTAAAAAAATATTATTTGTATTTTAAATATAGAGTATGTGAATAATATGGAAACTAAAAGAAAATATAAGACGATTGGTATCCTAGGTGGTATGGGTCCGATGGCTACAGTAGAATTGTTTAAAAGTATTATTAAAAAAACTCCTGCTGAAAAAGACCAAGAGCATATCCCAATAATTATCAATAATATACCTCAGGTCCCAGATCGGACTAAAGCTATTCTTAACAGTGGAGAAGATCCTATCCCCATACTTCGGGAATCAGCAATTAAGTTAGAGAAAGCAGGAGCAGATTTCATAGTAATTCCTTGTAACACAGCGCACTATTTTATCAATGAAATACAAGAAGCCGTCGAGATACCAATCCTAAACATGATAAAATCTACTATTGATCAGATAGACTCTGGAAGTAAAGTTGGACTTCTTGCTACTTCTGGAACTATCAAAACAGGTGTCTATCAACATTATGGGGAAGATAAAGTCCAAATAATCACACCAAACGATGAATTACAAGAAAAGGTTATGGAGGTTATCTACGGAGAACAGGGTGTTAAAGCTGGACATTACAATGATGAACTTACAAAAAAAATGTTACAAGTTGTAGATCATTTAAAGGAAAACGATGCAAATACTATAATAGCTGGTTGTACTGAAATAAGGTTAGTTTTAAAAGATTCTGATATAGAAAATGGTTCACTCCTAACTCCTATTGATATAATTGCGGAAAAGGCAATACAATTAGCATTAAAAAATAAATAAAAAGAGGAAATATTAATTAATCTTTAATTTTTAGATTCCCGTTTTTCTGAATTACTATTTCATCGACTTTTACAGTAGCTTCTTTAAGAATTAAGTCTATATGACTTTTTGCCTTTACTTCACCTCCAAAAGAAGTGTTATCTCCAATACCGATATGACATGTACCTGCCGCACTTTCGTCTTCCAACATATTTCCACATATCTCTGAACTTGGATTAAGTCCGATCCCTAGCTCAGCTATATTATATATGTTTGGATCTTCCATGTCACAAAGTAGGGTTTTTAGGATTTTAGCCTGATTATTTGTCTCATCGATATCTATTATTTTGCCTTCTTTTACCGAGATATTAATAGGATTATTGATAACGCCTAAATCAGGATGAGGTATACTTCCATCGACGATAATTGTACCTTTAGCACTGCCCTCTACCGGGCTTATATTTGCCTCAATATTGGGGGGAGAGCATAGCTTTCCTTTTTCATGTGCTAAACCTGGTTCTGATTGTCCTCTTCTGTTTTGAATGTCCATACGTATATTCGTTCCTTTTGAGGTAGTCACAGTGACCTTCTTACCATTTTCAAAAATAGAAGCTATTTTATCTACAGTTTCCTTTATATTTAAGAATTCAGCCTCGATTCCTCCTTCTTCAAGCATTGATTCGTTGAAATCACCCATACTTGCAATTCGAGCTCCTTTAGACCTAGCTTTATTTATTGCTTCGGCATGTGTCATTGAGAATTTTAAGGGCATTGCTATTACATCAGAATCTAGCATAGCAGGTACAATTCTCTTTGGAGGGGAGTATCCGTGTCCCTTCCTAGGAGTGATTATAGCTAGGATAACTTTGTCAGTTACCTCGTAGGCTGCTCTTGCTATTAAATCTCCTATAGATTTTGTTTCAGTATCAGTTAATACAAGTACTTTTTCACCTGGCTGAGTATCCAAACAATCTTTTATAATTTTTCGAGCACCGGTGAGCTTCTTTTCCTTATCACTCATGAGAATTTCTCCCGAGGTATTCTTCGATTCTGTTAAATGCTTCGTTTATATTTTCTAGAGAAGTTGAATAGGACAAACGAAGGTGGCCTTCACCAGATTCTCCAAATGCTGCGCCTGGGACTGTAGCAACATGGGCCTCTTCTAGTAGTTCTCTAGAGAGTTCTATTGAGGGCTTGTCTAAGTCATAAGATGTAAAACAATAAAATGCACCACTAGGTTTATAAGGTAATTCAAGAAAGTCTGAGTCATCTATTAATTCTATCATATGTTTTCTCCTTTTTTCATAGCCCTTTAACATTTTTTCTAATTGCTTTTGGGACTCTTCACTTCTGAGGGCTTCGATACCTCCTCCTTGAGAGAATGAATTTACACAGGAAACCGAATGTTGATATATTTTACTCATACCTTCAAGTATATCTTGAGGACCTGTAACAAACCCAAGCCGCCATCCAGCCATTGCATAACTCTTTGAAAATGCATTAGTAGTTATAACATTATCAAATTCTGAACCCGGACTATAATGTTCTCCCTCATAAATCAAATATTCATATGGTTCATCAGATAAGACGTACGCATCATTTTCTTTCGCTATTTCAGTTATATCTCTGATTATTGAGGGTTCGAAGACGGCTCCAGTAGGATTGCAAGGGGTGTTTATGACAACAATTTGAACTGATGGATTCATTGCTTCCTTTATTGCCTCAACATCCGGTTGAAATCCTTTTTCTTCATCAGTAGGGACTCTAATCACGTCTGCACCTTTGAGATTAGCTGCTGGTTCATAGGTTACCCAAGAAGGATCTAAGAGCATTACTTCATCGCCTTCTTCAAGAATGGTTTGGAAGGAAAGATAGATCCCAAATTTCGCGCCCGGTGTCACAATTATATCACCAGGAGATACAGATATATTATTTTCTTCTCTTAGTTTTTTTGCTATCTTTGTTCTCAGCTCATGATCACCAGCTGTAGGTTCGTAATTTGTTTTTCCCGCTTTCAATGCCTCCCAAGCAGCCTCTTTGATATTTTCTGGAGTGTCGAAACAGGGTGCACCAACGCCTAAAGAAACTATATCATCTATACCCTTTTGCTCCATTTCTTCAATTTTATTGTCTACTTCTTCAGTCGCGGAACCCTCTAATTCAGCTATATTTTTAGCCATTTTCAAATTCATAGTTTATACCAACAGGAGGCAAAACCTACGGAGTCATATTTAAATATTTTTATCATTAATCACGTTGGTAGCATCATAAGTTATATCTGGATTCTTTCCCTAATTGTTAGTTTTTCACTGATTCCTATATTTTTTACACTCTACAACTTTATATATATTTTAAATTCATAGTTAATGACCCGACTTTTTGAACTTTTGAGACGTTATATAAATTGCTGCCAGTCATAAAAGTGACTTTAGTTCTTTTAGAGAATTATTGGCTCATTTCGTGATATTTCTTCTATATAATTAATTTTGAATTCCTCTAGACATCGAAATTTTAAGATAAAATTCCTAGATCTTAGGAAAGAATACCTTCCTAAAAGAAGGTATAAGGTCCACTAAATTAAAAAACTGAAAACAACAAACCAAAAATTCTCTAACAAATTAATTTAGATTTGTAAAAATTTATAAAACAAGGAATTTTTTTATTTTATTGATCATATTAGTCTTTATTCTATATTATTCTTTTATAATATTGGTGATGTCTTGTGGATCCCTTGCGATTTCTGCTCCAGCTTTCTTTAGTGCCTCAATTTTGTTTTTTGCTTTGCCAGACTCACCTTCAACAATAGCACCTGCATGACCAAGTTGTTTTCCTTTCGGTGCGGATCTTCCTACTATTAAACCAACAACTGGTTTTTCAACGTTAGAAGATATATATTCAGCTGCCCTCTGCTCCATATCTCCTCCAACTTCACCTGCTATCACTATCTGTTCTGTTTGATCATCTCTATTAAATAGCTTAACGAGATCCTTCTGAGTTAAACCCCATAGGGGTCCACCTCCAATACCCACTACTGTAGATTGACCAATTCCATTTTCTGTCAAAGATTTACAGATCTCATAGGACAAGGCGCCACTACGAGACATCACACCTACTTTTCCTGACATCACCATATCATTTGGGTGTACACCAAGTTTTGACTTCCCTGGAGATATGAGCCCAGGTGTGTCTGGTCCCAATAAGGTTGATTCCTTTTTCTTAGAATAGTTTATTAGTTCAATCATATCGTGGATAGGGACTCCTTCAGCTGTTAATACTATTAAAGGAATATCAGATTCCATTGCCTCAAATGCTGCTTCTTTAGTGAAGGGCCCAGGAACAAAACAAATTGTAGCATCTATCTCGTGCTGTTCTTTTGCATCTTCTACAAAATCGTAGACAGGGATACCATGTACTTCTTTTCCTCCTTTTCCAGGAGTCACACCTGCCACAATATTAGTTCCGTATTCTTTCATCACTTTGGTTTGAAAAGCCCCTACACTACCAGTAATGCCTTGAACCAACACATTCGTTTCAGAATCAATCAAAATAGCCATTTATATCACCCTTTATTTGCTATCTCAACGGCTTTTTTTACCGCTTGACTATGATCATCAAAAGTATTTAAACCAATCTCATTTAGGATCTCTTTACCTTCTTCAGTTTTTGTTCCACACATCCTGATTATGATTGGTACTTTAGGTTTGTTATCTTCCATGTAATTAACAATCCCCTCAGCCATATAGTCCATCCGAGTTAATCCACCTATCAAGGTAATCAAAAGCACATCTATATCAGGATTATTCAATACTACTTCCATCGATCTTTCGATAACTTCATCATCTGCTTTACCGCCCATCTCACAGAAATTTGCCGGTTCTCCGTCAAAATCTGAAATCTTGTCTAATGTTAACATACCTGTACCAGCACCGTCGGAAATCAGTCCTACATTACCATCTAGAGGAACATATGAAACACCGTATTCATCGGCAATTTTTTCTGCTTCACTTTTTTTCTCTGAGATAATTTCTTTTTTTTCATTTTTCAACTTCTGGAATAACTTTGGATGTCTGTATTCAGCGTCATCGTCTAATATAACTTTAGAATCAAGAGCTATCAGTCCTTCTTGGTTAGAAGCGAGAGGATTAATTTCGACAAGCTCACCGTCTTTTTCAGTAAAGATATGGTACATTGCTTCAAGGATCTCTTTGAATTGATCTCTGTGAGATATATTAAGTTCTCTACAAATATATTTAGTTAAATAGTTAGTTATGCCAATTTCCGGATCTATGTGTTTTTTTAATAGCTTTGCTACTCCCTTTTTGGCTTTTTCTTCTACATTTACTCCTCCTTCTGATCCCACCATTAGGAGGGGCTTATTAGCAGATTTATCTATCGTTAAGGAAATATAGAGTTCTTTTTCGTGATCGATCATTTCTTCGACAAGCACCGCATTAACCAATTCGCCTTTTAATTCACTCTTTAAAAGTTCATCGCAAACATGGATGTATTCATCTTCAGTATCAGCAGATTTAATTCCCCCTGCTTTACCCCTCCCCCCAAAAGGAAGTTGAGATTTTACTATTACTGGGGGCTCTAAATTAGTTTTTAATTGGAGCTCTTTTGTTTTGACTAATTCACCTTTTGGTATAGGAATGTCATAAGCGTCAAACAATTCTTTTCCTTGGAATTCAATTAGTTTCATCGAACAAATCCTCCAGATTTATTTCCTTCTCTTGTGCAATAGATATACCTCTTTCAGCCGCCTTTATATCAATATCAACAAATTTCTCGTTCACATTATCTTCAATGATCTCAAAAAGAACTTCCTTTGAACACAATTTTGTAGATTCCTGTAAAAATCCTAATACAACCATGTTTGCTACTAGTTCATTTCCCAATTCTTGTGCTATATTTCTCGCTTCTAGTTTTATAACCCTCTGATTTTTTTCTTCAATGGAAGTTACAAGTTCAGGATCAATGATTAATACTCCGTCATCTTTGAGTCGGTGTTGATATTCCCCATAAGCGGTTTGAGATAAAGCTATTAGAAGGTCTACTTCGTCAGCCGAAGGAGAAAATATATCTCCATCAGACACTATCAGTTCTGCTTGACATTCTCCACCACGAGCTTCTGATCCGAAGGATTGTGTTTGGACAGCGTTATAATCTGGCCCTTTTACGGCTGCATTACCTAGTATAGTCGAGGATAGTATTATTCCTTGACCTCCAAAACCACAAAATTGGATATTCGCCTTCATATTCATTCCTCCTCCTCAAAAACGGTACTCCCATCAAATACTGGTCTTTCTTTTTGGTAAAAGTCTCCCACAATAAATTGGTCTTTAACTTCTTCTTCATCCATGCTCTCTGCCTCTTCAATAGTCAATGATTGATCTTCTATCCATTTTATTCCCTCTACTGGTTTCCCCGTTCCCAAAGCATATCTGCCAAAGTGGGTAGGACATTGTGCGATTATCTCTACTACTGAAAAACCGTCATGTTCTAAAGCTTCTTTGATCGCCTTAATTGATTTTTGAGATCTAGATGTATTCCATCTACTGTAGAAAGTACCTCCTGCGGCTTCGTGTAACTTTTTCAAATCAAATTTTTCTTCTTCGTTACCGAAAGGAGTTGTAGTTGTATTCATATCAGAGGGTGTTGTGGGTGAAACTTGCCCTCCGGTCATGGCGAAGTTTAAATTATTGACAACTACTACAGTCACATCTAAATTTCTTCGAGCTGCTTGGATGAAATGATTTCCTCCTATCGCTCCGACGCCGCCGTCACCTGCAAAGACTACCACGTTGAGGTCTGGATTCTTCAGTTTTATACCGGTAGCCCAGGGGAAAACACGACCGTGAATTCCGTGAAGAGCATCACACTTCAAATAAACAGGTATTCTTGCTGTACATCCAACTCCTCCAATTGCTACAAGATTATCGAAATCTAAATCTATTTCATCTGCCGCTTGGAGGAAAAAGTTCATGACTTGTCCAGCACCACAACCAGAACAGAAAAAGTGCGGTAGACTATCTTCTCTCAAATTACCTCTTAACTTTTCGATCTTTTCCATCATATTACCTCCTTTATAGAAGAATAAATTTCTCCTGAGGTATGAATTGCACCTCTGTTTTTAGTTATCCTTTTAACCTCACAATGCGGGGCACATACTCTTTCGACTTCACGGGAATATTTTCCTATATTCATCTCAACTGAGAAAATTGTTGAAGCTTGATCGGCAGCCTCTCTTAATTCTTTTTCAGGAACAGGCCAAACGGTATCTATTTTAAGCAAACCGACTTTCTCACCTTCCTCTCTGGTTTTTAAAACGGTGTCGAGTGCTGGTCTGCATTCACTTCCATATGCTACCAAAATGACTTCGGCATCTTCGGTGTAGTATTCCTCTACTTGAGTTATGTCATCAATATTATCTTTGATCTTTCCCATTTCTCTTTCATACATATTTTCGAAGACATCTGGATCCCAATTGATATTCCCCTCCTCATCATGAGGATTCAATGAATATAATGTATTATATCCTTCACCAAATTCTGGCATAGGAGGTACTCCTTTTTCATCTGGTGAAAAAGGAAGGAAATCCTCTGGAGGGACCTCTGGTTTCTTTCTTTCCTCTATCTTTATTTCACCTGGTTCCGGAATTGTCAAATCTTCTCTCATCAAAGCAATGGTGGTCTCTGACATCACGATGGTAGGAACGCGATATTTCTCCGCAATATTAAATGCTTCAACAGTATAATCGAAAAGTTCCTGAACAGAAGAAGGGGCTAAGACTACTCCTTGGTAATCACCACTAGGACCCCATCTCATCTGCATCACGTCAGATTGAGTGGCGTAATTTTCGCCCCTACATCTTTGAACGTCAACTATAACACAGGGAGCTTCTACAGAAGTTGCGTAACCTAAGCCTTCTTGCATATAATTAAATCCAGCACTTGCTGTAGCTGTCATAGCTTTTGCTCCGCACAACGATGCACCTGTGACTGCATAAATAGAACAAAGTTCATCTTCACTCTGTAAAAACTTACCTCCTACTTTGGGCAGTCTTTCAGACATTCTTTCAGTTATTTCATTAGCAGGGGTTATCGGATAACCCGCAAAAAAGTCACATCCTGCAGCAAGTGCGCCTTCAACTACTGCATAGTTTCCAAGCATAAAATGCCTGCCTGCCATATACCTATCTTCTATTTTGTCCATATCTAAACACCTCTCTTTAATATTTTTATTTTTAATTTTTTTTAAAATTTTTTAGGTCCCTGCTATCAGTAATGTTGTTCCTCGTTTCAGAGAGAACAAGTCCAAACGTTTTGATTTCATTTCTTTTTTGCGACATACATGAGGTGATAAAAAATTCTATTATAAATAGGTTTGGTTTGTTTACAAGAAACTATCACTTAAGATTTAAAAAGAGCATTCTTTCAATTTTTGAGCATTGATAAAATAGTTAAAATGCTCTGTAAAATTGGCAATTTATATAAAAAAAAATTTTTAATATCAGGTGATTCCTAGAGTCGAAGAAATCTATTACTCCATTAAAGCAGAAAGACTAAAAAACAAAATACTAAGAATTAGATTAAAATTTTTTCCTTTTTTTTGAGATCGCATCAATTTTCTCCCTTTTTCTATCAACTAGTCAGTCTTATAAATAGAAGAGTGATGATCTTGAATATCACCAAAGAGAGCCTAATTATCATAAAAGTGCCTCCATACCTCCTCCTAAAGAAAGTGTTCCCTGAACACACCAAGTATTATATTAGATTATAGGTGTTGATCTGATGATACCAATTCACCGAATGAATTTTGGAATAGGTGATTTAATTCAATTAATTGATTTGTTTTCGCAGGTGCATGTAGATTTGCCATTGTCAAATAATTACACAGTTAAAATCAAGTAGTGAAATAACTAAAATAATGAAAAATTGAAACCTCATCATTCTAGAATATAATACCTTACCTTATTTATAGGTAAACAAAAATTGACTAGATAACTTATACCAAGTAATACAATTGGACTTTTAGGAGAAAAGATCCATTGGGGAAACAACTGTTATGTTTTTCTACTTCATATGCAGGGATTAAAAAGAGCAATAAAGAACTAGAAGAATATCGAATGGATTAATTGAGGGATTGGCAACATACCAAAACAGATTACGATATAATGTGTTCTTGGGCAATAATGCCTATATTGGTTTTTGGTATACCTGATGACGTTGTAACAGCAGTAATTAATATAAGTTTAATGGGTACTTGTGGTTTCATTAGAAAATCTTTTCTAAAAGGAATAAAAATCCATAGTTGGAGCGGTAATTCTATATTTCAACTTTGCGACATTTAAAGGATTATTCCGTTATTTTATTCCAATTGGGTTTCATACTTGGTCCTTTTTTAGTTAGAAATTTTAGAACCGTTTTAGCAGTTGAATTAAGTCGTTTAATTATATTTGCTAATGACTCTACTTCGATTTTTCAATGGTATTAGTGCTTAGAATATATATATGAGAAGTTGGAATGTAAAAACCCTTACAAATGGAAAAGATGAAGAATGTAATATGGGAGTATTACATGAAAACAGGGAGAATGTTATTGGAACTTTTGGAAAATTATGGAACAAAACACGTGTTTGGATTACCAGGTGAAACTACTTTAGGATTGTATGAGGAATGGGCTAAAAACTCTCAGGTCAAATATATCTTATCTAGAGACGAGAGAAGCGCATCATTTATGGCTGATGCATACGGTAGGGTAAGTAAAAAACCTGGAATTTGTGAGGGGCCTAGTGTTGGGTCGACACATATGGTTCCGGGAATAGCAGAAGCTTATAAAGCATCTGTGCCTATGATAGCTTTCACTACAGATATTCCACTACATCTCAATAAGAAGAACATGCTTACAGGTCTGAATCAGACCGCTATATTTGAGAGTTTAACAAAAGAGACTTTAACTGTTACAAGATCCTCAGATTTTCCAGATACACTTAAAACTGCCTACAGGGTCGCTACATCGGGTAAACCAGGTCCTGTTCATATTAGACTACCTATGGATATATTGGAAGATGATGCCGATATACAAAAACAAGATTTGCAAGCACAAGAAGATTATAAAACAAGCCCATCTCAACGACTAATGGCCGAATTTGACAAGATAAAGACCGCTGTAAATCTTATTTCCAAAAGCGAAAGACCTCTGTTCATATGCGGTCAAGGAACATTGCAATCAAGAGCTTGGAAAGAAGTAACTCGCTTAGCTGAGTTTTTTGCAGTTCCTGTTGGCACGACAATGACAGGAAAGGGAAGCATTTCTGAAGAACATCCTCTTTCCATAGGAGTCGTAGGAGCACGCGGAGGTACTAAATTTAGTAATCAGATTTTAAAAGATTCTGATTTAATATTTTATTTAGGATCAAATACTGATTCCGCCTCTACAGACAATTGGTCCCTTCCGCCTATAAGAAATGATAAAAAAATATTACATTTAGATATAGATGGAAAAGAAATAGGCAATAACTATGAAGTAGATGTTGGCCTTATTGGGGATGTAAAATCGACCATTAAGAAAATGTTAGAAATTAGTAAAAGCAAAGCAAGAAAAAAAGAAGATTACAGTGAAATTCCGAGAATAAAGAAAATACAAGAAAAACGTGAGAATCATTTAGATGAAATAGAAGGAGAAATTAGTGATATTTCGGATTATGTTCATCCTATAATTTTTATTAAAAAATTTGATAAAATACTCCCCAAGGATCATTTTATAACCGCGGATCCTGGAGTAGGAGCAATCTTTACTTCAGCGTTTTACAAGGTAAAAGAGGCGGGTAGGACAACACTTTTCA
>Ga0207421_10007334_pt1 | contig 11761 bp, 13 predicted proteins | sample SodLakKL_010_SED_4_FD_187542 | JGI IMG/M metagenome (GOLD analysis project Ga0207421, IMG submission 187542) | Alkaline sediment microbial communities from Lake Tanatar, Kulunda Steppe, Russia - 8KL_010_SED (SPAdes) (version 2) | ecosystem: Environmental > Aquatic > Non-marine Saline and... | reverse complement strand
CCCCCCTGCTATCACGGACCATCTGAACCTTATCATCCCAGCGGCAAAGGACCTCCACTGGCGCATCGTAAGAATATCCCCCATATCCATCCGGATTCGGGGAACCCCAATACACTGCTGTTTGCACACAAACAGACTCAACAAAACGAATAATTGGATTTGCCATTATTTCCTCTCCGATGGAACAGCGTAAATATATGCTTCAGCAGTATCCTTATCCAAACGGGAAAGAACCCCGCTGGTGTCCAACATCTTCACGTGCTGTCCATAAAAAGTGGAATCCAATCCCAATCCGGTTTTTCCCTGGAATACCGCCTCAGCGGTCCCCGCTTTTGCGCGGGTAAGCTGTTGCTCCCGGGTACTCGCAATAAAGTGGGCGGTCAACCAGATTATTATGTCATTTTTCGTAGACTCTTCCACTGACTTGACCGCCCGTTCCACTAAATTGGAGGCAGTGTGAAGGAACGTTTTGATTTGGTCCTCATTAAGGTCCGTTTCTAAAATATTCTGAATCCCTTCTATCTTTTTGTTTTCAGTCATAATCCACCTCGCGCAGCAAGAGTTGCTAGAATGCCTATTATAAATGACGTAACAGCAATGCCGCCAACTAATTTCGACTGAAATTTTTCCAACCTGACAAATCGTCTATCACACAATTCACTGCGTTTCTGATAAAATGCGTACTTTTCTTTTGTGCTTTTTTCCTGGTCTAAAACCTGTTGCTTTAATTCTTTTGTGCTTTTTTCCTGGTCTAAAACCTGTTGCTTTAATTCTTTTCGTAAACAAACTATTTCATCAAATAGTATCTTTCGTTGCCCCTCACTGGTTTGTTCACTAAATGTTCCCTTTGTGATAGCACCATTCCCCATAATCATTCTCCCGTTCTTTTTAAAAGTGATTCAGCTTGTTCCTTCCTGAGTGCCTTCTTGTTCAATGACTTTCCGGATACCTTGTTCACCACGTCCCACCACGGGGATTTCCCCCGGCGTTTGAGAACGTGCTCAATTTCGGAAACGTTCTTTTCCTGAATTTCCACTTCTTCATCAAGCTCCACCGTCTCTGGGGCGGGACCGGGGGCGCCCCTGCGCGGAACCTCTTTTATGAGACGCCGCCCAACACCCCCTGGTAAGTCCTGTTCATCAGCTGTGAAGACTTCTCCCGGCTGGATTGTCCTTCCATCTTTTAATTTCAGGATTCCTCCACCGATTTTTCTATATTTCATGATTGCCCCTCTCTTTTTTATGACAATATTACAATTCCAGTATTTCCATTCTGGTCAGAACGGACCTGCGGAACCTGAATTGTCATAACTTTGTACTGTTGAATAAACCCGCCTTCGCGTTCCCACTGAGCGTTTTGAATTCCCATTCCTCGGACAAGGCGTACTACGTCGCTTGTCATCTGTACCAGACACACCGTATTTGCCGGCAGAGTATCAATTACTTTCACGCCTGTAATCCCTTCAATATCCAAAATCCGTTGACGGATAGTTCTGCCACGTCCACCACCAGTTGCTTCTCCGCTGAAATAATCGTCATCCAGCCGGGTTTCGTAATTGGTAGGAACATACAGTTTCCAGGGACCAAAGAAGTGCTTGTTAATTGACGCCTGCTTCATAGCAAGAACATCGTTTTTGATGTCCTCAGGGGAACAAGCCGCCGTATTATCCCAGTTATTATCCAGGACCACGGTGTTAACATCCGGGTGGGAAAGGTAAGAATAAATCTTGCCATTTTTAAAACTGTATTCTTTGTCTGTGAAAAGAAGCTCTTCCAGTTTTTCGTTCACCCGTCTTGCGGCACGTTCCGCCATCGTAGTATCCAGCGCCTGTCCCCGGTTCCGGGAATTCTTCAGGAATCTTAAATTCAGTTCATAGTCAGCGTGGATAATAGGCAACGGCAGGTAGTTCATGCCAAATTCAATTCTTGAATTCTGTGCCCGCGTCACACCATCCATGCTGATTTCTGCTTCCAGAGCATCGCCCATATCTTCCCATTCCATTACGGTGAATGACATTCCATCCCCGATATTATGGACAAGTCCTGCTTGCTCCAAATCCTCAATTCCGTTCAGTCGCTTTTCCGCAACCTGATGAACAGCATCGTCAAACATCTTCCATTCATCTTTCCGGAGTACAGCCTTGTCGGAATAAACTTTCATCCAGTTTTTCTTGTCCAGGCGGTCCCCGCCGGAGTGCGCAACAACCGTTGGACGCCCCTTTTTATCTAAATACGGACGAAATTCACTGGGGGACATCCCCCCGCTTGTCGCAATAGCCTTTGCCACGCGTCCCTGGGCGTGTCCGCCACCCATATAGTCTATTGATACGTTTTGTTTACCCATAATTGTAACCCCCTTATATAATCCGTGCTTTTACCCATTTGGTAACACCATCTGGGTCCACGTTTTCCTCGGCTTTCGCCACGGTTTGTCCTGTGTTAGCAGCTTTTCCGCCGCTCAGTGATTCATTGACTTCAAATGCTTCCTCACTGTCTGTTCCAACAGCCTCCACCATAACCAGTTCGTCAGCATCCGTATCCCCCTGAATAGCAGAAATAACATCTGCAATAGTGGACTCCGTTGCCTCATTCCGGAACTCCACTTTGATAGTGGTAATTCCATCGTCAGTGGTGACTGTAACAGTCTCAGAACCCTTTGTGGTTTCACCATCCCCCTCAAGAAGGACCTGAAGGGCATTCCCGCCGTAACCCGGTGTGCGTGCCTTGAAATAAAATCCGTTGTCACCATCCTTTGCTTCCAGAGTTGCATTTGCGGTTTCCGCCTCAAACTTCTCCAACGTCCCGTCCCCGGCACTCATCAGAAAATCCCCGGCATCAACCTCAGCACCTGTAAGCCGCGCTAATATGATATCACCTCGGTAAGGATACGCACTGAACACCAGGTCATTTGCGCTGTATTCATCGTCAATCGTTTCCCCCGCAAGTTCGCAAGCCAGCGCAAAAAGAGGCAGAACTGAGCCCCCTTCAATACCGTGATTGTATGCTTTTTTGTCACTTCTCACTTCCATGAGATTCCCCGGGTGAATCGTTTCCCCGGCATAATATTCCTCAATCACATTGGAATATACTTTGACTTTAATGGTTTGATTTCCCATAATTTAACCCTCCTGTTTGTTTCGTTGAATTTCACGTTCCACATCGGGTGGAAGCATGATGTCATCAGCGTCATCGTCAGAAGTCATATCCAGGTCACTATTTCCGCCTGCGGAATAATCCACGACAGGCTTGATTGCTTTTGAAAGTTTTTCCAATTCGGAAAGGTCCTTCAGTTTCAACTCATCTTCAGTGTAGACTCCCTTAGCATTTGCCTGAATGTAACTGATTTTTTCAGCCCGATTACGCTGCAAAAGCCGCTGTCCATGCGCATACTGTTCCTGGAAATCTTTTGGCAGCATTTCCACGAATTCTTTTGGGTCCTTCAGATGTTCCTTCAGGACTTTAAGCGCCTGTTCCTTATCCATCGGTTTGGTTTCGTTGGTCTGAGTTTCAACAGTTTTCATTTCCTTTCCCTTTTCAACGGCGCCCAAGATTCGGTCCACCTGATTCTCATTTAGCGCAGTAAGCGCATCATCATTTTCCGCGAATATCCCTGCCTCAACCAAGGCTTGGATTTTCTTTTGGAGCACTTCTTCATGCTTGTTTGGTTTTCCCATAGCATTCACCTCTCTTTTATTTTCTTGGTTGACCTCAATAAATTCAGTCTTTTCTCTTACTTCCATAATATCACCACCCAGCAAAACTTTTTCCATTTCTGCATCGAACTCATAGGACCGTTGAAACAACTTTTCTTCCTGCATGGAATCCGAAACAGCCACGCGCTTATACACAATCCGGTCATCAAATACCTCCACTAATATATTCATCATTTCATCAGTGTCCCCTGCGTCAATTGCCCGCTGAATTAAAGAATTCCGGCGCACGTGTCCCATTTCGTTCGATTGTGGCAAATATCCTTCACGCGCAAGAACCTTCAACGTGCGATAAGCCTGGGTGGGCTTGAAATCTTTTGTACCCATAATGTACCTTCCTTCTGCGTTCACCCGGATTCCGCAACCATCCTTCCAACTACATGCGCCCGCAGCATTCGGCAGCAGCGCCAGGTGGTCCGGGCGATAATTCCGGGATACCGCAATATATTCTTCATCATTCCAGGTCCCCTGGGTGGGAATGTCCTCAGTGAACGAACCGATGGAAACATCAATTGGATATTTCTCATCGATATACTTCACCACTTCTGGGTCCCTTTTCTGTACCTTTTCCTCATCCAACCATACTTCACCCCGCAATCGGTGGTTTGAGTAATTTACATTGAACACCCTTCCCACCACTTCTGATTCCAGAATATTCGGTTGGTTGGCACTGACAAATTTCCCGTCTTTTTCCGGGTGACCAATCACAACCGGAATACCATTCCAGGAATCCGTATATTTCTGTAATTCCTCTTCCACATGAAGTATTGGTCCATGGGAACCGTAATGAACCCCGGGGACCATCATAACAACAGGCAATACAATATGAGGTCGCCCATCATGCTCCCTTCTCTCCACCGAATAATCTGCCCCGCTTTGAACTATCAAAGAGTGGTGGTGGTAATTGGATTCCCTTTTCTTTTCCTTTTCTTTGTATTCCTCGTAATATTTCATATTTTCTTTTGTGCCGTCATCCTGACGTTCCCAATTTACATTGGCTTGAGTCTCTTCCCATAAATTAGTACATACGAAAAAACGGTGGTCTATTTTCGGGAATTCTTTTTTCATAATTTCGTGTTCCATTCCTCGTTCCAGAAAAGCGCTTTTGGTTTCCGTGCTTGTAGGTCTGGGTAACAGCATTTTAATTTCCCCCTTTCACGTCCGGTATATATTCGCACCGAATTCGGACCGGGCTGTGTGGATATATTTCAATTGCGAAATAAACACATTGATGCGGGATTCCCAAATGGTTTTTCAAAAGAAAATACGTATTGCGCTTGGCATCCGGTTCCTTTATGGAAAATTGAACCCCATCCCTTGTGTCCCCGTTCCAATAATCGTATCCAATCCGTATTGGGCTTTCAACACTTCCACAAAGAAACAAACGGACAAGCTCAGAATTCTCCATCCCCAATACTTCCTCCACGTGTCGTTTTATCTCTTTAATTTCGTGTGTTTCCGTTGTTGCTACAACCATTTTACCCTCCATCACGTAAATTATAACCGGATTTTCATGTAAACAAAAGGATTAAATTTTTAAAATTGGAATTATTTATCATTTTAAAAATTTACTCTTCACTTACTGCTTTCTTTGGTTTTTTCTTTTTACGGGGGCAGGAACGAACGAGCAACGGCAATTGGGGTGTAATGGAAAAAGGCGTTCCGCCTCATCCAAGGATAATTCCTCATTTGCGTATGCTTCACATTCAGGACACATCCGGGCATCCCCGGCAACCCTGACTTCAGCCATCACCGTAACCCCGTGAGCTTTCCAGGTCCGATATTCTTGAATAGTTGCGTGGTTATGCGCCCGTATTGTTTCCGTGCGTGATAACATTCTTGCCCGGCGTTCGGCCGGGATATACCGCCCCAATGAATCCGTGATGCCCAAGTCCCCAGATGGTCCGCTTATGGTCCTGTTTAACAACCGTGCTGTATGGCGCGTTCCCCTTCCTTCTGCCAAGCCTTGAGATAATACCCGGCTGAGCTGAGTGTCCATCTGTTCCGTTATTCCTTTCATCTCCCGGAAACAACGGGAATAACACACCCCAATCCTATCTGCGTGAATCGGTTCATTCAGCGCTGCACGAATACCGCCTGTGTCATCTAACTTGGGGACTGGTTCCCCCCGGGCTGTCGTGTATCCTGCTTTCCGGAGTTCCGCACGTCCTTTCCGGATACCACTCTGATATGCGGAGTCCACGTATTTATTCGTCCAGGAATTTTCTATTGCCTGTCTGGTTGGAGTTCCGGGCGGTGTCTCTAAGATTCGCAACTCCGCACGTTCATGGACCCACTCCAAAAACGCATCGACTTTCTGCGAGTCCCGGGAAAAATCAAAAGCATGTCTCCCTGGTCCAACCCCATATGTCTTTAATGACTGGCGATAGATTTGCGGAGATTGTTTTTTTAATCCAAAACAGTCATCCACCTCAACCGCGTGCCGAATATCCCCCCGGAGCGCTTTGAATCTTTTTCCCATTTCACCGGCAAACTGATTCCGGAGTCCGGTTGTGTGCGTGGGGTCATATTGCGCTAAGATTTGAAGATGGTTATGAACAGGACGCTCAGAAGTTTTTATCATTCCGTTTCCTCTTCATCCGTTTCCTCTTCATCCGTTTCCTCTTCATCCGTTTCCTCTTCATCCGTTTCCTCTTCATCCGTTTCCTCTTCATCATCAGCATCTTGAAAATCATCAGATTCATCTGCAATCATCTTATTACGTTCTTGTTGTATAATACTAATTTCTTCATCTGACAATTGTAAAATGAGCTTATAAAAGGAATCCGGTGGAAGGACATCCATGGCAGTGGGTTCCTTAGCATATTCACCAATAGAACGGGAACGAGTAAGCCCAACTTCAGCCTGTTCCTTTTTCCCGATGGAACGCAACTCAGTCCATTCAATGGTGAACTGTTCCTTTTTTGGTTTTGATAATGCCCCAAATTCGATACACCGTTCAATAAACGGTCTCACAATCCATGTCTCCGCAAAATCTTCACGGCGTGATTCAACTTTATCAAACCAATTATTTTGGTCCTCGCTGCTCGCAAGTTCCCCGCGCTCACTCCCCACCAATATCCGTTTGGGGATTCCGGTTGATGCGCTTATCATCTGTAATTGAACGTCCACGTGCCCTGCCGGGTCAGCAACTTCTGAACGCAATGCTTCAAGCGTTATCCCCTTATTAATCAAAAACCGCCTCAGCCCGTGCTCGTATTCCTGAAGCTGTTCTTGTAACTGTTCCTTTCTTTCTGGGGATAAATTGAAATCATCCTCAACCGCTCCCTGATATCCAGGATAAGCGCCCCGCCAGAACATTTCTGCACTTCCACCGATGATTTTTTCCAAATCCATGAGGCGGTTGTAAACTGCTTCCAATCGGGGAATTCCATACACTTCATCGTCCAGGACCTCTGACGGAATATGAATTACTCTTGAATAATGAATCCTGATAGGGGATTCCCCTTGAAGCTCATAAAAGGTGGGCATTCCGTATCGCTCCATAGTTGGATTGGTTTCTGTTGAGTCCACCAGCGCTTGAGTCTCCGCAAGTGGGCGGACATACACCAATTTCCGGTTCCCGGAAGGCGGTTGAGAAAAGTCCGCTGGCGTTCGGGTATCATCGAATCCCAATAAAATAACACCGTAACGCCCCAATGATGCCAGGCGGTCAATTCGGGAAAACACGCTTTTCAGCTTCAACTGCCTAAGCATATCCATCCATTCTTGTTCCAGCAGCGTCGTTTCGTCATCTGCCTCTAATATGGTCAAATCCCCCCGCCAGGTGTATTCAATTGGTTTATCAATAATCGCTTTTGCCAAATCATGGCGACGGTACTGGGAATAAAAGTTTTGAAATGTCAATCTATCCGGATAACCAAGTATCGAAAACAAATCCCGCTCCCCCCGGAATTGAATCCCGGCATTGTTCAATGCTCCCGCGCGGGAAAGTAAGGACCCCTGAAGCATTTCCAGCGCTTGCATTTCCTCCATCATTTCTTTCTGTGTTGGTTTTTTGATTTTATTTGGCATATTTTTCCTCCACACAGTCGATTTCTTTATCATTCACAACTTCCATCCACGAATTTAAAAAACTCCCGGGAATAATTTCTTTACAATCCATTTTTAACACTCCATATTCGTTCGTAAATATTCCACCCATATACTAAGCCAAGAAAAGATAACAAACCACGTAGTGTTGAGATTTTCCATCCAGAACACGGAATATATAGTATGGTTTCCTGGGTATTCAAAAGATTGGTCCTGCTTCTTTGAGTTTTGTCAGTTCTCGAAACGCTCCGGAACCGGCATCAACCAAATCATCCCGGAGTCCAAAAGGGAAATATCTGTATTCCTCTTTGAATTCTGAATTCCATTCTGCCCGGAGCAATTGAACATTTCCATCATTGACCTGAACAGAAAATGTATCCGCTCGTTGAGACTTATTTCCGGTGGGGCGGTCCCTCACCACTGAGAATCCTGCCAAACGCCTTGTTGTCGCTTCAGCTGATTCCTTTCCACCACTGCCCCCTTCTTGCTCAATTGCCTGAATAACTTCTGAACCATCCGCCTCAGCGGTCCTGCGGATAATTTTTTCCCGTTCCTCACTACTCCACCGCCCAAACTTTGCATCAAGAACAATAAAATGCCCATCCGTAAGTTTTGCCATCTTTAGGCCGGCAGTGCGGCTCCCGGAATTCTTAGAGACCCCACCCGGCTTATCCTGCGTGCCTGCCTTATCCCAATAACGCACGATTGTCTCAATTTTGTTGGGCGGGGGAGGTGTTGTTTGAATAATAAAGTTATCCACTTTAAACAGATTCCCGCCAGGTGGAGTTGGGCTTTGCCCAATTTGGGCGGCATAGCCATATTGCCCCAAACGTTTTTCCAAATCCTTTAATGTAGTCCAATCCATCCGGACCGGGTCAAAAAGACCATCTTGATAAAATTCTTTCAACTCCGATGGCTGAACGTTTTTTTCAAAATTCTTTCTTTCCCCGGGCAAGCAAATATGCTTCACACTTTCCGGTCGCAAATCCAAAATATGCCCTGTTGGGTCATCCTGTGCCAATCTTTGCATTATCAATAGCATCGGCGTTACGGCTTTGTCAATGGCTCTCATGGATAAAGTTTGAGAAATCCACCGATTGGCGGTTTTTATTTCAGTCACAGAAACAGCGCGCTCTGGGTCCACAGGGTCATCCACGCCCAAAATATGCCCGTGAAATCCAGTAACCGTTCCGCCCACAGACGTACTCAATCTATTTCCCCCTCTCTTCCACTTACCCCGTATTTTCTTCATTATGACAAAATTACTCTTGGTGTCTTTGTCCTGTTTTATGCGGTATTCCGGGAAAAAATACTTGAATTTATCACTCCGGATTATGTCCCGGCAATTTTCCCCGTGCTCCATACTCAAAGCACCGCTGTAACTGGCAAAAATGAATCTCATCCAATACCAATTAACCCAACACCAAGCCGGAAACATCACGCTACACAAAGTGCTCTTAGTCGTTCCAGGACTTACATTTATTATAATATCATTTTCCCGTCTTTTTCCTTCGCTTACACGGCGTGCCATCTGTTCCAGTTCCCTGGATAAATAAGGCAAGTGCCAATTCCATATCGGCTCATCGTGGGTTATTACATCCCAAAATACACGCATAAAAAAGAATAGATTCCGTCGGGCGTATTCCGCTATTATCGCTGGGGAATATTTTTCAATAAATTTTGCTTGGGCTGTTTTGATTTCCCTTTTCTTTGCATCTGAAAATACAGCAGTGCGGCGGCGCATTATTTAATATCTCCCTTCAATACCCCCGTATCCATGATTTTCTTTACCAAGCTGTCCAGCGTTTCATCTGGTAATTTGGAAATTTTTTGAACATTATCAATCCGTATGCTTTCCCCATCCGGTCCACTTATTTCCGTGCCATCTTTCAAGCCCAAATCCCGCGCAATAATAGAAGGATTAAACAATCCCACGCTGGCTCCCTCAAATTTCTGAGTGTATATAACCTCTTCCACCTGCTGAATAACAATGGAAAATTCTGCCCGCTCTCTCCATTCCTTCCACCTGCTCCGGTATATACCCAAAAAGGTGCAAAGCCCGGTTATAGTATACGGACGTGGATGTGGGTGTGGCTCCCGCCAGGTAGATTCTTTATACTGATATGACTTACTTTCATAAATAGGACGGGAATCAATCCACTGGAAATATTCACAACTTGCCCTCCACAGGTCCCGTCCCGTTCTTATCTTTTTTACAGTGGTTCGTTTTTCCCACCACTGGGGCGGTTTTTCTTGGTTCCGGTGTGTTTCTTTATTTTTTCGTTTCATAATGTTCTTATTATATCGTTATTTTTTCGGAATAGATAGAACAAAATTTTAAAAATCGTTTAAAAAAGAGGAAATCTGAAAAAAATAATCCGTTTTTTGTAAAAATTTTTTATCTCCGGAATCCATGTTGAAAAGGTTGAATGAAGAAAGTCCAAAATTTATTTTCAATAAAAATACAAGTTTTTTTGATTTTTATTAGGGAATTATAAAAAAATAGTTTATAATATTATTGAAAGAAAAAAAACTGGAGGTAAGAAAGATGAAAACGAACAAAAAAGGAACCCGCAAGAACGTTTGGCAGATTGTCAGTGAACGAATTATTGGGGAACTTGAAAAAGGTACCGTGCCCTGGCAAAAACCCTGGACAAGTGAAGGAATAATTGGCGCTTATAATCTTTTCACGGGAAAAGATTACAGAGGAATCAACCGGATATTGCTCGCACCCGGGGCATACGCCACTTTTCGTCAAGTACAAAAAATGGGCGGCAGTGTAAAAAAAGGTTCCGCCGGAAACCTGGTTGTCTTTTGGGGACCTTCCAAAAAGGAAAGGGAAATCAAGGACCCAGACACCCAGGAAGTTATTGATGTAAAAAAGGAAACTTATTTTGTGTTGCGTTATTATTACGTATTTCACGAAAGTGATATTGTACTGAAGGACGGAACCAAGACCAAATTGCGGATACCTGGCAAGAAAAAAACCACCGCACAGAAAATCAAGATTGCTGAAGGAATCATTAAAGGATATCAAAACGGACCATCCATTATCAAATGTTCTGATATAGCAGCTTATTCACCCAGCAGTGATGCAATCTATATGCCGAAAATTTCTCAGTTCAAAAATAGTAAGTTTTTTTACGCAACCATGTTCCATGAACTGGTTCATTCCACCGGACATGAAAGCCGTTTGAACCGGGGATTGAATGGTGGATTTGGTTCTCACGAATACAGCAAAGAGGAATTGGTTGCCGAAATCGGTGCCAATATACTTTGTAATAACGCTGGAATTGACACCCAGGAAGTTTTTCAGCATAACGCCGCTTATATTAAAAGCTGGCTAGGAAAATTGAAAAACAATCCCCGTTGGATTGTTAGTGCCGCCCAGCAAGCTGAAAAAGCCGCTGACCGGATTCTGGGACATCAGCCGGATTACAATGAAAACGGGAAGAGGGATGAAGAATCAAATAAAAAGAACGGTCGATAAACAAGGAAATAAACGTATAATAAACATATTTGGAGGTGTACTATGAAAAAAGAAAGTTATCTATTCAAAATTGAAAAAGAATTTGCCCGTGATAAGCGCATCCCTTCCACCTTTATGGCAGCAGAAATTAAAAAAACTAAAAACTGCATATTGCTATACGGACCGGGAATTGACCATTGGATACCTGTAAATTGTATAAACTCCCGGGAACTCACAGGCTTTTCCGTTCCGGTTCCGACAGCAAAAATAAACGAAAAACAACCGGAAAAAAGAGCAAAAATATGCCGATTCAAAGGGGGCAGTCTGGGCATCAAAATTGATTTTCCGTACACCATCAAAGATTACAACAATATAAAAACGCTCCCCGGACGGCGTTATAGACCCAAAGGACGTTATTGGACATGCCCTCTCACTATTGATAACGTGGAAAAACTCCGTTCTTGGCAATTTTCTATATCTGAAAATCTTGACCTTTTTCTTAGCAAATCGAAAAAAACAATAAAAGATAT
>Ga0207421_10007333_pt1 | contig 11762 bp, 11 predicted proteins | sample SodLakKL_010_SED_4_FD_187542 | JGI IMG/M metagenome (GOLD analysis project Ga0207421, IMG submission 187542) | Alkaline sediment microbial communities from Lake Tanatar, Kulunda Steppe, Russia - 8KL_010_SED (SPAdes) (version 2) | ecosystem: Environmental > Aquatic > Non-marine Saline and... | reverse complement strand
TGCTCTTGACGACGCCCTTGAAAGTCTGAAAAGGAGAATTTTCCAGGATAAAGAGAAGAGAGTCGACAGCCGAAAACATCCAAAATATCAGAAGATCATCTCAGAAGAAAGATAACTAGTTGGTATGGGATTCGCAGCTCTGTTCTCCGGTGGAAAGGATTCATCCCTAGCGCTTTGGAAAGCTCAGTCTTTGGGTTTGAATGTAGATTATATCGTGACAGTTTATCCAAGAGAAGAAGGGTCCTACATGTTCCATAAGCCAAATATACATCTGGTTCCAAAACTTAGCGAAGCGCTAGATATAGAGTTGGTAGAGATAAGCACTAAGGGAGAAAAAGAAGAGGAATTGATGGATCTCCAAGAGAGATTGAAAAAGCTTGAAATAGATGGATTAATAACAGGTGCTGTAGCTTCGAGTTACCAGATGGATAGGATAGAGAACATCTCTAAAGAACTATCGCTTGATGTATTCGCTCCACTTTGGAAGATGAAACAGTCTGAGCTATTAGATGAACTTTTGAAGAACAATTTTGAGAGTATAATAGTCAGCGTATCAGCACGAGGTCTCGACGAATCATGGCTTGGAAGGAGTATCGATGAAAAATGCGTTCAAGATCTGAAAAAACTCCACGATAAATACGGTATAAACATCTCTGGAGAAGGTGGTGAATACGAGAGTCTAGTTCTAGAAGCCCCCAATTATGATCATAAATTAAAAGCGGGAGAAAAAAGTAAAAAGTGGGACGGTATAAGAGGGGAACTCCTGATCAAAAAATTAGAAAAAGAGAGTTAAAGGCACCTATTCATCTCATGTGTTCCCTATCACCAAATGCGGAATCCTGCTCACTTCCCATCCCTTTCCAGAAGGTTTCAACGGCCTTCTTATCACCTTTTTTACCTTTATTGATCTCGCCCTGCATCAGTGCTAGTTCATCGGAAAGAGACTTGTAGTGTCCCTTTTCCATCAAAGCCAAGTACCTAAAGAATGAAGAGTAATTATCAAACCTCTTACCCATGTATTCGTAAATAACTCTTGCATTCTCTTCGTTTTTAATTCCTTTTTCGAGCGAGTCGATCACATTTCTAGCATTTGAGAAATCGTATGCAGTCTCGTGAGGAGGTAACTTATCAGTATCTGGGACTTCATAATCTCTTGTTCCAAATTTCTCCTCATACCGCTTCAATAATTCTTCCTTATGTATCTCCTCATCATTTGCTAAACTTTTGAAGCGCTCCTCAACTAATGCCCCTATAGCGACATCAGCAAATTCAGAATAGAATTTTTTAGCTTCCTTCTCTGCTTCGATAGAATAACCCATCAATTCCTTGAAGCTGAATTCGTCCAACTTTTCTTCCATCATGTTATCAATTTAGTTACGAAGATGCGCCTTTAAATATTTTCCGTAATTGCCGTTTTGTAAGCCAACATATTTATATCAAGAAACTATTTGTATGGCGGTGCAAACATGAAGGACCTAGTCGAATTTGGTATCAATGAATTGGAAAAAAAGGATATACAGTACGGAGATTTCCGTTTATCAGAAATAAATACAGAAGTTATTAATGTGAAAAATGGTACAGTAGAAGCGATTAAGAGCAGCGAAAGCAAGGGTTATGGGATAAGAATTATCGATGGTGGATGGGGGTTCGCTTCTTCAGCGGACCTGACCGAAAGTGGTATCGAGGAAACTATAAAACGAGCTAGAAAAATAGCTAGAGCTTCTTCTAAAGCTTCTGATCCTATCGAACTCAAAGAGGTGGAGATTCACCAGGACAGTTATACTACGCCTTATAAAAAAGATCCATTCAAAGTTGAACTAGAAGAAAAAATGGATTATCTGATGGAAGTTAATGAGAGGATGGATATAGATGAGAGGATCAAAGTGAGAAAATGTAACTTCAATGCTTGGAAAACAAAAAAGTTCTTCGCAAGTACAGAGGGGGCTAAGATCGAACAAGAACTCCTCAAAACCGGAGGAGGACTAGACGTGAACGTTTCCGACGGCGAGGACACACAAAAAAGAAGTTATCCAAACTCCTTTGGCGGTGATTTTAATTCTAGGGGATACGAGTTTTTCGAAAATTTAGAGCTTTTAGAACATGCGGAAGAGACTGCTCAGGAGGGCGTCGATCTTCTCGATGCAGAACAGTGTCCTGAAGGAGAGATGGACATAATTTTAAACACAAATCAACTCGCGTTACAAGTACACGAGAGCTGTGGTCATCCCACGGAATTGGACCGAGCCCTTGGAACAGAGGCTAGTTACGCAGGAACGAGTTTCATGACTCCAGAGAAACTAGGAGAACTCCAATACGGTTCTGATATAGTCAATATAGTCTCGGATCCAACTGCAGAAGGAGGACTTGGAACTTTTGGATACGATGACGAAGGCGTTAGAGCAAGGAAAATAGATTTGATAAAAGACGGGATTTTCGTAGGATATCAGGCTTCGCGTGAGGGAGCTACGAAGGTCGGAGTTGATGTGAGCAGTAGTATGAGAGCAGATGGCTGGAAAAATCTACCTTTAGTCAGGATGACCAATATCAATCTCGAACCAGGAGATTGGTCTAAGGATGAAATTGTAGAAGAGACTGATAAGGGTATAATATTCGACGGTATAAAAAGCTGGAGCATCGATGATAAAAGACTTAACTTCCAGTTTGGTACAGAGGCAGGATATCTAGTGGAGAACGGAGAAGTCACTAAGCTCATTAAGAATCCCACCTACACAGGTATAACATATGATTTCTGGAGGAATTGTGATGCTATCGCTGGAGAAGATGAGTGGAAATTACACGGCGTACCTAACTGCGGTAAAGGAGAACCACCGCAGACAATGCAGGTAGGACATGGTTGTGCGCCCTCTCGATTCAAAGATATCAGAGTGGGGGTGGGAAAATGGTAGGATCTGAGGAAGAGTTTGAGAGGATTTCAGACAAAATGATAAAGGAATCTGATGCAGACGAAATCGAGATAAGGATTATCAAGAGCGACACCGCGTTGACTAGATACGCCAATTCACAAATACACCAGAATATCGGCCAGGAAGATGTAGATATATCGATAAGGGCAGTATTTGGAAAGAAAACTGGTGCCGCTAGTACTAATTCTTTAGAAAAAAGTTCGGTAATGGATTGCCTATCCAAAGCGGAAACGATAGCAAAGAACCAGAAAAGTGATCCGGATTTCAAGGGACTTCCTGAACCAAAAAAGGGAAAAAAAGCTAGAGAGCACTATGTGGAAGACACGGCTAAGTTCACACCTGAGGAAAGAGCAGATAAAGTGAAAGAGATAATTCAAATGGCTAGAGATGAAGGTGTGGATAGAGTTTACGGTGCGTTCCAGACAGAAGTCCAAAATCTCTTTGTAGCCAACTCGCACGGAGTTAAGAGATTTTCGAAGTTCACTTCAGCGAATCTCACCACTACAGCCATAGCAGACTGGGACAACGATCAGGGCTTTGGATGGAGCGAAAGCTGTTCATCCGATGTTAAAGATATAGATCATATGCAAGTCGGAAGGACCGCGGTAGAAAAAGGTCTCAACAACTTGAATACAAAAAAGATAGACCTAGGCGAATACGACGTTGTCCTCGAGCCGCTAGCTGTCCAAAGTATATTGATGTACATGGATATGATGGGGTTCAGCGCAAAGAAAGTCCAAGAAGAAAGGAGCTTCATGAAAGGTAAATTTGGGGAACAGATAATGGACGATCGAGTTAATATCTACGACGATATATCTGATCCTGACATGATTGGTTATCCTTTCGACTATGAGGGAGTTCCAAAAGAAAAAGTAGAAATCATCAAGGATGGCATAGCTAATAAAGTCGTGTATGATTCCTACACTGCTGGAAGAGAGGAGGATAAAGAATCTACAGGACATGCTTTACCGATGCCTAACCCAATGAGTCCTTTAGCGATGAATCTTCTCATGGATACTGGTGATTATTCCCAAGAAGAGATGATCGAGGAGACAGATAAAGGTATTTTGGTGACAAGATTCAACTACTGTAGACCCGTACATCCTGTAAAAGGCATACTAACAGGTCTAACTAGAGACGGCACTTGGCTCATAGAGAACGGCGAGATCAAACATCCGTTAAATAACTTGAGATTCACTCAGAATCTCATCGAGGCCTTCAATAATATAGAAGGTATAGGTGAAGAAAGAAAATTGTTCGCTATGGGATTTTATCCAGCGTACTTCGCTGCACCGGCCCTGAAGATATCCGACTTCAATTTCACAGGAACGACAGAATTCTAGTGCGAGAAAAACCCTTCTAAAATACTTCTTTTTTCCTTTTATATAGAATAAGAAAAAGGTTTTTGGCTTTTTCAAATTTTACGGTAATTCCTGTATACCTTCAGTTATCAACTCTATAAGATTTCTTACATCTCTCCAATCCGCACATTCTACTGTAGAGTGTGAATATTTAACAGGGACTCCAATGGAAAGTGTAAGACAACCGGATTCTTGAAGTGCCATTCCATCAGTTGTTCCTCCTGTGACGCCGTACTGATAGGGTATTTCTGCCTCTTCAGCTACTCTTTTAAAATGATCGACCAACTTAGGCGATGAAATGGCTCTAGTATCGACCATTCTCAAAACCGGCCCCTCACCAAATTTTATCGGCTTGTAAAACTCCTCTACTCCCGGTGCATCCGAAGTCGTATAAGTATCTAAAGCGATCACGTACTCTGGATTCCTAGTGTTAGCCACAACTTTAGCCCCTCTCAAACCGATTTCTTCTTGGACACTCCAGATAGTTGAGAGGTCGACATCTAATTCCGTATCCTTTAAGTTTTTCAAAACCTCTAGTAGGGCAAAACTGCCTATCCTGTTGTCTAGACCTCTACCCGAAATTACTGCTCCCTCCAACCTCCGGAGCTTTTTATCAAATGTTATAGGGTCAGGGACATCTATTTTCATCTCTTTTACTTCTTCGGCAGATTCCGCTCCAACATCAACGTGAGTTTTAGTCCAAGGAGTTATCTCATCTTTATCGTCTTTTTCAGTAGTCAAGTGAGGGGGTCTGTGTCCTATAACACCATTTATTGGACCTTCTCTTGTGTGGATCTTTACATGTCTTCCCGCAAGGAGAGGATCGAGCACGCCGCCGATCTTCTTTATCCTTAGATAGCCCTCTTCCTCAATGTTGGAGACTACCATTCCTATCTCATCCATATGAGCAACTAAGGCCACTTCTGGACCCGGGTTCTCTATCTCATATATGAGATTTCCAATATTGTCTTCTTCTATGCTCTCAGGATCTTTTACTTCAACATAATCTGCGATCAATCCACGGATCTTCTCTCTCACCGGTTCTTCGTATCCTGCGACACCTGGCGCCTTTAAAACTTTTTCGAATATGTCCATTCCTTCCAATTTCTTCATATTTTCACCTCTAAAAATTAGATATCAGGGGGAGACACCCCTGTATTTCAAGTGGAAACGGGAATATGAGTACATATCTCTAGACGAACGGCGGATTTTTAACCACGGCTTTCCTTTTTTCATCTCTTATTTGAACCTCTATCTCAGTTCCCTCTTCTTGATAACCGGGGTCTAAATACCCCAAACCGATACCTTTTTTCAATATAGGAGACCTAGTTCCACTTGTGACTTCCCCTATTTTTTCATCATCATCAAATAATTCGTAGCCATGTCTAGGGATCCCTTTGTCTTGCATCTCAAAACCCTTTAGGAGCTGATGATCACTCTCTTTTATCTCTTCTAGTTTTTCCTTTCCTACGAATTCATGATCCCATTCAACAGCGTCTTCTGCCCAACCAGTTTCGATAGTTGTCCTAGATTCATCAAAATCTTGGTCAGCTAGAAGGAATCCAAACTCAATCCTCAGAGTATCTCGGGCGCCGAGACCACATTTAGTAGGAGGTTCATCTAAGGACTGTAATTGCTCCCATAAAGCTACAGCTGCATCATTTGGAAGAACAATCTCAAAGCCATCTTCTCCCGTGTAACCACTGCGTTGAACAATCGGAGTATCACCCATTGGCCAATCAGAATCGAATTCTTCCATAATCTCATCATTGATCTCCATCTGTTTTGATTGGAAAAACTCTATTTCTGATAAGTCTTCATCGGCCAATTTTTGTAGTGTTTTCTCTGCATCAGGTCCCTGAAGGGCAAACATGGAGGTCTTTTCAGTTATATCTGTTATATATTCTTCTCCTCCTTTTTTAGCTAGCCAATCATATATCCTCTCATTGTTGCCCACGTTAGGAACTATGTAACAGGAATCCTCTGAAAGACGGGCCACGATTGTATCATCGAGTATTCCGCCTTCTTCGTTCAATATATGAGCATATTTCAGTTGATTGATATCTGATTCTGTTATATCCATCGTGCAGTGTTCACTTATGAACTTTATTGCGTTATCTCCTTCTATGAAAATTTCACCCATATGGGAAACATCGAAGATTCCAACCTCTTCGCGAACGGCTTGGTGTTCTTTGTTTATACTAGAGAATTTAAGAGGCATCTCGTATCCTCCAAAATTAGTCATCCTAGCGTCCGCCTCGATATGTTTTGAGTGAAGTGCAGTTTCTTTCATATTTGTCGGTAACGAGTTATTCCTTAAAAGTTTTTATCTTTTCTTGTTGAGAGATGACAAAACCTTTTTACTTTGTAGGAACTATTAAAGCCTACAATTAGGTAGGGGATAATAATGAAACAATATGATATTATTTCTATAGGAACCGGTTCAGCCATGAGCATAGTAACCCAGGCTCTAAACGATAATCAGGATTTAGATATAGCAGTTATAGAAAATGAAAAACCTGGTGGGATATGTTTGACTAGAGGATGTATCCCTTCTAAGATGTTGTTGTATCCCGCTGAAGTTGTTAATCGAGTATTAGAAGCAGATAGGTTTGGTATCGATGTTGATATAAATTCCATAGATTTTAGAGAGATCATGGAAAGAATGAGAGATCATGTAAATCCTCAGAGTAAAAATATAGGAAAAAATCTCAAGCAAAGTTCAGATTTAGATTTTTACCAAGCTGATGCCGAATTCATAGATGAATATACATTGAAAGTTGACAAAAAGAGAATAAAAGGGGACAAGATCATCCTTGGTACTGGATCTAGGCCGGCTATACCTCCGATTGATAATCTAGAGGAGGTTGGATTCCTTACTAGTAAAACATTATTAGAACTAGAAGAACTTCCAGAGAGTATCATCATCATAGGAGGAGGATATATAGCAGCTGAATATGGTTATTTCCTAGCGATGATGGGTTCCGAAGTAACGATAATCGGTAGAAACCCACAATTTGTTCCGTCAGAAGAAAAAGAAATTTCCGACGTACTCGAAAAGAAACTTTCAAGATATATGGATATCTATACGGGATACGAAGCCACAAAAATAAAGGAAAAAGCGGGAAAAAAATGGGTCCTTGCTGAAGATAGGGAAGGAAAAAAGACAAAAGTAAAGAGTGAGGAACTCCTCATAGCTACAGGAAGGCGATCTAATTCTGATATCTTAAAGCCAGAAAAGAGCGGTGTACAAACAGATGAAAAAGGGTGGATAAAAGTTAACCCACATATGAGAACTTCCAAAGAAAATATATGGGCACTAGGTGATGCAACAGGTGAACATATGTTCAAACATGCAGCTAACTACGAGGCCAAGATAGTGTATGAAAATGCAATAGAAGGGAAGGAGAGTACTGTGGATTATCATGCTGTACCTCATGCCGTTTTCACTTACCCACAGGTAGCCTCTGTTGGTATGAAGGAGAGAGAAGCATCAAAAAAACACGATATATTAATTGGACACTATCCATATGAAAACACTGCTAAAGGTTCTGCTATGGCAATTGAAGATTATTTTGTGAAAGTAATAGTCGATAGTGCAGATTATAGAATACTTGGAGCCCATATGGTTGGACCAGAAGCTTCGGTTCTCATCCAGGAGATAGTGAACCTTATGTACACTAGGAATCAGAACTTCCTACCAATTTATCACGGGATGCATATACATCCCTCATTGTCTGAAGTGGTCGAAAGAGCATTCTCGAATCTTCACTCTCACGAACACCATCATCATTGATTTTATTTTCTTTGAAAGAAAAGATTTAAGTATGTTTCGCTAAATTCCTCAAACGATGTCTTGGAAAACGTCATACCGTAAAAACGAGTTTATAATATCGATCATCGCAATAGTCCTCGGGATTTTCATGCTTTTGATTGGATTATTTGGCACTTTTCTCAGTGATTATTCACCGGAACCTTTTACAGCTATAGCCAATGTTATCGGAAACTGGAAATGGTGGTTATTAGTATTAGGTATAATCCTAATATTTGTTTTCACAATAATGATTTATCTCCGGATAAAGAGATTGAAAGAGTTCGACGACCTTTTTGAGACGGAAAGCAAGAGTAAATTCAGGAAAAATGTAGTTCGAATTGAAGAATTAGCCATAAAACTTGGTCCCGAATTCGAAGAGAAAGTGATCGAAAAAGAAGAAGAATTTAATCTTAAAAGATAGTTTATACAGTTCTTTTTATGTAGACGACATCACCGGGCTCCTTCGCCTCTCTTTCCACATGAAACAAAGGGGTCCCCGTGGCTATGTGCGGCTGTGGTCTAGACTGGTTAGGACCCAAGCTTCCCAAGCTTGTAGCCCGGGTTCAAATCCCGGCAGCCGCATGTTTTATTCTTCTATTTTTATTTTGATATCCGATATCGCTACCTGAGCCCTTTCATTCTCTGGATTTAATTCGATCGCCCTATTCATATGTTTAAAAGCCTCATCAAATCTTTCCAATTCGGTAAGATATGCTCCCTTAAAGTAATGATATTCTGATTTGTTAGGATAAGATTCTACTAATTTGCTCGAAACTTCTAATGCCTTTTCTATTTCTCCCATACTCTCAAAAATCAAAGCTTTGTTCACCAACGATTCTTCGAAATCAGGATCAATCGAAAGAGCATTATTGATTGACTCGATACTTTCTTTATATTCGCCGTTCCTCATATGACAGAGGGCCTTATTATTCCAAACTTCCTTTGCTTCAGGATCTAATTCTAATACATCTTCGAAACAGAGGATGGCCTCATCGTATTTTTTCATCTCATAAAGGATTCGCCCCTTCTTTTTTAGAATATGTAAATTATTTTCACTCAAATCTATAGCTTTATTATATGTTTGAAGTGCCTCTTTTTTTCTATCAACTGCATCATAAGCGTCACCTAGAAGTATCCAGCTCTCCGTTCTCCCTGGATCTATCTTTAGGGATTCATCCAATGCTTTAATAGCTTTCTCATACTCTCCCTGTCCTAGATACGCTTCACCCTTTTTGGAAAGAGCAAGAGCTGTATCATCGCCTATATTTTTAGCTTCCTCAAAATATTTTTGAGCCTGCCCATATTTTTCTTCCGACAGGCATTGCCCCCCCTTTCTGATAAGATCGCTTTGTTCTTCTCTTTCAGCTTTCTTTTTTTTCTCTTCGAACTCAGCTAGATGAGACAAAAGATCAAATTTTTTCAATAACTGAAAAAGTTTTATTCCTCCGACTACTTCTATCCTTTCATCTAGGAATGAGTCTTCATCTATTTTTTCTGTTGTAAACATCAAACCTTTTGTAGAGGGGGACAAAAAACTTTTCAAACCATCGACTTCTGAAGAAACATCATCACAGGATCGTGTGAATTTTATTATGAAGTCTTGCTTTTCATTTTCCCGTTCTATGGTACCTTCAGCTAGGATATCCCCACTAACAGATTTCATATTCGAGATTTCAAACCCTATATTTTCCAAAACCTTTAAACAAAGGCGCTCAAAATAATCCCGGTTTATATTCTGAATCGTATCTAGAACTTCGTCCTTCTTGCTCACTCCGACACCTGATCATTATTCATTATAAACTCTCATCTATAAATATATTGTGTTAATCTAAATTTTTATAACGCTCTTGGACCTCTTCCCAACCAACTAAATTATCTTGGGGTCCGGAACATTCTACTGAAAAAGAAGCTCTAGCGGAACCGATCTTGCAACATTCTATCAATGACATGTCTCTATACAAACCAGCATAGAAACCAGCCCTGAAAGCATCTCCAGCGCCTGTAGGTTCTACTACCTCTAACGGTTCATAGGCAGGGATATCGACTTTTTTGTCAGGGATATACATGGAACTGCCTTTAGATCCTTTCGTAACAAGGACCATGTCTACATATTTCAATAGATTTTTAGGTTTATTTTCGTTTAAATAATCGAGTGCGACCTTCAATTCCTTCTCATTACAGAAGAAATAATCACTTCTTAGTAAAAACCACTCAAAAGTATCAGATTTATAAACATATTCTAATTCTTGAGCAGGGTCAAAAGCGATGGTTTTTTGGTCAAGGTCTACTAAATCTAAAATTTTTTCATAATAACCTGGTCGTCCAGTTCCTATATGTAGGACATCACATTCTTCTACAGTTCTGGTTTCAAGTTCGAAACATTCCATATGTTCCATCACCCCTTGATCGATTATTGTTATCTGCTCTCCCATCGAATCATTTACTATCCAACAAGTTGGAGTTTTATATCTATCGATCTTTTTTAGGTCATAGGTTTTAACACCCGATTGTTCTAAAGCCTTCAGATAATCATCGGGAAAATCATCTCCCACAAAAGATGCGAGAGAAACATCAACATCCATCTCGGCAGCAGCTCTAGCGATGTTTGCGGCGGTTCCTCCATACCTGACGACTCTGTTTTCAACCGCGATCGAAGAGTCTTTTTCTGGGATATTTGGAACCTTTAATATTACGTCGAGCGCTGTATGTCCAAATACACCTAGATATGAATTCATATAATATTAAATACAATAGAAGAGTAAAAAGGTTTTGAAGACTGTTAATCTTATTCCTTATTCTTTATTCTAACTCTATCTCGTCGACAGTGACCTCTTCTACTTCGGGAGCATCTTCTTCATCCTCGTCTTCTTCAGTATCTTTGTCTACACTCGCATCTGTGTCAGTCACTTCACCGAAGGCGAGAGTTCGAAGTACTCTCGTGATCTTTATTTCTACTTCGTCTCCTACATCTGTGTCGGGCACGAAGATTACAAAATCATCTATCTTTGCAACTCCGTCTCCTTCCTTACCAATATCTTCTATTTTTACTTCATACGTTTCCCCTTCTTCAACAGGGGGAGAAACACCAACATCTTCGCTCATTTACTTACACCTCATTTATTTTACACTTCTTATTGAAGTGCAGGTATTTCAACAAACTTGGGATATTTATCTTTTGCCCTCCAAAAAGTTTTTTAAAGCCATCTTTTGATTTTTTCAGCCGAATCAACACTTTTAAAATCCTTCTCTCTAGAGATCTCTTTATATAGTTTTACACCTCTATTTTCCTCCGTGAAATCTCTTTCGCCTATATTTTCTCTATCTACAAGTATAAGTTCCGTTTCCCTTGTAACTCCTTTTTTTACAGCCTCAAGATTTCTTATATTCCCTTCTCCGACGGGAAAATCTGTAACGATCACTATGTCGGCTTTTTTTATCAGCTCGACATTTTTTTTGTGAGAATCATACGTGATCGAAGAAAAAGGGGCTTCAGTCACGACTTCGATATCTAAAAAGTCGGCTTTTTCAAGATCTGAATCCATCACGTTTAAAACACCGGCGCTAACTTCATATCCCTTTTCAATCAAGTCTTTAAGCAATGTTCCAGTTGAATTACCTCCACAAATCACGTGAACTCTTTTTCCCGCTCTCTGAGTATTGATA
>Ga0207421_10007332_pt1 | contig 11762 bp, 7 predicted proteins | sample SodLakKL_010_SED_4_FD_187542 | JGI IMG/M metagenome (GOLD analysis project Ga0207421, IMG submission 187542) | Alkaline sediment microbial communities from Lake Tanatar, Kulunda Steppe, Russia - 8KL_010_SED (SPAdes) (version 2) | ecosystem: Environmental > Aquatic > Non-marine Saline and... | reverse complement strand
GCTCTCAGGAGGAGAAAGAGAATCAGAGAGGGATAGAATCGTGCAGCGGATGGAGGAACAAGAATTAGATCCCGAGGATTTCAGGTATTATCTTAAAATCGTGGAAGAAGAGATACCGGAATCAGGAGGCTTCGGTATGGGTGTAGAAAGATTGACGAGATTTATCTGTGGTTTAGAAGAGATCGTGGATACGAGATTGTTTCCAAAGCCGCCCGGCTCTGCGCCTTTGTAAAGGCCCAATTGGTAAAGTTTTATTCTGCCGTTACCAATTCCTTCAACAGGTCCACAGCTAATACTCTGTTCAAAGGTTCATTATCATTCCCACAGTTTGGTGAAAATGTACATGCGGGACAGCCTTTCACGCTCTCACATGAACATCCTTTTAACCTCTTCACTGACTTTTCTGCCAGCTTTTCAAATCGAGTATATGCGTCGTGGGAGAAACCTACACCTCCTTCTACAGAGTCATGGATAAAAATCGCGGGCTTTCCAAGTTCACGATGATAGTCCGTTGAAACACCTCCGACGTCCTTCTCATCGATCAGCATCAGTAGAGGTAGCATGTGTATCAGTGAATGTTCCGCAGCGTGTAAACCGCCGGTATAACTCTTCTCTGCAGGTCCTACCCATTCTCCGGCATTCACTTTACCTTCAGCGGTCTTTAACAAATTTCTCTCAACATTTTCTGGGATTTCGATACCACACACATCCGTATTGATAATAACTGGTTCTAGATCTAGCTTCTCCGTAGAGAGTACGTCATCGTTTTCTAACTTCTTCTTTCTATATGCGAAGTAATGTATACTCACATCTCCGGTTCCTTTGAACGCTTTGTATTCGCCTGCCTTTCTTTTTTCTTCCACCTGTATATTAGAGATGTTAGTGTCGCTGAGAGTCTCAGTATAATAGTCCGTATCTACAGGTTTTAACATAACTTTTGGTTGAGGTCCCTCTTGAAATTCTACGACCTGATAATACTCGCCTTGATGTAGATAAATCGCGTTGGGATGAAATTCTCTATAAGCTCTGTTCTTCTCCACTTTAGGCAGACTTTTCACCTCATCATTCTCTTTGATCTGCACCTCGAAGGTGTCCTCGCTGATAGAGTAAAGATCTATATTTTGCTGTGGAAAATCGTTTCTGACATAACGACATCCGGATCGCAAATCTCCTGTCAAACTTCCCTCTTTCTTCCACATTTCCGTAGCTCTTTTCAATCTTGAAGTGAAGAGTTCCTCGTCCTCTTTCTTCAGCGGTAATTCCTGTGCCGCAGATAACAGATGGTCAGAATAAACGTGATTATTCGATAGATCTATGACAGCTTTCTCCACAGGCTCGTCGAGAAGATGATCAGGCTCGTTGACTATATACTGGTCAAGAGCACTGTTGAAAGGTACTAGTACGGATAAAACTTCTTCAGTTCCTCTTCCCGCTCTCCCTATCTGCTGCCAAAAACTTATCCTAGAGCCGGGGTATCCTGAGAGAACTGTAACGTCTATACCGCCGATGTTTATCCCCATCTCAAGAGCGGTTGTCGAAACGACTCCATCCGCCTTTCCCTCCTGTATCTTTTTCTCAGTTTTCCTCCTCTCTTCTTTTGAGTGACCTGCGTGGTAAGATTTTACTTTCACTTTCTTATTTTTGAATTCTTCTTCTAGGATCTCTCGTGTCCAAAGTGCATCTAATTCAGTCATCTTTCTAGAAGGAGCGAACATCAAAGTCTGTAAGCCCTGATCTACCAGGAAAGCCATGAGTTCACTGCTTTCTCTATGTGTGCTCTTCCTCTCACCTATCTTTTCGTGTAGCTTAGGGGGATTCCAGAATATCAGATCTCTTTTACCCCTTTCACTTCCATCTTGTTCTATGACCTTGAAGTTCTTACCGACAAGGTTCTCTGAATGCTCCTTCGGATTTCCTAGGGTAGCGCTGGTCAGTATAAATCCAGGATCCTTTGAGTAATACTTACAAATCCTTCTCAACCTTCTGATGATCCAGGAGACGTGAATTCCCAGTAAGCCTCTATAGTGGTGGGCTTCGTCGATTATTACGGAACTTAGGTCTTCAAAAAACGTAGACCATTTGTCGTGATGGCTCAGATACAGGTTCAAGCCGCTGAAATTGGTGAGGATGATGTCGGCTTCACTCCTGACTTTTCTTTTTTTGTTTGAAGGTACATCTCCGTCATAAATGCCCAGTTTGACATTTTGATCTAATAAACCGAAAATGTCCTGTAATTCTTCTTTCTGATCTCTTGTGAGAGCCTTGGTGGGATATATGAGAAGTGCCTTGACCTCTTCTTTCTCATTTGTTAAATGGGCTAAAGAAAGTGCATATGCTAAGGTCTTACCGCTGGCGGTTCCGGTGGTCAAACAGACGTCTTTGCCTTTCAGGAAAAGATCTATGGCCTTAGCCTGATGAGAGTAGAGTGAGATCTCCTCATCTCGTAACCTTTTTTTGATCGAAGAGCACAACAAACTGCTCTCACTGTAGTCGGGCTTTTTTTCAGGGATGTTTGTTGAAAACACGATCTGTCCCTGATAATCGTGATAGGTTGATCGAAGATAAGATTCGTCCATCATGAAAAAAAATCTCTTTGAGTGATAAGGCTTTTATGGTGTTAAACCCTCTTTTGAAATGATGAAGATACTGCATCTACCCGGAAGAGCGATCTGGGGATACTCAGAAGAGGACATCGACGATATTTTGACTTACTTTGAGCCTGATATAACCCTTACCTCTAAAGTTAGGAGGAAAGAGAAAAGAGCCATCGAGAAAAACTTTTCCTACGAATCTATAGATATGGATGAGGTAAAGACCTTCAAGGAAAGGCATTTGGGGAACGAAGTCCTATTATTGTTGAGAGATAGAGATTCATTATCTGACATAGACTTGGCGGATCTTAAGAACAGGAGAGTCGTTCTCATCACTGACTTGATCAAGGAAGATATGGACCCAAAGACCTTCGATTTTGAACTTGTCAATACCTCTGTATTAGATAATTTTTGGATCGAATTAGATGATCTTCACGTCCTATCAACGGAGATCGAGACCGGGAAAAAACCGGTTTACGAGGAAAACAAAATTTACGGTTTTGGACTCTCTAAAGGTATAGAGGAGATCAAGATACCGAGCGTTATCACAGGAGAACGTCCCCATATCGAGACTCTCAACGCTAGTAAAGTCGGCCTATCTGCGGTCCCTGGGCTGGGAAAAAGATTTTCTATCGAGCTCGAACGTAAAGGTATAAGATCACGACAGGACCTCTGTTCGATAGAGCCTGAGAATATACTGGGATGTGAAGGCATCGGTCCTTACAGAAGCACTAAATGGGTGAGTTCTGCCAAAGCTATAGAAGAAAGAGATGTATATCGAATCAACAAAAACGATCTTGAAGGAAAACGGAAGTTTTTTGTTGATATTGAAACAGATTCTCTAAAACCTTCTATAATCTGGCATATCGGCCTGTATGATGATGAGAAAGGTAAATATCATGGGTTTTTAGAAAAAGATCCCAGTGAAAAAGGAAGAGTGATAGAGCAATTTCTTGATTACTTGGAAGGCAATGCAGGAAAGCACAGTGTTCTTCTGGCTTGGTATGGAAAGAAATTTGACTTTGTACATCTGGATAGATTTATAGAGAACTACGTTACTGAGAAAAAATATATTTGGGATAGAGTAGAAAAAAAGGATTTCATGTATTGGGTGGATAAGCACGCCGCTCTTCCCTGCAGGTGTTCAAAGCTCGATAGCGTCGCTTTGAGGTTGGGCTTTGAACCCGAACTTCTAGGTCTAGATGGAGGAGACGTAGGGAGAATTTACTCCGAGTACATGCAAGATAGAGAGAAAGAACCCGATTGGAAGGAGCTTAAGACTTACGCACGAGATGACGTCATCGCGATGAAGCACATCTACGAGAAGATAAAAGAGGCTCCAATGCTCTACGATATGAACGAAGTGAAAAGGAAGTATTCAAGGTGATCAAGTTTTCACTCACTGCACACTTATCGCATCTACTGGACAATTATCTTCTGCATCTTCTACGCAAGGTATCTCATCAGAGACTCTTCCTTCGTCATCACCATTTTCTCGATATTCTTCCACGATGGTGGAGTGTGGATTACCCGAAACTGAAAAGACCTGCGGGCATGTAGATTCGCACATCCCACAAGCTATGCAGGTGTCCTGATCTATCGTGACGGTCTTCATATTTTCATTCCTTATTTGGTTTATTTCAAACAGATTTATGAATCTTTCTATCTGAATTTAGATATGGTAGAAAAATGATTTTAAGTATGGCTTGTATATTTTTAGTAAAATGTCAAAGGTTTCCAATAAATACAGAGCTCTGAGCAAACATCTTTCCTACCTACTACGGCATCACCCAGAAGATGAAGATTTGAAAATAGATAAAAGAGGTTTCGCAGATCTAGAGGCTGTTATCGATTCTCTGAAGAATACGAAACATTCCTGGGCATCTAGAGAAGATATAGAAGAGCTTATAGAGAAAAGTGGAAAGAAAAGATTTGAGATCGTTGATGGAAAGATCCGGGCATTGTATGGGCATTCTATCGATGTGAAAGTAGAGGAGAAGGCGGAGCCTCCTGTTACATTGTACCACGGGACCTCTCCTGACTCTTTAGATTCTATCTTAGGTGAGGGTTTGAAGCCCATGGGAAGACAATATGTGCATCTTTCGATATCAGTAGAAGAAGCGGAAGAGGTAGGAAGAAGACATCATCCAAAACCAGTTATACTAGAAATCGATTCATTGCGGGCTTGGGAGGACGGGATCGATTTTTACAAAAGAGGAGATCTGTATTTGTCCGAGCATATACTTACAGAATATATAGATGTAAAGGTGGATGATCTTGAGAGACGGTGAGTTAAGTTTGTAATTGAAAAGTGTATTAAGATTTCTGTTATCTTTTGAAATGTATCCTCTTGAAGTGTTCGCCGATAATCGAGGTAAACTTTTTTATATGCTTAAAAAAGTCACAGGATTGTATAATTAAATGGAGATGTGGTGAGTCATGCAGATAAAAACTCTTTTCGTCGATGATGAACGATCTTTGTTGGAACAAGCAGAGATATTCATAGAAAGGATGGACGATGAGTTAGATGTTTATACCTCTACTTCTGCAGCTGAAGCACTTCATATTATGGATGAAAAGAACTTTGACGTGATAGTTTCGGATTACCAGATGCCTGAAATAAATGGTTTGGAATTTTTAGAAAAGGTTAGGGAAGAAAGAGACAGCGATATACCCTTCATAATGTTCACCGGGAAGGGTAGAGAAGAAGTGGCGATGAAAGCTTTGAATTTGGGAGCTGACCGTTACATCCAGAAGGGAGGAAATCCAAAGTCTCAGTATGGTGTTTTGGTTCAGGCCATCAAGCAGGAGGTAGAACATCACAGGACTGAAAAAGAGCTGGAGAAGAGTGAGAAAAGGGAGAAACTATTCAGTTCTTCTCTGGAAGGAGCTTCATTGGAAGTATTTTGGGTGACTCCTGAAGGAGAATTCGTATTCGCTAACGAAACCGCTAGAGATAGGCTCGGTTACTCGGAAGATGAACTAAAAGGTATGCACGTTTGGGACATCGATCCCAATTATCCAAAAGAAAAGAGGAAGGAATTTTGGGAAGAATTAAAAAGGAGAGGAAAACAGAATTTTGTAACTTCTCATATGAAAGACGATGGGGAGATATACCCAGTAGAGATAAGCAGCCAATATATAGAACATGATGGCGAAGAATACGAGTTCGCTTTTGCAAAAGATATCACTGAAAGGGAAGAGAGGAAAAATGAACTCCACGAGAGGGTAAAGGAACTAGAATGCCTCTATTCGATCTCAAATCTCACTCAAGGTGAAGAACTATCTATAGAAAGTACTATGAAAGAGGTCGTTGAGATCATCCCAAGGGGTTTCGCTTATCCAAAAAATACCTCTGCGAAGATCATCTTCGATGACCAAGTTTACGAATCTAACGATTTTGAAGAAAGTTCTAACAGTATTAGTGAAGAACTCTCTACCGATCATGGCTCTGGAAGAGTAGAAGTCCATGTGGATAAGGAAAAAGATGGAGAAGATGTATTTTTGGAACAGGAGAAAGACCTCTTGAGTTCCATAACGATACATTTAGAAAATTCCATCGAAAGAAAAATGAAAGTTGAGGAGATCGAAGAGCTCAGTAAATTTCAGGAAGCCCTTATCGAAGATTCTAATGTATGGCTCAATGTAACAGATGAAGAAGGCAACATTTTGGTGTGGAATAAAGGTGCGGAGGAAATAAGTGGTTATAAGGCAGAAGAGGTCGAAGGTAACGATAAGATCTGGGAATGGCTTTATCCTGATGAAGAATACAGGAAAGAGATAATGGAGAGGTTTTCGGGGATTTTTTCTGAGAAAGAAGTTTCAAATCTCGAAACGGAGATCGAGTGTAAAAAGGGCGAAAAGAAAATCATCTCTTGGAATTCCCGCGTGTGGAAAGATGATGAGGAAAACGTCACTGGGACCATCGCTTTAGGGAGAGATGTTACGAAACAGAAGGAAGTAGAGCATGAACTCAAATACGAAAAAAATAGATATGAAACTCTCTTCGAACAGAATCCTGAAGCCGTAGTTGAAGTCGATGAAGATTTTAGAGTGGTTAGAGTCAATACGAGATTTGAAAGATTATTCCATTTCGAAGAAAAAGAGATAAAGGGAGAACATATAGACGATCTTTTAGTCCCAGAAGAGAAGATCGAAGAGGCGAAAGAACTGGATGAAAGAACTCAGAAAGATGGACGTTTTGACTACGAGACGGTAAGGCTTACCAAGAGCGGTGAAGAGATACCTGTCTTCATCACGGGTAGAACGATCCATCAGGATGAAGGAACGCATCATCTGGCAGTTTACAGAGATATAACTGAACAAAAAGAGACGGAAGAGCGCATCAGGAAGAACAAGGAAAAGATCGAGAATTTGCACAAGATCAGTACAGAACTTGAAACCTGCGAAAACGAAGAACAAGTGTATGAACATGCGGTAAAAACCGCGGAAAGGATCCTTGAGTTCGACATATGCGCGATAAATGCTCCAGAAGGGAACTTTATGAAAGCGACAGCGATATCATCCCGATTCCCAGATGGTGCCTCTTCGGTAGATAAGCCTTTACCGATCGATGACAGTTTGGCCGGAAAGACGTATCGGGAGAATAGGTCATTTTTGGTAAAGGATAAGGAGGATAATGAGTACGTAAACCCCACAACTGATAAATTCATCTCAGGTATCAGCGTACCTATAGGAGATTTTGCAGTATTTCAGGCTGTTTCTACTGTAAAGGATGATTTCGATGATGAAGATTTGAGGATGGTCGAGTTGTTGATGGATCACGTATCAGAGGCTTTGAAGAGAGTGAAAGTTAAAGAAAGGGAAGATTTCCTCCACTCGCTTTTAAGACATGATGTGAGGAACAAAAACCAGATCATCAAAGGATATCTAGAATTGATGAAAGATTGCGATCTCTCTAAAGAAGCTAATGACTTCATAGAGAAAGCGGAGCACGCCGCTGAAGACAGTATAGACATAATCGAGAAAGTAAGAAAATTAAGGAAGATTGAGGAAGAGGAGGAAATAGAAAAGATAGACATGAGCTTGGTGTTCGACAAGATTTTATCAGAACATCAAGGTCAACTGAAAGAAAATGACATCAACATAAATATCAGCCGTTGCGACTGTAAAGTTAAGGGAGGCAAATTACTTGAAGAACTGTTCTCAAACCTGATAGAAAATTCGATCCAACACTCAAGATGTGATGAGATAAAGATCTCTTCTCTCATAGAAGATGATGAATGCGTAGTTTGTGTAGAGGACGACGGAGTTGGCATAGACGATGAAGTGAAAGAGAAGATATTTAAGAAGGGGTTCAAAAAAGGAGAAACTGCAGGAACTGGCCTAGGATTGTATATGGTGAAAGAGATAGCCGAAAGTTACGATGGTAGTGTAGAAGTAAAAGATTCTTCATTGGGCGGGGCAAAGTTTGTGATACATTTATTTAGAGAAAAAATAAGTGATGATCCTATCCCATAGGGTTGAGATCAGATCTTATCGTCTCAATAGTTTCGTCTTCAGACTCTTCTTTTAACGGAGATAATAGTTTTTCTTCTAGATTTTGCTCATCAGATCTTTGTGCTTTAGCGGTACTTTCAACCAAGTTGGCGCGCCATTCCACGGCTCCTATTTCGATACGGTTGTGAGTGCCTTCGTCCCCTATTCCAAATCCCTCGACAACGATCTCAACATCCGGGCCATACAAATCAAGCAATTCTCCTGCATTCCATTTGAGAGAGACGACCTCTCCGTGAATATCTTCGATCTCTTTTCGACCTGTTTCAGTCACAACGTCTCCGTTCTCACAGATCTTTACGTTTACCTCTGGATAAGGTGGGAAGAAAAATTCGTCTTCTGTCCTTCTAACTCTTACAAGAAATTCCTGCTCATCTTCTCCTATCTGTAACTTGTCCGGAGGGTTTGGGAAATCAGCTTTTAAGAGTGAATACTCACCTTCACCTGCCGTGGTGAGCCAGCTGTCAGTTGGTCTGGTCGGATCGCTTTGAATATCGTCTACTGATCCTTGTAGATTCTCCATCTCGATTATCGAAGCCGGTTCTAACCTCTCTTTAGAACTTTCTTCTTCGATCTTTTCTTCGGGTCCTTCTTCTGCTAGAGATTCTATGAAACCTTTCTCCTCTATCAGTCCTTTTTCTTCTACTTTGTCCGAGTAAATTTCTTCTTCGATGGCCTCTAAAGGACTTTTTCCTTCTATCTCAGGAGTTTTCGTCTTGGTTTCAGGTTTTGGTCTTTCCTTCGGTTTTTCTTTTGGTCTTTCTTTCGGCTTTTCTCTTTCAGGGACAATCCCAGGCTCTGGTTTTTGTTCCTTTACCTCTTTTTCCATCCTCTTCTTTCGCTCCTGCAGAGCTTTGTCGTGCTTGGTCTCATGGTATAAACGTTTGGCGTCGATACATGTCTTGCAAATGTCTAAGGTGATTTCTTGGCCAGCGAAATTGCAGTCCCAGTTCTCAACGAAGATGCACATCATTTATCACCTCTACTATTCGAATCAGCTGAAGCTTTTTCTCCTTGGAAGTCTACATCGTCGATTTTGATCGTACCGATACTTTGGATCTTTTTATCATCAAAGGTTTCAAGACTTAAATCCTCATTAGATTCCATAATACTGGTTACTGTAGTTGTATCTACGTACTCGTAGGCAGCCTCGTAAATGGTCACTTCAGAATCAGCCCATCCTTGGCTTTCAGTGTAGTACTGGAATTGAATATCTACTTCATCAATGCCTTCAACGTTTGCCGTACCTTCCCAATATACATCATCTTCCTCTAAGTTGGTGGTGTCCTCCATTACAGGGTTTTCTTCGTCACCGTTTATAAGAATTCTTACCCCTGCTTCTGCACCCCCTCCCGGATCCGGACTACCAGCGAGTTCATAGTGATATACGATTTCCATCTCATCTAAACCTTCCACATACACGTTGGTTTCTTCCCAGTGAGTCTCCCATCCAGCTGGATCTCCTGTGTAGGTTTGTGTCTCATCATTGACCTCCATAGCACTTCCATATACACTTACTGTCACTACTTCTTCGTCATCTTCGCTAGCTACGGTTACAACGTACTCTCCTGCATCATCCTCTTCTGTTGTCCATGTAAAGGTTTCGTCGTAGGTGTCTCCAGGCCCAAGGGTGACATCATTATCGGTACTACTACGGACAACAGTTCCATCTTGGTCTTCAACGGTGAATACTATATCTTGGGTGTCCTCCATATCTCCAGTGTTCGTAACCGTGTAATCCACTTCGAGTGTTTGTCCTTCTATCACCGGATCATCATAATCAACTATTTCTACTTCAAAGAACGGTTCTTGTAGGAATTCAGCTGTGATAGCGTAGTTATCTAACATCTCTATCGTAGTCTGATTATCTGTTGGATCTTCTATTGTATCGATATCACCTGTCCATTCAAAGAAGATATAGCCTTCATCAGCTAGAGCTTCTAGATCGACGATAGTTCCTTCTGGGTATTCAAAGGTACCTTCACCTGGTTCTACGACCGAGCCTCCTTCGGTTGAATCTATGGTTAATTCATAAGTTATTTGTTCAAATTCAGCCGTGATTGAATAATCGTCTAACATCTCTATCGTGGTCTGATTTGCTGTAGTATCTTCGATTGTTTCATTGTCGCCTGTCCATTCAACGAATTGATATCCTTCCTCTGGTACCGCTTCAAGCTCAACGAGGTTCCCAGCATCGTAAGTATAAGTTTCCTCACCAGGTTCTACGACCGAGCCTCCTTCAGTCGAGTTTATAGTAAGTTCATAGGTCTCAACGTCGAACACCGCCGTAAGGGTATAATTGTCCAACATCTCGATAGTGGTCTGATTTGCTGTAGTATCTTCGATTGTTTCATTGTCACCAGACCATCTGACGAAAGGCGTGTTTTCGTCTTCAACAGCTTCTAGGTCAACGATAGCTCCATGCTCAAATTCGAAAGTGCCTTCGCCCGGCTCTGTCACGTTGCCTCCTTCCGTAGAATCGATGGTGAGTTCATACATCATCGGAGCGAATTCTGCGGTTATACTGTAGTTGTCCAACATCTCGATCGTTGTCTGATTTGCTGTCGTATCATCTATAGTTTCGTTGTCGCCAGTCCATTCAACGAATTGGTATCCTTCGTCTGGTACCGTCTCAAGGTTAACGATCTCGCCCTCATCGTAGTTGTAAGTGCCTTCACCGGGCTCTACGACCGAGCCTCCTTCGGTGGAGTCTATCGTGAGGTCATATGTAACCACATCGAACACAGCCGTGATGGTGTAATCATCCAACATCTCGATCGTGGTCTGATTTGCCGTAGTGTCTTCGATTGTTTCGTTATCTCCGGTCCACTCAATGAAAGGAGAATCCTCGTCAGCCACAGCTTCTAAATCGACTATTGTTCCTGCTTCGTATTCGAAAGTACCTTCGCCAGGCTCAGTTACATTGCCGCCTTCAGTTGAGGATATCTCCAGTTCGACCATCTCAACTATGATATCTTCTTCGGATCTAACACCTTCTTGAACTTCATCGACCTGTATCATAAAACGTAAATCAAATACACCGCTGCTCCCCTCTTTTCTGTTATATGAGCCTTCACCGGTGGTATTAATAGAGATACCTTCCCCATCCCATCCGTTCTCCACCTGGAAACTTATCCTGCCGTTGCTTAGCGTCAGGTTTCCGATGGTCTGGTCTTCAGCTTTCATCTCTATGGCTAGGCTCTGAAGATGTTCTTCTACCTCGCCCGAGTTGAATAGATGTAAAGAACCAGAGATACTTTCTCTAGGATAATCTTCATGTAGAATAATATCGAAAAGGTGTTTATCTTCTTCTATATTCCCAGAAATACCTGCAGTAGGTTCCAATATCTCTTCAACCTCTTCGTTCGGCTCTATATCGACCTCGAAGACATCGCCGACGCCAACACTAGCGCGTTCCTGCGTACTCACAGCCCAGATGCTCACACTTCCAAACAAGAGGATCACGGCGAACAAGACCGCGGTTATCCTTATCACGTGAGGTTTCTTATTCATACTTTTCAACACCTGGGCTTAAATCTATTTAGATACTTTCGGTAATTCTTTCCTTTTCTTTATATACTCCTCTACGGACAATTCACCTTCATGGAATTTTTTGTTGAGTTCCTCTCGTACATGTTCCTTTTCTTCGGTCTC
>Ga0207421_10007329_pt1 | contig 11772 bp, 12 predicted proteins | sample SodLakKL_010_SED_4_FD_187542 | JGI IMG/M metagenome (GOLD analysis project Ga0207421, IMG submission 187542) | Alkaline sediment microbial communities from Lake Tanatar, Kulunda Steppe, Russia - 8KL_010_SED (SPAdes) (version 2) | ecosystem: Environmental > Aquatic > Non-marine Saline and... | reverse complement strand
CGTCGACCCACGATCTGCATACCAACCGGCCGCCCGCTGTCAGTCTGGCCGACTGGCACCGATGCCGCCGGATGGCCAGTAACATTGAACGGCCAGGTCAACACATCCTCCCATGCGACGTGACCCGAATCGACATCGCGTTCGAATCCACTGCAGGCCAGCGTCGGCGTCACGAGAATGTCGGACGACTCGAAGACGGACTGAATCCCGTCGTACAGTTGCGTTCGCACAACGCCCGTACGGTCGAGGTCGGCTGCGGTGTGTTCGCTGCCGGCTTCGACCATCGCCAGTAGGCTCTGGCTAACATCGTCTGGATGAGCCCTGAAGTCGACGCCCATCGTCGACTCTAGTCCCTCGACTGCGCTGGCTACCGCCGTGGTAAACGTCACGCTCACTGCGTCGGTCAACTCAGCCATCGAAATGCCGTGGCCGATTTTGATTTCAGTGAGGCTCGCCCCAGCCGACTCAAATGCGGGGAGGGCGGCTTCGACGACGTCCTGGACTGACTCGTCGACCTCGAAGACACCTAGGGCCGGACTGTAGGCGATGGTGTAGTCATCGATTGGTTGGCCGACAGCTTTCTGGAACTCACACTCGATTGGCACACTGTTTGGGTCGGCCGAGTGATGCCCAGCCATCACCTCCAGCATGAGCGAAGCGTCTTCGACCGTCCGACTCAGCGGCCCGCAAGCGGTGTGGTGCCGTGTGGTGCCGAAGCCGTTTGGCCGCGAGTCGTTCGGTACCAACCCAAAAGAGGGTTTCATCCCGAAGACGCCACAGCAGGCAGCGGGAATCCGAATTGAACCGCCCGCATCGCTACCAGTCGCAAGCGCGGCCATCCCTGCGCCGACGGCGGCCGCACTCCCGCCGGACGAGCCGCCGGCGTTGAGCGAGCGGTCGACCGGCGAGGCCGTCGAGCCGACGAGTTTGTTTGTGGTTACCCCCGCATGGCCCAACTCTGGGGTGTTGGTTTTACCGAGCACGATGGCTCCGGCGGATTCAAGTCTGTCGACAATCACTGCGGTTCGAGACGCCTCGTAGTCGGCACATAACTTTGAACCGAAAGTGTGTCTGACTCCCTTTTTCATCGCCCCCAGATCTTTGAGTGCGATTGGGACACCGTGCAGTGGGCCGAGGGTTTCGCCGCGGTCGACTGCGGTATCGGCCTTGTGGGCAGCTTCGCGCGCTGAGTCAGCGATAACGGTGATGTAGGCGTTGAGGTCGTCGTTTTCGGCGGCGATCCGGCCGAGATAGGCGTCGACTACCTCGGTCGACGAAACAGTTCCGTGTCGAATTTCGCTTACCAGCCACGTCGCCGAGCGTTCACAGATGTCGGACGTCACACACTGTTTGTGGATCGCTTTTGAGAAAAACCCCGCTGGCCGAAACGTATCTGGCTGTCGACGACCTACAGCAGTGTATGGCAAATCACGACACTGCAGCCGACGATCACACCGAGCAGACGACCATCCGCGCGGGTCGCAATTTCGAGCAACACTACCGACTGGACGCCAGCGAGGCCGGCGAGTTTCTGATCGCACTGGGCGAACAGCTCCGCGATGGCGAGGAGCTCACGCTGTCGGACAACGAATGGGAACTCCCCTTCGCGTTCGGCCAGCCCGTCGAGTTAGAGATCGACTTCGATGGGATGGACGGCCCCGAGTTGGAGATTGAACTCGAAATCCCCGGCCGGTCTGACGAGACTGCTCCACGAGTTGAGTAGGGGTTACTTGGGCGGCTGTGGAAACGCTTATGCGCGCGCCTCGGCAACCGACGAGCGAGAACACAATGACGGTTCGACTCACAGACTTCTACGCAGACTGGTGTGGCCCGTGTAAAACCCAGGACCCGATTCTGGACGAACTCGAAGCCGACTACGACGATGTTGAGTTCGCCAAAGTCGACGTCGACGAAGAACAGGACGTCGCCAACGAGTACCAGGTTCGCTCGCTGCCGACGCTGGTGATCGAAAACGACGACGGTATCGTCGACCGCTTTGTCGGCGTTACCCAGCGTGCAGATCTCGAAGCGGCGCTCGAAGAAGCCGGAGCCTAACGGCTGTTTTCGCTCGTTTCGGTCTCGCAACGCTTAAACAGCGACGCCCACAACGAGCGAGCATGCCAAGCAACGAGAACGCCACCGAACGAACCCTTAACAAACAGATCTGCATGCGCTGTAACGCTCGGAACTCCCCGCGTGCAAACAGCTGCCGAAAATGCGGCTACTCGCGACTCCGCCCGAAAGCCAAAGAACGCCGCGCAGCCTAACTCTCGGATTCTTTCTGTTGTCGACCGTAACTCCGTGCTGTAGCACCCGCTTTCTGTCGGCTCCCTTTTAGTAGGCGGTGGCTACTCCGGATACTTCGGCTCGCGTCGTTCGGCGCGTTCGAGTGCGCGTTCGATGACCGTCCGGACTGTCTCGTCGCCCCTCGTCTGAAACACATCGCCGTGGCCGGGATACATCGCTGTCACTGACTCAGGGAGTCGACGGAGAATCGTCCGGAGGCTCTCGATGAGTCGCTCGCGGGACTGGCCCGGTCGGTCAGTTCGTCCAAAGCTGCCGTCGTCGAACGCGCCGTCGTTGTAGACCACCACATCGCCGCTGAACAGTGCCGTCTCGCCGATGAGCGAGATATGATCGTCGGCGTGGCCGGGTGTGTAGACAATTTCGCATGCTTCGTCGCCGATCTGAATCTCGTCGCCGTCGGTGAGCTCGTGGGTGCGATGTGGGTGGTCGGCGTACGCATACAGGTCGGCGTCGAACGCCGACAGGATAGCCGGGAGTTCGGCAACATGATCGCCGTGTTGGTGGGTGAGAACGATCTGGTCGAGATCCTCGATATGCTCGGTGATGACGGTTTCGACACCCGGCATGGCTCCGGCGTCGACGAGCGTCGTTGTCTCGCCGTCGATCAGATACGCGTTGCAGGTAAACACATCCGCCTCAGCGGTAACAGTGATCGGCTCCATACCGGCTTCACGGCAGGGATCCTAAAAAGCACCCGGCTGTGGGGGGATTTTTGTGGTCGGCTCTCGTATCTCTGTGTGTATGGGCTTTGGAAGCTACGATGAGTCTGAACAAGAGAATCAGAACTTCGATACCGACTTCGAAGACGCAGGCCACGACACCGAGGAAAACGCACACGCGGGGTCGGTTGAGTTCGATATCGGCGCGTCGAACGACGAGCTACTGGACAGGCTCCAAGAGATGAAAGAGCCTGACGATTCCGACGACTCAGAGGCTTAACCGGCCGACGCATGCAGCCCAAATCCGGCTCGCGTGCCCTTGGGATCGCCGCCTCCGATGGCCCTGACCGCAGCCAACTTGGCGGGGCGGTGGTGCGCGCTGATCGAACCGTCGACGACCTTGTTTTTGCCCAGTGCACCACCGGCGGCAGCGATGCGACCGCTGGCTGCTGTCGGCTCCTCAACCGCCTCGACCGCGCCGACATTCAGTGGCTCATGCTCGCCGGCATCGCACCGGCTTGGTTCAATATTATCGACCTCTCCGCGCTCTCTGAGCACAGCGACCGCCCCGTCCTCGCAGTGTCGTTCGAGGACAGCGACGGCTTGGATGAGCCACTGAAAAAGGAGTTCGACGGCGAGGCCCTGACGTGGCGGCTCGAAACCTACCGTCGGCTGCCGGATCGCCACCCAATCGAGTGTGAGGACCGGACAGTGTACGTCCGCGCTGTGGGGGTTTCCGAAAGCGAGGCTGCCGAGGTCGTCCGGGCGTTTACGCCCGACGGACACGGTCGACCCGAACCGCTTCGGATCGCTCGGCTCGCTGCTCGCGCCGGTCGCCAGCAGTTTCTGCGTCTCGAAAAGGGGGAGAACTAAGCCGTTCCCACCCGGCGGTTTCGTATGGAACAGACCGATGGATTTTGCGTGAGCGACTGCACGCGCTGTCCCGACCTTGTCGACTCACGCAGTCGGATTGTCAACGGGGTCGGCCCCGCCGAGGCCGCGCTGCTGTTTGTCGGCGAGGGCCCAGGTAAAACTGAGGATCAGCAGGGCGAACCCTTCGTGGGCCGGTCGGGCAGCGTCCTGGACGACGCCCTCGGTGAGGCGGGCCTTTTGCGCGAGGAGGTCCGAATCACCAACTGCGTACGCTGTCGACCGCCCGAAAACCGCGACCCCACGACTGATGAACTTGCCAACTGCCGGGGATATTTAAATAGCGAGATCAGCGCGGTCGACCCCGACCTCGTCGTCACGCTTGGTAAAGTTCCGAGCCAGCACCTCTTGGACCGATCAGTTGCCATCACCAAGGAGGCCGGTGAGATCGTCGACGCCCGCTTTGGCGAGCGTTCCCAGCGCGTGCTGTTGTCGGTCCATCCCGCTGCAACCCTGTATGACCGCAGCCAACGCGAGACGTTTTTCGAGACGATCCAGCGGGCCGTCGACGTTGCGGGTGTCGGCGACGGTAGCGGCACCGACGGCCAATCCAGACTCGGCGAGTTTTAGCGCGACGGCAGCCCGTAGGTGTCCCGGACCGTCTGGGCCAACATCCCGTCTTTGCGGAAGACGATATAGATCAATACGAACTCCTCGTCGACCGGGTTCATCACGAACACCGCCCGGTTGCCACTGTCTTCACGCTCGGCCTCGACGCGCTGGATGAGTGGTTCGATGGGTCGGACGCCGGTCCGAAACTCCTCGAAGAGATCCTGTGGCGGCTGCTGTTTGGCAAACGTATACACGACGCCGTTTGGCTCATTGCCAGTGCTGTAGGTCGTCCGGGCGTTCATCGCCTCGCCGGCAGTCTGGGCGTCGTACCACGTCTCTTGGGCGACCTCGAAGAGTCCGCTGACGCCGTCGGCATACTGAATCCATGATTCGTCTTCGACCGAGCAGTCGACGAACGTCGCCTCGCTGTCGTCCCACGCGAGCGTCGCTTTCACTACGTAGCCCGGCTTTAGCTCCCGGATCGTCTCAGCAAGCTCGTCGTCCTCCGGTGGCTCGACCGCCAGCGGCTGGAGGTCGGCCTCGTGGTCGCCCTCGGCGGCCTTGCGTGCTTCATCGAGGTCGACCAACAGATAGCGGCCGTCTGGGCGTCGGTCGAGGACGCGAAAGCGGCCGGTCGTCGTCGGGTTCATACGCCGGATAGCGGCTCTCGTCAGTAAAAGGGCCCGATCACGAAGACATTACGCGACGGCTGCGGCGGTCTCTCGAAACAGCCCGTCGAGAATCTCCGGAAGCGTGGGATGGTAGGCTCGATCCGGTAGCGAGCGCACGTCTAAGCCCAGTTCAATGATCACCTGCATCGTTTTCGCCATCGAATCCGCATGTGCATGGAGTCCCTGATAGCCCAGGACAGTCCCAGTTTGGCGGTCGACGGTCAGGCGTGCCAGCCCGTGGGCCACGTCTTTCACCTTGAACACACCGTCGTCCGCAGCCGATCGGGTGGCGCTGGCCGTCTCGTAGCCCGCCTTTTGGGCGCTTTCGGGCGTATGACCGACGCGAGCAAAGGGAAAGACGCTCGCCCCAGCAAAGATGACGTGGTGGTGGATGTTGTGGTACTCGGCCAACGCCTCGCCAGCGTCGTCGGCCAGAATGTTGTCGGCCGCTAAATACCCCTGTTCTTTGGCGACGTGGAGAATCGGTTCTTTCTGGTTGACATCGCCGACGATGAACACTCGGTCGTCGTCGACCGACCGCATGGTGTCGTCGACCCAGCCCTGTTTGGGTTCGATTGCGGTGTTGTTGATTCCGAGCGGCCCAAGGGTGGGGCGTCGACCCGTAAACAAAAACAGCTCCTCGGCACCGATGACTCGGTTCTCGCCGTCCTCATCAACGTACAGTCGAACACCCTCGTCGGTCGATTCGAGCCGTTGTTCGTAGGTATTAGTTAGGATGTCTATACCGAAGTCCTCACCGTAGAGTTCCATGAGAGAATCGCCGAACTCGGGGTCGGCCTCATCGATTGGGCGGTCGTCGTGTTCGATCACCGTCAGGTCGACACCGGCTTCTGCCAGATACGGCACGAGTTCGATTCCAATGTAGCCAAAGCCCATCACGACGCCTGAGTCTGGGAGTTCGGTAGCGTCGAGTACGTCTTTGCTTGTCCGATACTCGACCTCCTCGATGCCGGGGAGATCGGGAATGTTCGGTGATGATCCAGTAGCGACAACAATGTAGTCAGGTTCGTACTGCTGGCCGTCGACTTCGATGATTCGGTCGTCGACAAACCGGGCGGTCGCATGAATAAATTCGACGCCCTCCCGTTCGGCCATTCCATGGATCGATTTCCGGCGGTGGGCTGCGAAGCTGTTGATATGCTCGTTTTTTCGGTCGACGACCTGCTGGAGATCTATCGCCGGTGGCTCGCCGACGAGCCGGTCGTCTGCCCGCATCTGAAACCGGTGGGCTGCAGCCGACAACACCTCTTTCGAGGGCATACAACCGTTGAGAATACACAGGCCCCCGCCCGGTTCGCCGTCGTCGACGAGCGTCAGTCGGTCGACCGTCTCGCCGACGTGCTCTACAAGCCCTTCGGCGACCGCCGAGCCGGCACTGCCGTAGGCACCGATTACCATGACATGCATAGGCGGGCAAATGAGCCGGATGCCTAAAGCAGTGTGTGCCGTGTGCGCTGACGATACCTCACCGCGAGATGCCGTCGCTTGACTCGTTGAGGGCTGCCTCGACCTCCGCGCGCGTCGTCACAAGCACATCACCCTCGACAGTGCGTTTGAGCGAGGCGGTAGCCGCCCCATACTCAAGTGCCCGGTCGATCTCACCGCCGGCAAGCAGTTCGGCGAGCACGCCGCCGACAAAGGCGTCACCTGTCCCGATCGCATCGATTGTCTCAGAGGCCAAGACTCCCTGTTCGACGACCTGTCCGTCGGTGTAGGCCAGCGAGCCGGTCGACCCGCGGGTGACCACCACCGTCTCAATGTCGTAGTCGTCGGCTAACCGATAGGCGACTGATTCGGCATCGTCGTCATACCCCAACACGCTGCGGGCATCCCGAATCGGTGCAAACAGCAGGTCGACCTCGCCGAGCAGCGATTCATAACACTCTCGGGCCTCGGCGGGCGACCAGAGCTTCGAGCGGTAGTTGAGATCGAACGACCGCGTGACGTCGGCTTCACCGGCTGCCGTGAGCAACTCGCTGGTCGCCTTACGGGTCGACGCCGACAGGGCGGGCGTGATGCCGGTTGTGTGAAAAACCGAGGCAGTCTCGAACACTGACAAATCGAGTTCGGTCGGCTCGACGGTTGTAATCGAGGCTCCCGAACGGTCGTACACGACTGTCGTCCCACGCGGGTCGGCTCCGCGTTCGAGATAGTAGGTCCCGAGTCGTGCCTCCTCGCGTTCGTCCCAGACGACGTTCGGGGTGACACCATGGCCACGAACCGACCGAACAACCCGTCGACCCAGTAGGTTGTCGGGGAGCTTCGAGAGCCACGTCGCCTCCGCGCCCAGACAGCTCGCAGCAGCCGCGACGTTGCTTTCGGCACCACCGATCTGTGCGTCAAACGGCCCCTCGGTTTCGAGTCGCTGGCCCCGCGGCGGCGAGAGCCGGAGCATCGTCTCGCCGAACGTTACCAGTTCGCTCACCGTCGACCTCCATTCATACGGTGGATTCGGGTAGAGTGGTCCTTAATTCCACCTGTCGACGGAGTATCCTGCCGACCAAATCAATACAGGGGTTCCTGACTATTCGCTGTTAAACCAACCTAATGGCAGCTGTAACCATGGACGAACCATTTGGTATGTGCTGACATACATTAGTATGTGCCCTCCACATACCATCTCGGATTCACCGGTGACGTACAACTCGGTCGACAGGTAGACACTGCCTACCGCGAGGGCCACCGGTCGCCAGCGGCACTGTGGGGGAATCTCCAGCCGACACTTCGCGGGCTCGATGGGCTGTTCGTCAACCTCGAATGCTGTCTTGCGACAGCCGGCGAGCCGTCACCCGGTCGACGATTCCATTTCCGGGCTGATCCGGGTTGGTCGACTGCCGCGCTCCGGGCGGCGACAGTTGATTGCTGTTCGTTGGCCAACAACCACGCGATGGATTTCGGCCATCATGCGCTCGAAGAGACACTTGACGAACTCGCTGCGGTTGACATCGAGACGGTTGGCACGGGCCGCTCGCTGGCGGCTGCCCGCCAGCCTATCGCAGTCGACTGTCGGGGACTGACAGTCGCCGTCGTCGCGTTTACTGACAATACATCACAGTATGCAGCGACTACCGACAGTCCCGGAACAGCCCATATCGAGTTCGATCCTGATGATGACCAGTCGATGGCCGTTCTCAGCGAGGCTGTCGAGACAGCCAAAAGGCGGTTCGATCCGGACGTCTTGGTTGCTTCGCTCCACTGGGGGCCGAACAACCGAACGCACCCGAAAGAGAATCACAAGCAGATCGCCCGCCTGCTTGCTGAGTGGGGCGTCGACCTCGTTGCCGGCCACAGCGCACATCTGTTTCAGGGAATCGAGGTGCTCGACCGCGGCGACTCACCGACCGTGGTGTGTTACGATATGGGCGACTTCGTCGACGATTACGCAGTCGACCCGACGGATCGAAACGATCGGAGCTTTCTGTTCGAACTCGTTGTCGACAGCACCGGTGAGTTGGTGGAACTACGGCTCCAGCCGACAGAAATCGAATCCTGTGCAGTTTACAACGCCAGCAATCGCGGGGCGACGTGGACTCGAACAACGATGATCGAGCGGTCCGAACCGTTCGACACCGAGTTCGAACGGGCCGGCAAGGGATTGGCTGTCTCGCTCAGTTGACGGTCTGGTAGGTGGCGACTACTTAAAACATTTATAAATAATTACTCAGCACGTCGACCACTATGGCCGGGATAATCTCGTTCGAACCGGTCTTCGATCTCTTCGCGGCTAATCTCAATAATCACTGGTCGGCCGTGCGGGCAGGCATATGGGTTCTCACAGCTGTCGAGTGCACTCAATAGGTCGACGACAGAGCCTTCGGTAAGCGAGGTGTTCCCGGTAACCGATGGATAACAGGCTAAATCAGCCAGCAGTTCGTCGACCGCTTCGTCGACTGTTTCGGCACCACCATCGGTCGACTCGACGAACCGCAGTAGCGCCTCTCGAAGCAGTGAGGGCTCAAGCGTCGTGCTGAACACGGCTGGGACGGCCCGCACCTCGACTGTTCGCTCCCCCCGCTTTTCAGCCGCAAACCCAATCTCGGCGAGGGACTCTGTGTGGTCGGCAAACAGCGCAGCCTCTCGTGCGGTCAGTTCGAGCATAACGGGATCTGCAAGTCGCTGGCTCGTCGTCGACGTCTCGAACGCCCGCTGCAGTCGTTCATAGTTAACCCGTTCGTCGGCTGCATGCTGGTCGACCAACACCAGCCCATCGTCGGTGGCCGCAAGCAGATAGGTCTCGTGTAGCTGGCCCAACACCCGAAGCGGAGGCAGCCGGTCGTACTGCCGTTGGTCGGTTGTTTCGTCGCCCGACAGCGTCTGTTGGGTTGTTGGCCCGGTTGCGAACCGGCCGTCTTCGGTGAGCACTGAATCGATCGGTTTGGCATCACCCATCTCGATGGTCGTCGGCTCGTCGACCGGCTCGTTCGACGCGCTCTCGGGGGTTGAGGCTGGTGGCTCGTCCGTCTCACCGTCAGTTGGTGGGAGAGAATCCGTCCCGGCCGGGCCAGTCGACTGGTCGGCGTCGGACCTGGTGGCTGGTTGGGTGGTTGGCTCGCTCCCTAAACCGGTCGTCGACTCGCTGGTCGGACTGTTGGCCGGCGTTTCAGCTCTCTTGCCGCCGAGGCCTGCAACCGTCCAGCTGGCTTCGGCGGCCGGATCGAGCGGTTCAGCGATTGTCTGGCCTGCTGGCTGATCGGCATCCTGCGGTTGGCTGGTCGGCTGGGGGCTGGTATCGGTCTGATTCGCCGTCGACTCTGCGTCCAGTATCTCTGTGGTTGCGCTCGTCGACTGGGTCTCGACTGGTTCGTGTTCGGTCGCTTCGTCGGGTGCCACCGGTGTTTCGGCTGGAGCCGACCGACCCCGTGGCGCACCAGCGCGAATCAGTCCGTCGTCGACCAGCGTCCGCTCGACGGCCTCGGCGAGCGTTCCTAACACCGCGTCATCGTTGTTGAACCGCACCTCAGTCTTCCGGGGATGGACGTTGACGTCGACCGATTCGGGCGGTACGTCGACGAACAAAACCGCAAACGGGTATCTATCCGGGGCGAGTTGGCCACCGTAGCCGTCGACTACTGCACCACGAAGCGCACTGTCGGTCACGTATCTGTCGTTAACGAAGGTAGCTAGATACTCACGCGTACTTCGGGTCGTCTCAGGGTGGCTAATGAGCCCTGAGATGCCATCAAGTGCAGTCTCATCCGCCACTGGATACGTGAGTTCGATCATCGATTCGGCGACTTCACGACCATACACGGCGAGCACGGCCGACCGCAGCGAGCCACCACCTTCGGTGCCGAACAGCTGTCGGTCGTTGTGCGAAAGCGAGATTGCAACGTCGGGGTTAGCCAGTGCATACTGGCTGACAACCGTGTTGATGTGGTCGAACTCAGTGGATTCGCGTTTGAGGAACTTCTTGCGTGCGGGCGTGTTGAAAAACAGCTCGTCGACTTCGACGGTTGTGCCTTCGGGACAGCCCGCCGGCTGAATTTCGCCGTAGTCGCCACCCTCGGCGGTAAGTTCGGCCCCCGTCGACCCACCCTGTGGCCGCGAGCGAATCGTCAGCCGCGAGACCGCCGCAATCGTCGACAGTGCCTCGCCACGAAAGCCGAGGCTGGCGACACCGCCGTCGAGATCGGCGATATCGCGGATCTTGCTGGTGGCGTGTTCTTCGAGCGCGCGCGGTAGCTGGTCGCGTGGGATGCCGTGGCCGTTGTCGCTGACCCGGATGCCCGCTGTTCCTCCGTTGTGGACGTCGACGGTGATGCGACTCGCGCCAGCATCAAGGCTGTTTTCCAGCAGCTCTTTGACAACCGAAGCAGGCCGTTCGACCACCTCGCCAGCGGCAATCCGCTGGACGGTCTCGTCAGCAAGCGACCGAATCCGTGGTTCGGTCTGCTCGTCGGCGTTAGTCATCGTCCGCGTGGCCGACGAGGCCTTGTCTGGTCGACAGTAGCTCGTCGATTGCCTGCTGGTGGATGCTGACAGTTAGGAACTCGTCTCTGGCGGTCCGGGGACTGACCCACTCATAATCACAGTGTTCGTGGCTCAACTCGACGGTTTTCGAGTCGGTCTCACACCAGTAGACAACACTGAACCGCCCGCGTCCAACGTCGTTTCGCCATGCTGCGGTGTGGACCGGCTCGTGGACCTCCACCGACAGGCCGGTTTCTTCTTGAACCTCGCGTTGCAGCCCGACTAGCGGCTCCTCGTAGGCACCCATCCGGCCGCCGGGCAACTCCCACGTCGAGGCGTCCATCTGCATGACCAGCAGTTGGTCATCCGGCGAGAGAACGATTGCTTTCTGGCTGACTTCGGCAATCAGCGGCTGCTCTGTCATCGGTCGCTCCCTGTTGTGTCCTGTTGTGGTTGCGTCTGTCGCCGACTCGCGGCTGGCAACAGGCTTCGATTCGCGCTCATTGTCTGTATAACGTGGGTACTGCCTATCAATCCACTGCTGAAAAACAAGGAAATCTTACCGACTGAAGGTTGTTGGCAGATCAGTCGTCGTCTTCGACTTCGACTGGTTCGCCCTCGACAACGTCTTCGGTCACCACGACATCGAACTCCTCGTCGGAGTCGACTGCTTCGGGATCGAGATAGCCGACCGCAAACGCCGTCGACACCGAGTTTTGTTC
>Ga0207421_10007328_pt1 | contig 11772 bp, 10 predicted proteins | sample SodLakKL_010_SED_4_FD_187542 | JGI IMG/M metagenome (GOLD analysis project Ga0207421, IMG submission 187542) | Alkaline sediment microbial communities from Lake Tanatar, Kulunda Steppe, Russia - 8KL_010_SED (SPAdes) (version 2) | ecosystem: Environmental > Aquatic > Non-marine Saline and... | reverse complement strand
ATTCTGCTCGTGGTATGGTCTTTAGGTCAGGACTACCTCTTTGTGACTTCAGTGTTCCCTCGAGGTGCAGAGTGGTTAGCGTGGGCTTTGCTGATGGTTGGGGCGGCGTGCATCTTATCGTCTGCCCTGCAGATGCGAAAAGCGGGCTAGTACCTTTTAGAGCGTGCGTTAGTCACATCACATTGCCAGTCTACTGACCGTTGGCAGTTGCTGAGCTTTGACGTCCAACTTCCTATTTCTTACCTCATCGTTTTACTGAATGGCATCCGACGATTTGGGCATTGAGTGCACCGAGCTCAATTCCGGTGATGTTAAACCAGCTGCCATGTTTGGGTGTATAGCGGATCTCCAGCCTCTGGTTGAGGCGAAATGCCGGGGCAGCCGTACATCGTTCGTACCGCGCTGATGTCTTGTAGGTATTGAGACTATCCATCACAAGGACAACCGTTTCTCAGTCTGGATAATGCTCTTCTCGTGCGATTCGCATCTGTTCTGCACAATCCTGCTGGGTACCGCGCTCAGATACGTCCCAGAGGCGCCATCCTCCCGACGGTTCTGTGAACAGCATAATGCTGAAAGTTTCTTTTCGGACATATTCATCGTCTTCTTTTCGGACGTGCCCTGGTGTCGCTGGAATTGGTTTTCTGGCTTCATCGAAGAGTAGATATGGCTTTTCATCCATGCAAGTGACTGGGACTTTACGATTGCACCGCCGAGTGGATGCCCAAAGCGTCTTCCATAGTGGCCACAAAGGCTGCATTCTGTTCGAGCGGAATGCACTAACACTTCTTCAGATGAGGTTTAAATCCGTTTTTTGGGACCTGTCCACAGACATATGGGAAATGGATGCAATGATCTCTAACTCAAATTGCTTTCCATGCAACCAAGCGCAATGATCCTGGCTTCCACATTACCGGTGCGTTTAGGCTCGATTGGGGGGCTCGTTCTTTTACTTGTGGCCCAACGCCGCCTCCGCTCCTACTGTTGCATAGGTTTCTCGGACTGCTTGAACCACTTTCTAGATGTACATGTCGCCATCCCATATTCCGCAGAACAGGCTCTCGATTAGGGACCTCGATCGATTTTCTCGACAATCGCTAACCATGCGTTTTCCCATTACCCCCTCAGTATCCGCGCCCTCAATTACGATACGACATCCAAGGTGATGTGGGGAGAATACCAAGACGAAGGCGGGAAAGTCGGCGCCATTTCCATCACCGTAGGCCACAGCAAAGACAAACGGCCGGATAAGAACCAATTGAAAGTCGGTTTGGGAACCGCTGACGGCATTATCTGTGATGCCAAAGTCCTCTCCGGCAATGAAGATGACAAAACTCACAACAACGTGACCATCGACGATGCCGCCACCTTATTGCAACAGCACAAGGTCGATCGCAGCGGATTCTACTACGTAGCCGATGCCGCTTTTTTTGCATGTATTCTATAACACAAAAAGTGAACCACTTTGCACAGGAACTGCGAATACAACCTACCTGCCATACCATGACCCACGAATGTCGAGTGCACCGGTGTTGTAGTGGTTGGTTATGGTTGGGAAAAGCCCCATGCTTGTGGAAAGGGTCGGGTTCGATTGCCTTGATTCCCAATGGATATCATCTTCCCGCCCCACCCGAAGCGTGATATTCTTAATAGTAGGAAATGTGATTCTTTCCCGTCTAGGAGATGACAGTATGAGCATTGTGGAACTGCGGGACGTACACAAAGTGTATCAGTTGGGGAAAACGCAGGTTCCCGCAGTGCGGGGTGTGAGCCTGCAGATCGACGTTGGAGATTTTGTTTCTATCACGGGACCGTCCGGTTCGGGAAAATCGACGATCCTCAACATGATCGGCTGCATTGACACCCCGACCCAGGGAGAGGTATACATCCAAGGCCAGTGCACCAGCGGCCTCAAGGACAGGCAGCTGACGGTGCTGCGCCACCGCACGCTGGGCTTTATCTTTCAGTCGTTCAACCTGATCCCGGTTCTGAACGTGCTGGAAAACATCGAGTTCCCGCTGCTTCTGGGCAAGCCCATTATGGATAGCGGTGCCAAAAAGGACTGGCTGGAGTACCTTGTAGAGGCCGTCGGCCTGCACGAACATATCCGCCACCGCCCAAGCGAACTGTCTGGCGGGCAGCGGCAGCGGGTGGCCATTGCCCGCGCCTTGGTCACAAAACCGCATATCGTCCTAGCCGACGAACCGACGGCTAACTTGGATTCCAAGACGGGGCAGTCCATCGTGGAGCTCATGCACAAGATGAACGAAGAGCTGAACACGACATTCATTTTCTCTACCCATGATCCCAGCATTGTGTCCATGGCGCACCACGTGATCCCACTCCTCGACGGCCAGGTGGTGAGCCAACCATGAACACTCTCATCGCTACTATCGCGTGGCGGAGCCTCCGGGAACATCGCGCTAAAACGGTTATCGTCGGAACACTGCTGGCCATAGGCATGCTGGTTCTGGTGGTGGGCAATTCGCTCATGGATTCGGCGGCGCAGGGGATCGAGCGCCTCTACATCCAGAACTTCACAGGCCACCTGATGATCAGCGGCGCGGCTCCCGGCCGGCTGACCATGTTCGGCTACCAAGACATGACGGCCATGGACCGAGCAATTCCGCTGGTGCCAGCCTATGCTGAACTCCTGGATTTTCTGCATGATCAACCGTACACAGCGGCCGCCAGCCCACAGGGCACGGGTTTTGCCCTGGCAGAAGCCCGTGGGGACGCTCGAACGCCTGTATCCCTGTTCGGCATCGAACCAGCGGCCTACCAGGATGCCTTCCCGAACAATATTCGCCTGACGGCCGGCCGTTTTCTGGAACCAGGCGAAACGGGTGTGCTCCTCAGTGCGACTGCCGCCGAGTTTTTGAATGAACGCCTTGAGGCGCCCCTTGAAACCGGAGACAAATTGCTTCTGACCAGCCTAAGCACGATAGGTGGGATGCGGATTCGAGAAGTCCCCGTCGTGGGTATGTACGCCTTTCATCACTCCAACCCCCAGTTGGACATGGTGTCGCTAGTAGACATCACCACGCTGCGGGCGCTCAGCGGCATGGCGCTGACTCGCGTCGAACCCGGCGAATTAAGCCCCGAACAGCAGCGGGTTTTCGAGATTCAAGAAGTCGACGAGCTGTTCGCTCAAACCGATGACTTCCTCGTGGATGTAGCCGAGGAAGGCGCCGCCGGTGAGCAGGATTTTCTCGCTATCCTCGGCCCGGATACCGATGCTGAATCAGCTCTGCCGGACTGGCAGGATCCCGCCGCCTGGCACTTCGTTCTGCTGCGGCTTACGGACGAGCGGTATCTCTATCAGGCCAGGGCCGACATCGACGCTTTTTTCGACGCCCGCAATGTCAGCGGAAAGGTGGCCGATTGGCGACAAGCGGCGGGCCCCATGGCTGACGTTTCGTTCGGTGTGCGATGGGCGTTCAATGCCGTGGTCCTGGTGATCGCTGTCGTCGCTGTCATTATCATCATGAACACACTGGTCATATCGGTGACGCAGCGCCTGTCCGAGTTCGGCACCATGCGGGCCATTGGAGCGCAGAAAGGTTTCATCCGCCGAATGATGTTGTGGGAAGCGCTGCTCCTCTCCGTAATCTCGGGCGCGGTGGGCATCGCGGCGGGAGGCGTGCTGCTGACGTTGCTCAGGTCACAGGGTATCCAGGCGCCGAACATGTTCTTCGAGATCATTTTTGGCGGATCCGTCCTGCACCCGACGCTTTCGTGGGCGTCGGTGGCCGTGTCGTTGGCCCTTCTGGTGGCAGTGGCCGTGGTATCGAGTCTCTACCCGACTGCGATAATCCTGAATACGCCGCCGGTCAAGGCCATTCACAGTGAATGAGGTGAGCACATGCGTACGGTACTAAAGACAGCTGTCCGCAGCGTGTTCCGACAGAAACGGCGTTCGCTGCTTCTGGCCGGGGCTATCGCCTTCGGCATGCTGATGATTACCCTGATGAACGGATTCACCGAGGGCATGCTGACCAATGTGCGAGACAATCTGTCACATGCGCTGGGCGGTCACGTCTTTGTCAGCGGACAGGAGATCACCGAGACCGGGCGCGTGGTTTCCCGCATCGATTTCGACGATAGACTGCAGACCTTGCTCGAAACGAACAGCGCCGAGATCGCGTCCATCACCCGCCGTTCCCAGACGTTCGGAACCGTCGTCTTCGGCTCGCGGCAGTCGGCCCAGATGCTCTACGGTGTAGACTTCCAGGCCGAAGAGCGGCTGCGCACGAGTGTTGCGGTCACCGCCGGCAGTCTGGACGCGGTGATGGAAGACGATCAAGCGATTGCCCTGCCGGACTCTCTGGCTCAGCGCCTGGGGGTGGAGCTGGGAGAGACGGTGTTGATACGCCTGGATACCGTGACTGGGCAGCGCAACGTCGGCGAGTTTTGGGTGCGGGCGTTCGTTGAAGACCAGGCGGAACTCGGTATGTCGGCGGCATTCGGCCACCGGGCATACGTCAATACACTGTTGAACCTCCCATCGGACAGCTACCAGTCTCTCAACCTGTTCCTGCATGATCTGTTTGCGGCGGACAAGATGGCCGACCAGTTCCGCGACGTGCTGCCTCTGCGGCCGGTTGGGGAAGATGGGGACGACCAGGCCGCGGCCTTCGGGTTCGGACCCTTCGGCCAGCAGCAGGCCCCTGAACCCTGGGACGGCATCCGCTTCACGATCGCAACGATCAACGACATCATGGAACCGATTGAAGCCGTGGTGCTGGTACTTGACCGGCTGTCGCTGGGCGTGTTCGCAGTGCTTCTGGTTATCATTGTGGTAGGAATTACGAATACGTTCCGAATGATCGTCCTCGAACGGACGAAGGAGATCGGCACCATGCGGGCCCTAGGCATGCAGCGTCCCACGGTGCGGCGCATCTTCCTGGCCGAGGCAGCGTTTCTCGGACTGTTCGGCGGCGTTGTCGGCCTCGGGTTGGCCTTAGGAGCCATGACGGTGGTGTCCCGGCTGACGGTGGCCGAACCGGGCCTGCAGTTTTTTCTCGCCCAAGGGAGGTTTACGTTCCAGCTAGTTCCGCAGGTGGTCCTGTTGCACTTTGCAATCTTGACCTTCGTCTGTCTGGCCTCGGCGTACTGGCCGGCGCGTTCGGCGGCTGACTTACCTCCAATCAAGGCTCTCGGCGGCCATCTCTAGCGCGAGGGCTGCAGTGGTGGCGTTTTGGAACTTTTGAGCGTCAGTTAACGAAGCTCTAACGATAGGAGGAAAACCCATGAGGAACACCATTTGCCTGCGGGCAGCTGTTGTCTTGGGAATGCTGCTTGTGTTGGGCGGCGGCCTGCAATCGGCGGCGGGGGCGGAGGATTTCGCCCATATCGAGACGATTCTGCGGGAGGTGGACACGCGCAGTACGTTTGGAGACGGCGACTTTGCGGCCCTGTTGACCGTGATTACCGAGGATCCGGAGAAAGGTGTGGAGCAGACAGTTGTCCGGCAGTTTCGTCGCGATCGGGAGGACCAGTTCGCGATGCTCATCCAGGAACCGCGAGTGCAGCGGGGCCAGGGCTACCTGATGGACGGCGAGAATCTTTGGTTCTATGATCCCTCCAGCCGCCAGTTTTCCCACACATCACTCAAGGAGACGTTTCAGGATTCGGATGCGCGCAATTCCGATTTCACGGCCTGGAGTTACGCCGAGGACTACGAGATCACGGAGTACACGGAGGGGCAACTCGGTGTCAACAGCGTGTACATTGTGTTGCTGGCGGCGCTGCACGATGAGGTGACCTACCCCTATTTGAAGCTGTGGGTGACGCAAGAGAACGCGCTAATCCTAAAAGTGGAAGAGTATTCGCTGACGCAGCGGCTGATGCGCACGGCTTTGTTTCCCAGTTACGCGCGTGTGGGTGACAGTGTGATACCTCGCCAAATGGTGTTCGTGGACGAGCTGGCCGAGGGGCAGCGAACCCAGATCGCGTTCAGCGAGATGTCAGTGCAGCCGATCCCGGACTATGTGTTTACAAGGGCTTATCTCGAGCAGGTGAACCGCTAGGAAGGAGCTGGAGGTCATGGTACGATGGGCAGCGCTGACCCTTTTAGTGGCAGCAAGCCTACTGGTGGTTCTAGTGGAGCTGGATGTAGGTCTGGCTCAAGCGAGCGAGAGGGACGAACTGTTTGGTGATGATTTGTTTGGTGATGAAATGCTGGTTATTGACGAAGATTCGCAGGCTGATCACGCCACACTGCTCATTGCGCCAGGTTCGCTGGATTTGGGCGGCCGGTTTGGGCTGGATTGGGAGTGGACGCACGCGGATGCAGACTCGTTGGTTAGTCGACAGGGTGCGTCAGCGGTCGGCAGTACGCGGCTCTATGCAGACTGGCGCCCGAGTGCTGCGACGCGGCTGTTTGTCCAGGGGGATCTGGAGTTAGAGTATCCGGACGATGGGCATCTCAAGGGCCGGTTGTTGGAATGGTTTGTCGACTGGAACGCTTCCCAGAAGGTTTTCTTCCGCACGGGAAAGCAGACAGTGCGCTGGGGTGTGGGGTATTTCTTCAGCCCGGCCGATGTCATCAGTGTAGGGCGCCTGGATCCGGAAGAGCCTGAGGCGTTGCGGGAAGGGCCTATAGCGCTGCGGGTGCACTATCCCCAGCGGCACTGGGATTTCCATCTGTTTACGTTGTGGGATGAGGCAGACGATGGCGTTCGCTTGGCGGTGGCGCCGCGGTTGACGTTTGTGACGGGCCGGACGGAGTGGGGACTTGGTGCCTTCTATCGGCCGGATCGAGTTCCTCGGGCGATGTTGACGCTTTCGTCGACGATCGCGGGGACTGTGGCCGTCTTTGGCGAGGCGGTGGTAGCGGCCGGAACGGATCGCCGCTATGCTGTCGTGGGTGAGGATGGGCGGCTGCGGGCCGAGAGCCGGGAGGATCTGCAGCTGCAGGCATCGGTGGGGTTTCGTGTGAATCGGCGCGATCCAGATCGTCTCTTTACTATCGGCGCCGCCGGGCAGTATTTCTACAATGGTGAGGGATATAAGGACGCGAGTGTACTGGGGCACCCCGCATTTCCGTTGCTGCTCTTGTCGGGCGAACTGGCGCCAGCAGACCTGAGTCAGCCGGGGCGCCACTACGGAGCTCTGTCTCTGCAGTGGAGCGAACTGCTGCGGACTCGGTTTTCGGCAACAAGCCTGTGGCTGGGGAATTTGGACGACGCGTCTGGCCAGGTGACGGCGCAGATCAGCCACCGCGGCTGGAACGACATCCGACCCTACGCCGGCGTTAGCTGGTACTACGGGGATGACATGGCGGAGTTTGGCTTTAGTAGCACGCAGTGGGTGGCCGGGCTGCGTTACAGCGTGACGTTTTAGGTCGAGTGGGGCGCGGGCCAATACGGCGGTGTGCTGCGATCGGCCCATTCCAGCCCTAACTGGCATCTGCACTAGTTCATGGCTTATCTGCGGGCAAGCGTCCGTTGGGACGACGAAGCGGTGGCAATCAACATCTTCGACGGCTATACGTTCGAGATTGTTTTCGACGAGCTGTCGTCCAAAAAGCTACACAACAGCCCAGCGACCTCGGTTTCTGGGACCGGTGTATTTTGCTTTTTCCTCGATCCGTTGACGTCCGGGGAGGGCCGGCCCGAAAGTCGGCGGACAACGAACTCCGATCCGAAGGATAGTCCCGGATCAGGGCGAAGCAAATGACTTTTAAGAACTCCAGGATCTGGACGATGGGCCTCGGGCAGGATATCTATCCGGTCTTTCTGAGTTTGTGGTACTGTCCGCCGAGAATGGAAACGTGATAAAGGTTGGTTTCTGCCATCGTAGCAGGTAGATGTTTTGGTGACGGTATCAGTGTCGTGCCTGTTGTGGTGCGGGATTGCATCAATGTTCCTTGAAAACTCTACTATGCAGAATGACGGCTTCCTCGAGAAAAACCCGTCAGATTTCTGGAGTTTTTGTCATAAAATGGATGGCGGGGTATCGAAAATGGACATACTCATTTTTGTTTTCAGGCTCGCGCGACGGATGAAAAAGACGAAAGGAACTGCGATGTGTGCATCTTCAACGCGTGGAAGCAGCCAGAGATCTTGTTAGACGAATCGCGATAGTTAGCAGAGCTCAGCTTTGGAAGGGCAGTGAACAGAGCGTAGTGATGAACGGTGAACAACGAGTGGCATTTCGGTGAGTGAAGCCCATTGAATTTTGTCCACACAAGTGTCGACAAAACATCGGGAGATTTCGTTTTCGCCGCGCGAGAGCATGTCTTAAGTGCCGTGGGATTTCAGTGACGCAGTAATCCGCTGTTGCTCTCGTTTGCTATACCATCAGATTCTTTGATGGTAGTCAGTCGCAAAGTTCGAAGCAAATGAGACTCTGACGTGACAATACACGTCATGGTGTGTAGACTCTCGGACCGAGGCAATGGGGGCTGGATTTCAGAGCGCAACGTGTACGTTTTTCAAAGGATATCCACTGTGCGCTATGGAATACAATAATTCTAATAGGAATAGTTAGGTCTTGTAACTGTAACTATGAAGGCGGTAGGTGGCGTGAAAAACATTGTCATTACAGGTAGCAGCAGAGGAATCGGGTTTGCCTTGGCACAACGATTTTTAGAGATGGGATACAGGGTTACCTTATCTGGAGTCAACAGCGATAATCTCCACCGGGCCGCCGCATCCTTGGCGACCCAAGGCTATCAAGTGCAATGCGTGCTTTGCGATGTTACAGATCGCAAGGAAGTCGAGACGTTGTGGCGACGGGCACAGAGCCATTGGGGGACTGTGGACATATGGATCAACAATGCTGGGATCGTCCATACAGAGACATCCATATGGGAGGTGACTGCTGACGAGGTGCAGAGGTTGGTGGACACGAACCTTGTGGGTGTTGTTTATGGCTCGCAAGTGGCCGCTGCTGGTATGATCGAACAGGGGTATGGCACCATCTACAACATGGAAGGCTTCGGCAGCAATAACGAAATGCGCCGGGGACTGAGTCTTTACGGAAGCACCAAAAGGGGGTTGACGTATTTCACCAAGGCCCTGGCGAAGGAACTGCGGGGTTCCGGTGTCAAGGCGTGCCTCTTGAGTCCGGGTATGGTGGTGACCGATCTCGTGAAGCATCCGGCGGGCTTTGGGTCTTCGGTGGCACCAAGACCCGAAGTGGTTCGAGTTTTTAACATCTTGGGGGACAAGCCCGAGACTGTTACGCAGTTTCTTGCGCAACGGATCGACCGCAGCCCAAGAACGGGAACGCGTATCAGCTGGCTAACACCGCGAAGAATTGTGTGGCGTTTTCTCATGTCGTTATTCGTCAAACGCGATTTGTTCTCATGAAGGCCGATGACGGACCTTGACCCGCCTGAAGCCGAGGCGTGCTTGAGAGTTGAAGGAGGGAGGATATGGACCTGGCCTTGCTGGCGGCACTGGTTCTAGTCGCATACTTGGTCGGAAGTATCCCGGTCAGTTACATCTTGACTCGGTGGACCACTGGCGTCGAGCTCCAGAAGGTGGGGACAAAGAATGTGGGTATTGCCAACACATTCCAACACGCCCCATGCTGGGTAGGTTATATTTCGGTGCTGACGGATGTGTTGAAGGTGTTTACTGTCCTGCTCGCTGCCCAGTATTGGTTGGGACTTGGGCGAGATGAGCTCTACGTCCTCTTGGCCGCCTTGATCATCGGGAACGTGTTCCCGGTCTTTCTTCGATTTCGGGGAAGTAAGGCCAGGACGATCACTATGTGGGGGCTGCTCTGGTTGGCACCCTTGGCCACAGCAGTTTTGCTGGTGCTTTGGAGCTTCTTGTTCTTTGTAACCAAGAACTCCCGGATCGGCGTTGGTGTGGCTTTAGCTGCGAGTCCACTGCTGCTCTTCATTGTGGAAGGGAGTTGGTTGATCTTTGGGCTGGCGATGGCATTGGTTGTGCTCTTGGCCACGCAGAATCGCGAACAGCGAGATGATTTCAAATATGCAGGGGTGGGGCGGTAACGTCGATGTGGATACTGCGGGATGCTCTGATCTGGTTCAGCTTACATATGCTTGCAGTATATATCTGCCACAAGACGCCTGATAAAGTGTATGCCAAGTACCGGGCATGGTTTCGTCCGCGTGGGTGGGAGCAGGGTGGCCAGGTGTACAAGCGCTGGTTTTTCATCCACCGCTGGAAACACCTGTTTCCCGACGGTGGGCAGATCAACGATCGCGGATTTGCCAAGGCGCGCCTAGAATCGTCACAGACAGCCTATTTGGGGACCTTCGTCTTAGAGACCATGCGAGCGGAGGCTATTCACTGGTTGGGTTTGGGTTCGCTGGTGATCTATTGCCTACTGCATCCGTTCCCATTCGGCCTGTTTTGGGCAGTGGGACTAACGATATTTGATATTCCATTCATTATGATCCAGCGGCATAATAGGCCCCGGTTGGAGAGGTTATTGGAAAAGCACAAAAGGCGGTGCCAAGCATGAAATGGGTAACGATCGACGAAGCCGTTGCGAACATGAGCTACAAGTTCTTTGGGCTTAGTGAACTGAAGCGCAGCGGTATCAAGATTCCGAAGACGTATGGCTTAGTGGCGGATCGCATTACTGTGGAAGCGGTGCGTGCCCAGAGGCCCATGATCGAGGACTTCCTGGCAGCGCAGTTGGATGCAGATATGAGATACTGCGTTCGCTCGGCCAAGGGCGAGGAGGATAGTCTCGATAGTTCCAAAGCCGGCCAGTTTGTTACGGTGTTGGACTTGGCCACCGTTCAAGAGGTGTACCACGGAATGGAGGAGGTGGCCGCCAGTTATGAGGCGGTTGCCGGCAGCGATTCTTCGAAGCAGGATGTTATTATGGTTCAAGAGATGATTAAACCCGTCTATTCCGGCGTTCTCTTCAGCAAAAATCCTGTGACCAGCGCCAATGAATTGCTCTTGGAGGCCGTTCAGGGTTTGGGAGATCAACTGGTTCAAGGGGGCACTGCACCCATCCGTTTGAAGTACAAGTGGAAGCAGCTGTTGTATGATTCTGACGAGCAACTGCCTATCCCCGCCGCAAAGGTTGTTTCGTTTTGCCGGGATGCGGCACGTGTGGAACGGCGTGTAGGTGTACCTATTGACGTAGAATGGGCCTACGATGGCTCCGCCTTCATCTGGCTGCAGGTGCGACCGATTACTACCGGCCAGGCATATAATGTGTACAAGAACGATATTGCCAAGAACTACCTTCCAGGCTTGATTAAGCCGTTAGTCTGGGATATCAACATTCCTGTAGTGAATCAAGCATGGGTGGAGCTTCTCGAATCGATTATCGGTGACACGGGTCTCCATCCCGAAGAGTTGGCCAAACCCTTCCATTACCAGGCCTACTTCAATATGGGGGTTTTGGGCGGCGCATTCAGAAAGATGGGCTTTCGCGAAGCGTTTCTGGAAGAGCTGCAGGGCATTCACGATGAGCGGGTGCAGGTCAAGTTCCGACCAACCTTGGGCATGCTGCGGATGCTGCCTCGCATGGCTTCAGTGTATCGCCGGTTCCAGAATACGTACCGCAACCTGGATAAGGAGCTGGAGGCCTATCATCAACGGTCGCTGCAGCTTGAAACGGCTATTGCAGAGGCGAGGTCTTACGAACAGTTGTTGGAGCTGTTACCACAGTTGCAGGCCCACAACCAAAAGGGTGCTATGTACAACATCATCCTGCCGTTGATGATCTACTCCAAGCAAAGGCGCTACCTTAATGCTGTGAAGGACATGCAGATGCAGTTGCCAGCTTCGGCTTATCTGCAGGAAAACGCGCTCTATGAACCTG
>Ga0207421_10007327_pt1 | contig 11773 bp, 9 predicted proteins | sample SodLakKL_010_SED_4_FD_187542 | JGI IMG/M metagenome (GOLD analysis project Ga0207421, IMG submission 187542) | Alkaline sediment microbial communities from Lake Tanatar, Kulunda Steppe, Russia - 8KL_010_SED (SPAdes) (version 2) | ecosystem: Environmental > Aquatic > Non-marine Saline and... | reverse complement strand
CACGGATCAGTTCATCCACCACCATGGGAATAAAAAACTCTCCTTTTTCTGTTTCGATCCGGGTGGCGAGAAAATCCATCATTTTTTCCTCCAGGTGGGAAAAAATATCCGGACCAAAACCCCAGAAATTCATGGAAACAACCTCCTCCGGGGTAAGTTGGGTTTTTTGCCCATTGCTGATAATAAGGCCATTGGAATCTTTCTCCAGGGCTTTAAACTCTTCCACATTTAACAGCATGCCTTGCTTATCGACCCGGCACACACCACGGGAAACTTGTCCGTGATCCGACAGGGTATTCTCCAGGCGATATCCCACCATGGAATATTTTCCATGTTCTCCTGGCTTTTGAGATAAGAGATGATCGGCCATCAGAGAAATGGCCCCGCGGCCATAAAAGTCATCGGCATTGATCACGGCAAAATTTTCTGCGATAAGGTCTCTCGCTACCCAGATAGCATGGCCGGTACCCCATGGCTTCTCCCGGGTGTCCGGACAACGATAACCGTCCGGAAGGTCTGACAATTCCTGGAAAGCAATTTCAATTTGTATCTTGCCTTCCAGCTTATCTGCTACCTGCTCCCGGAAGGCCTTTTCAAAGCTTTTCCGTATGACAAACACCACTTTCCCGAAACCTGAACGAACTGCATCGTACACAGAATAATCCATAATGGTTTCACCCGACGGACCAATCCGGTCAAGTTGCTTCATTCCTCCATAACGACTACCCATTCCGGCAGCCAGAACCAAAAGTGCAGGGGCCATTTTGCTTACTGTTTTTGTGATTAGTGATGGTGGTATTCCTCTTCTGTTACATTGCAATAATGGAAGAGTCGCCTGTAAGGCAATTTATGGTCGGCAAAATTAAGTAAAAAAACGGTAATTGGGTAAACCCGAAAGTCAACAAAAACCTCTCATTGCAAGAGGCTAACTGAAAAACAGCTGGTTTACCGTCTCAATTTCTTCCTCAATGATGGTATGGCCAATTCCCGGATATATGTGTACAGAGGGTTTGGCGTTCAGATTTTTCAGCAACAATTCGGTTTCCCTGACCCTTTCAACCGGAATATGGGAATCCGGATCACTTGAGCCAATAAAAACTGGTGTTTGCTGAAAGTCTCCGCGGTATTTATTTTTATTCACGCTCTCACCGATCAGTCCGCCCGTGAAGGCCAAAACTCCACCGTATTTTTTAGCATTTCTTGCAGCATACTCCAGACTCAGGCAGGCACCCTGAGAGAAACCACCAAAATAGAGTGAGTCGGGTGATACACCCTCTTTCAATAATTCAGCCTCCAGGTTCGATAAAAGGTCAAGTGCACTGTCAAGCCATGGCTGGTTTTTGTCTTCCTGCATCAGAAATGAATAAGGATACCATGTATTTCTTGTGGCCTGCGGGGCCAGAATAGTAAAATCATTCAGCCAAAGTTGTGAGGCAATTGCAAGCATATCTTCGGCAGATCCACCTCTTCCGTGAAGTAAAACTACCGCCTTTCCTGTTTCTGAGGCGGGCTCCCCTTTAGTAATAATATTTTTCCTGTGCATCAGTAATATGGACTTAAGTCAACATCCAGCGCGGGCAGAACTGCTTCCAGTTCATGCCGCCGGTTTTCATGCCGGGAAGGCAACATCAGACTCTGCCCCAGTGTCTCCGCAGACTCATCGACAAGGAATCCGGGATCATCAGTGGCAATTTCAAACAGCACGCCCCCCGGTTCACGGAAATACACAGAACGAAAATACTGGCGATCTATAACGGGTGTGGGATGCATTCCTGCTCCACGAAGTTTCTCCCATAAAATATTTTGAGACAGCTGCCCCGGGGTCCTGAACGCTATGTGGTGGACACTCCCGTTTCCGTTTCTTCCTTGGGCTTTATGTGAAGGAACCTGCACATCCACGTATTTCCCGGGTGAATCTTCCACGCCAAATCGCATCCGGCTATCCTGTTCTGCAAGCAGTTGATGGGTCATCAATCCGGTCAATAAACCGGCTGTCGGCGCAAGGTCTTCCACCCAGAGCTCTGTTCCGAATAAACCGCGTATGGCATGTTTTGCAGGTATATGGCCGCTGGCAAATCCTTCCCTGGTGTCCAGCTCATTAAATACCAATTCCAGCTTTAAACCGTCAATGTCCTTCAGGCTGATCAGCGCTTCCCGGTTGAATCGCTCACTGGGCTTTTCGAATGCTATATCAAGTCTTTTTAGCCGCTGCTCCCAAAAAGCCAGGGATGACAAGGGGAGTGAAAATGAAACCACCACCGACTGACCGATCCCGGTTTTTCCAGGTGGCAGCCCCCTGTAGGGGAAGAAGGTCAGAATTGTACCCGGACTCCCGGTCTGGTCTCCGTAATATAAATGGTAAACCCCGGGGTCGTCAAAATTAACTGTCTGCTTGATCAGCCTGAGCCCCAGCACCCCTGCATAAAACTCCACATTCCGTCTGCCGTCATCGGCCAGCACCGTGATGTGATGCAACCCTCCGATATAATTGTTTGTTCTTGTATCCATCTTTTCAATAGAAATTAAAAAAAGGAAAACAAGGCTGAAAGGCTGAATGTTCAGCTGGTAATTTATTCAAACAACAGGTACTTGAGGTTGGCTTCGGAGTCAGTAACTGTTTCAATATTTCCGGAAGTGGAAGTCAACAAGGTGGTAAAACCCGGTCCATGTCCGGCAATGTTACTGTTGCTGTGTGTGATCACACCAATGGTGATTGCCCCGGTTTTGAATATGCGGCCAAAAGAGTGATCGGCATCGGTAATGGCCACAATGTCTCCGAAACGAAGCTGATCCAGCCCGTATTTCTCAATAACAACTTCATCGAAAAGCTGGATGTCGTAATCACCTGTATATACCTGGTCTGCCCCCAGACCGGAGCCCATAATTTTGGCAGGTACGGTCAGAGCGACAGGTACACGTAATTTTCCTTCCGGGGTAATGCCCATTCCGGCTTCAGCAAGTGCTTCAAGCAGATGCGGGCTCATACTGAAAGCCTGCGCATCACCGGCATTCTGCAGTTCCATTCCCGCGCCATGGGCATATACCTGCATCTTGTCACCGGGCGACATTTTATAAAGCACTTCCTGATCTTTGAAATCAACCATTACATGCTCAGATCCACCGTGCTTCCCGATCACATAGCCGGTCTCGCCTTTGGCGTCACCGGTAAGTACCCTTACCTGGTTTCCGATACATGACAACGCATTGAAAGCCCGGCTTTCGCCACTGGAGCGATTGTTGGTGCTGCCGGAATTGTAAAGGGTGACCGCAGGCTCTACGTGGTCTCCTGCCAGATTTACTGCGGTATCGCCGGTACGAAAATCATAGGTAATACTTCCTGTTGCAGGAACCATCCTGACGGAACCATCCGCACCCACCCTGTAAGGCGTGCTACCCAAACGTGCTTCTGCAATCCATCCCAGCACAGGCATTTTTACCAATTGCTCCCGGTTGAACTCCACCGGGGTAAGAGACTGGGCTTCCGCTACAGTATGAAGGGAAAATAAACAGATAAACATTGCACTTGCAAGGGCAAACAGCACAGACTGCCTGCTTTTAAAACAACTTGAATACATAATAAAAAAGATTTAATTGTTGGTGGTGTTGAAACATATTTGCTGCGAAAGATAGTAAATTCTTTCAACACCAAAACAGAAAAGCAAGCAGTGTACAAACTGATCAGCCCTGGGTTGCCTCAAGATCAACAAGGTGCTGATAATGCTCAAATAGATTCAGTATGGTATTCACATAGTTAACAGGCTCCAGACCCGTGGCATAACCATACCGGACTTCCTCCCTGTTGAAATATTCAGGATTGGATTTATTCAGCATGTGTTCAGCCACATGCCCGTGCCACACATCCGGGTCATCTCCGAATGCTTCGGCCAGGCGTCTGGCATCCTGCACATGCCCTTGCCCTACATTATAGGAAGCAATCACAAATTTCCTTCGTTCAAATTCATCCTCAATATGTGCCCCCCAGTAATTTTGAAGCCATTGTAAGAACCTGATTCCTGCCGCAATATTCTCTTCAGGGTCGAGTGGATTATCAGCACCAAATTCAGCGGCAGTGGCTGGCATCAGCTGCATCAGGCCTACAGCACCCGCCCAGGAGCGGGCCGAAGGGTTGAATTGTGATTCCTGGTATATCAATGCGGCCAACAGCCGCCAGTCCCACCCAAGTTCATCCGCATACTGCTGAAGGACTTCATCATAAGGGGAGATCGTTCCCCCGGTTACCGGAAAGAAATCACTGGCATAGCGGGAGCGGAACGCACGGCGGTTTTCATAATATTTATTGTAGATCACATAATAATCGGTTTGGGTTCGAGCTTCCTCCAGCCATGCGTTGAGTGAATCAAGTAACTCAGGAGATGTATGTCTCATGGCCCAGGCTGTCTGTTGTGGCATGCTCACGGCTGTTTCCTTATCAAGGTCCTGATAATATGCGGATTTAATTTTTGCAATATTTTCATCAGCCACCGTGTAATCAATGTCCCCTTCAGCCACATACCTGATCAACTCTTCTGTGGTAACTCCTTCATCAGCCTCCACAATGTCAATGTCTGCACCGATCTCCTCAGAAAGATTGATCAGCCGGTCAAGATAAGCCGACCCACGACGTACATGCACTGTTTTTCCCGAAAGTTCAATGGGGTTACGGATCAACTCGTTCTCAATATTATGAAGCATCATCTGCCGCCAGTTTTCCGGCTTTCGTTGCACCAGTACCTGCTGGGTCATATTGAATGGTTCAGAGAAAGCAAATCTTTCCCTTCGCGCGGAGGTTACGGTGAGTCCATAGGCAATCAAATCGCCCTCACCGCTTTCAAGCATACCCATCATTTCCCCGAAATCACGGGCAATTTCAATACGCACAGGCAGGTCAATGTGCTCTCCGAAAAGCTGCAGGAGTTCGTATTCATATCCCATGACTTCTCCTCTGTAAATAAAATAACTCAGGGGGCTGTAGCTTGTAATCGCCACAAGTTCACCTCTTTCCCTGATCTCCGGCAAATCTGCCAGTCCGGCACCGCCAGGTTTGCCGTTTCCGGAAAAATCACAGGACAACATCAGGATCATACCAGTTAAAAAGCCGGCCAAAAGGGTTATATGTTTTCGGGAAAGATGCATTTTTGATTTTTTTATACCCTAAAACTAAGTATCCTGTGATGAAATACCAAATTTTTTATACCGTGCAAAGAGATCCCCAATCCTGTCAAAGGCAAATAAAACAGATATCCTCTGAATTTTTGTTATTATTGCATACGAAACAACAATTAATTTTCAGAACTTTCCTTTAATTCCCTGACCATGAAGAGAACTGCTTTTATCAACCTCCTGCCTGTGCATATTGGCTTGATTGCTACCCTTTTACTCAGCGCCTGTGCATCTGATAATGCAGAGGTTATTTATATCAATGGCAATTTTTACACCCTTGATGAGGCCGTACCCAGAGCCGGAGCTGTTGCGGTGCGTAATGGTGAATTTATTTATGTCGGCGACGAGGATGGCGCCATGATGTTTGCGGGTAGTCGTACCGAAGTGGTCGACCTGGACGGCCAAACAGTTATCCCCGGCCTTACCGAAAGTCATATGCATTTTGACAACCTGGGTCGCAACTTACTGATGGCTCCCCTGGATGTGTACTGGTTGCCCCTGGATGAACTCACAGAAAAAATCGAAGCTGCCGTAGAGGAAGCGGCTCCCGGCGAATGGATCATAGCCAGAGGATACAATGATGCCATTTGGGAGCAAAGCCCGCACCGCCGTGTCCTTGATGCTGTAAGCCCCGAGAACCCGGTTGTGCTTCGCCGTTATTGCGGTCATGCACATTTTGTCAACACCAGGGCCCTGGAAGAAGCCGGTGTTACTGCTTCCACAGAAGATCCTGATGCGGGAAGTATAATTCGGGATGAACACGGTGAACCCACCGGTGTGCTTGTATCAGCCGCAGGAGCTTTGGTAACAGCTCATGTACCCCCTACCCCGTCCCTTTCTGAGGCAGAGGAACTGGAAGCGCTTAAAATGGGCAGCGATGCACTGCTGTCAGCCGGAATTACCACCGTACACTGCGCCACAGGTATCGGCATGGATGATCTCAGACTAAGACAGGAGGCATTCGACCGGGGGTTCCTGGAGGTACGCCTGATGGATGCGGTAGGTATTGAAACAGCCCGGGAAATGGGAAGCCCCCTTACCGGCCTTTATGATGACCGTTACACGGTACGCTGGGTTAAAATGTTCGCTGACGGATCCCTGGGCGGACGTGGTGCTTCCATGCTTGAACCCTATGACGATATGCCGGGAGAATATGGCGCGCTTCGTGCGCTGGGTCAGGATGAAGAATCTTATGCCGGGTTGGTGGCTGAATTACTGGAACTGGGGTTTACCACCCGTACCCACTCCATTGGCGACAAGGGAAACAGGGCCACACTGAATGCCTTCGAAAAAGCCATGGAGATGGCAGATAAACAACCAGAGGAAGCGCGGCTGGTAGTGGAACATGCCCAGGTACTTCAGCCCGACGACATAGAAAGATTTGCAGACAGAAGAATCATTGCTTCCATGCAGCCCGTGCATGCCACGGAAGATATGCTTTTTGTGGAAGACCGTATTGGCCGGGAAAGAGCTGCCGGCGCCTATGCATGGCGCAGCATCCTGGACAAGGGAGGCATCATCGCCGCCGGATCTGATTACGGGGTTTCTCCCTTCAATCCTTTTTACGGACTTCATGCAGCGGTAACCCGGCAGGACCGGGAAAACTTTCCTGAAGGGGGATGGTTTCCCGAACAATGCATGAGCCGGGAAGAAGCATTGAAAGCCTATACAAAGTGGCCTGCCTATGTGGAATTTTCCGAAAACAGAAAAGGAAGTATCAGCCAGGGAAATCTCGCGGATTTTATTGTGATAGACCGGGACTACTTCGAAATTCCTGCGGAAGAAATCCATCAAACAGAGGTACTTCGAACCGTACTGGCCGGCCATACGGTATTTACGGCAGAATAATTCCCGGGCTACACCACCGTCCGGTGATCAGCCCTGATTACAATAAAAATTATCATTGTCATTCACCATAACCAACACAACATGAAGCGATCAAATTTAATTATTACCGCCTTTGTTTTCTTTTTGATGAATATCCTGGTGAGCACTTCCGTATTCGGATGCTTTGCCGTTATTGTGGGCAAGGATGCCAGCACGGATGGTTCGGTGCTCTTCGGACACCTTGAGCAGAACGGAGGACTTCGAAACCTGAGTTACCGCTATGTTCCCAGGATTCAATACGAGCCTGGTGATGTGGTTCAGCTTCGCCGGGGAGGCACCTGGCCCCAGCCGGAAGAAACCTATGCGTTTCGCTGGACCAGCAATATCGGGACAGAGTTTGCCGATGGTTACTTCAATGAATGGGGTGTGGCAGTGGCCTCGGATGCCTGTGCCACAAGGGAGGATTCCTATGAAGAGCTTGTTGAGCGGGGACAGATCACTGACGGTGGTATCGGATATAAACTCCGCCGCCTGATTGCCCAGCGGTCGCGCACTGCCCGGGAAGGTGTTGAGGTAGCAACTGAATTGCTCAACCACTTTGGCTATGCTTCTTCAGGGAGGACTTATGTGATTGCAGATGCAGATGAGGCATGGGTACTGGGGGTGGCTGCCGGAAAAAACTGGATTGCCCAGCGGGTGCCGGACGATGGCATTGTACTCCTGCCCAATGTACATATTATTGGGGCTGAAGCGGATCTTAGCGACACGGAAAACGTGATTGCATCAGAAGGCCTGGTAGATTATGCCATTTCACGGGGTTGGTATGATCCCGATTCCGGTGAACCTTTCAGTTTCCGGGAAGCTTTCAACCGCCCTGCACGTGAGGGCAGTTTTATGGACGAAAATGGGGTGGATCCAAGGCAATGGTTCAGCCAGTCTCTGGTCAAAGGAGAACTGATCGAACTTCCTGCTGACGGACAGCTTCCTTTTGCCCTTTATCCTGACCGTAAATTTGATGTCATGGATGTGACCAATATCATTCGCAGCCACGGTCACATTGAAGGGCAAGACCCGGATATGGCCCTGTCTTACCGCCTGGGAATGGAGGAAGGCGTTTCTCCGCACGACCGTGACGGTGGCGGATCCGGCCAGATATGCAGCGGCACCAGCCAGGAGTTGGTTGTATATCAGCTGAGAAACTGGATGCCCACTGAGATCGGATCGGTTGGCTGGAGAACCACCGCAGCGCCCTGTGGGTCTGTACTGGTACCCTGGTATGCCGGCATCAATAAAACCCCGGCCCCTTACTACAAGCCCTGGCCTCTGGAGGATGCCCTGGATGTAGAATTCCAGTTTAACCCGCCGGAGGGTACCTTCGATTACGACCCGGAGAATGCCTTTGATGTATTCAATGCCCTGGAAAACATGATCGACCTGAATTATGCGCGAAACATAGAAATGGTCAGGGAAGAATGGGATGCCATTGAGCAGGAACAATTTGACATGCAGGAAGCCATTGAAAAACTCGCACTGGAACTGTATGAGCAGGATAAAGATCTGGCCGTAAGTTTCCTGACAGGATATTCCAATTATCGCGCCATACATGCCCTGGAAAAAGCAAAAGAACTCCTGAATCAGCTGAAAACAATTCACTGGGCACATTAAAAAAACGCACTTATGAAAACAAATTTTGGTCCCTCAAAGATTCTGTTTCCCAGCCCTGTGGCCCTGGTGGTAACAGGTACAATGAATGAAGCCAATATTGCCACCATTGCCTGGGCCAGCCTGCTGACCAGCAAGCCCCCAACACTGGGCATTTCTGTCGGCCAGAAAGGGTTTACCGGGGAGGCAATCAAGAACAACAACAACTTCAGTGTCAACATCGCCACGGCGGACATCATGACCGAAGCGGATTTCTGTGGCATTACCACCGGGAAGGAGATTGACAAATTCGAACGATCCGGTCTGACAAAAATGCCATCCAATGTCATAGAGTCACCCATTATCAGAGAGTGTCCGCTCAACCTGGAATGCAAACTGACGGACTGGCGGATCATCGGGCAGACCATCCATTTTGTGGGTGAAATTATCGAAACCCATGTGGATACGAAACTATTGGGCGACACTGCTGATCTTGGCTCCATTGACATTGCCGCCTTGAACCCGCTGATCTATTTCGGGGGTGTCCGGGAGTACAGAAATGTCGGTGATAAGATTGGTGATGCCTATCAGATCGGGAAAAAACTCAGGTAACTGATTAACCAGATTGCACTATGCCCCAGCATATCTTTGACAAAACGGTATTTTCCCTGTCAGAAGTTGGCAGAAGTATTCAGAAAACACTCCGGAACAGGTATACAAGCAGTTACTGGATCAGGGCTGAATTGAATAAACTCAATTATTACGGGCAGTCCGGGCACTGTTTCCCGGAACTGGTTGAAAAGGAAGGGGATACGGTCAGGGCACAGATGCGTGCAGTCTTATGGAAAGAAGATTATGCCGCCATCAATGCAAAATTTATTGAGGTATTAAAAGAACCGGTGAAAGACGGGGTTAAAATCCTGCTGCTCGGCCGGATTTCGTTCGACCCCATTCACGGGTTGTCTATTCGCATTATGGACATAGACCCCTCCTTTACCCTGGGTGACCTGGAAAAAGAGAAGCAGGCCTGCATTGATACACTGGTAAGAGAAGGATTGTTTGAAAAGAACAAAGAACTCAGCGTTCCATTGCTGCCCCGGAGAATCGCTGTGATATCTGCAGAAACCAGCAAAGGATACGCCGATTTTACCCGCATAATTGACCAAAATGGGTCAGGTTACCGTCTTTTTCATATGCTTTTTCCCGCATTGTTGCAGGGGGATCAGGCCGCCGGTTCCATCCTGAATCAATTGTCACGCATCAGAAAGGTAATACACCATTTCGACCTGGTGGCCATTATACGAGGCGGAGGGGATGACATCGGGCTGGCTTGTTATAATAATATACATCTTTCCAGGGCTGTGGCGGATTTTCCGCTTCCGGCATTTACGGGAATCGGCCATGCCACCAACGAAACCGTGACGGAAATGGTCGCACACACCAACGCGATCACTCCTACCAAACTTGCTGAAACACTGATTGCTTATTTCCGGGACTACGATAATAAGGTCCGGGATATGGCTGAAAATATCAACCATGCAAGCCGGCAGCAACTGACACAGAATCGCCATCTTTTTATATCCAGTGTGAATCAGTTAAGATCGGGGGTAAATGAACAGCTTGCACGTGAACGTTCCGGACTGCGGGAATCAGCACTTCGATTAAAGCAAGAATCCGGCTACCTGGTCCGTCATCACAAAGACCACCTGATCCCCCATCATATTCTTTCCCTTCAAACGGGAACGACTTATCTGCTGGAAGTGCATCACCGCCAGATGACGGAAAAACTCTCCGAACTGTCTTCGGGTACTAAATCCTTGTTGAGGGACAACGGTCGTGAACTAAAAGGACTGGAATCTTCCATTGAGCAGCTCCATCCTGACAATGTGCTGAAAAGGGGTTACAGCATAACCCGGCACAAAGGCAAAGCGCTGAAAAGCGGGCAGAAGATCAGGGAAGGGGACTTGCTTGAAACGACACTTTTTGACAGTGTAATCCAGAGTAAAACCACCAAAACCCAAAAAAAGAAAAACCATGACTGATAAACCGGCATATTCGGAAGCATTTCAGGAGTTGCAGGAAATTGTTGCCGATATAGAGGACGGACAGATCGATGTGGATGCATTGTCCGAAAAGGTAAAACGGGCAGCAGAGCTGATCCGGATCTGCAAGGAAAAACTCCAGAGTACCAGTGAAGACGTACAGCAGATCCTAAGGGAACTGGAGGAATCCGGATCCGGCAATGAAAAACAGGATGGGTAACTGATTCATTTAATGCACATGCCCCTCCATCTCCTCCTCAGGCATTTCTGTACCCCCGACCCCTTCTCTCAGCACTTCCCGGACCTCCCCGCATCTGAGCATCATGGATCCGAAATAAGGGTTGCTGATCTCCTCGAATTCGCTGAGCCAATAGGCACCCCTGTCGTCGTCATACATGGGGCAAAAAGCCGCATAGAAAGTTTGCCCGACAGCTCCCATGGTTTGTGCCACAGAGATCATTGCCTCTGATAAAGGTTCAAAGTGAGCACGCCGGGTTTCCAGTTCATCTGCATCCAGAAAATCATCCAGACTTTCAGCGATCAGACCGTATTGCTCCATCCAGAACGTATGGTGTTCCCCGTCAAGGGAATGCTCGCCTGTTTCTTCCAGCTGGGTCAACATAGTTTGCGCGTGCTCCACGGAGACCTCTTCCGGATCATCATCAGCAAGGGCATTCTTTACGTCAAAATAACGTTCAAACAGCAACCCGAGGTTGCTCCGGAAAGGTTCAGGCAACTCAATGGTTTCAGGGGGAGACATCATACTGAAATGACCGCGTAACTGGGCAGCTGCATCAATGGCGAATACACCGTTTACAGCAATCTCTTCACCTGCTGACAACCCGGACAAGACCGGATAACCTTCAGCCGTCGGAGCACCCGTTTCAATTTCCCTGAACTCAAAAGTGAACCCCTCTTTTTCGGGTTTTTTGACATAAATCACGGAACGTTTTCCGGTCCACAATACAGCGGTTGAAGGGATTACGACCTCCTGACGTTCTTCGCCGGAATCAATATCCGCATACACCAGCATCCCGGGTTTCAGCCACATTTCATCATTGCTGACTGTGAGCCTGACCCGGGCAGTGCGGGTCTGATGATCC
>Ga0207421_10007325_pt1 | contig 11777 bp, 8 predicted proteins | sample SodLakKL_010_SED_4_FD_187542 | JGI IMG/M metagenome (GOLD analysis project Ga0207421, IMG submission 187542) | Alkaline sediment microbial communities from Lake Tanatar, Kulunda Steppe, Russia - 8KL_010_SED (SPAdes) (version 2) | ecosystem: Environmental > Aquatic > Non-marine Saline and... | reverse complement strand
GTGCTGGAAGACCTCATGGTGGGCAGCGACCGCTGGAGCCGCGCGATGGAGAAAGCCGCCCGCGAGATGGCGGTGGTAGAGGGGCTGTGGGTGGATAGCTGGCAGCCCTCGGGCAATGAGCTTCAACTGCGCGGTAGTGCCACCTCGCGCGATGGGGTCGTGACGCTGGCCGAGCGCCTGAATGGCCGCATCGAAACGTTAACCTTTTCCGAGATCCGCGAGTGGCCCGTCTACGCCTATACGCTTCGGGTCCCGCTCTCCAACGAACTGCCCGAAGCCGCCGTCTTCCTCCGCGAGCGCATTGCAGAACAACAGGCCGCCGAGGACGCGCAGCCCCCGATGTCGTCCGCCGCCTTTGACGAGGCCATCGACTAACGCGCCCCGCGCACGCAGGCGCTCCACCTTCCACCATTTCCACCCGTTTACTTCTACCGGACCCATGTCGCTGTCCAACAACATTTACAACCTCCTCCTGCTCTCCGTTGTGTGGGTGTGCGTCCTTGCCGGCGGCATCTACGTTACCTACATGGAGCAACCGGCCGAGCTGGAGCGCTTGGAGAAAGCGCAGGAAGCCATCGAGATGGAACAGGCCGAGCTGCGGGCGCTGATGTCGGAGCAGGCGGAGACCCGCACGATGGTCAACGAGGTGATGGCCCGCTGGAAGGCGCGCTACAAGGAAATGCCGGACGAGCTCTCCAGCCCGGCCGTCATCGGCTACTTCAACCAGATCACCCGGCGGGGCTTTGAGAATTTTGACGTGACCTTCCGCGGGACGCAGCGGCAGGACGACTACGACTTCCACACGTACGACGTGCAGGGCCGGGGCTACTTCAACGACCTCTACCGTGTGGTTTGGCAGTTGGAGAATAACCGCAAGATGTACCGCGTGCGGGATGTCCGGCTGGACCACATTGACGTCATGAAGGAGGATAAGGAGCGGGGCACCGAGCGGATGCAGGTCATGGTCTCGTTCCGGATGGGTATCGATGCTTACTTCGGCGGCTCCAGCGTCCTGAGCGCCCCGGAGGAGTCCACGCTGGCCATGCTGGACGAATACGACCTCCCGGTCAGCCAAGTCGCCGACGACCGTCCGCCCGTCCCGGCATTTGTGCTGCCGGATGAACGGCCGCAAATGAATCCGTTCTTCCCCGGCATCATGGACCGCTTGCCGCCCAACACCTACCAGCTTGTCAATGTGGAAACGGATGAGCTCGTGTCCATCGTGGGCGACCGAGCCGTCTTCCGCAGCCAGGACGGATTTGTCTCCGTGGGCGAAGGCGAGGACATCTACCTCGGCCGCCTGACGGCGGTGAATCCCATGGAGGGCGTGGTCCAAGCGCGCCTTAACAAGGGCGGCATCATGGACGATATTGAGCTTGAGCTGGAGCTTACCGACCGCCACCGCCAGCACCGTGGCCGTGGCACGCTGCGGCCCCTCAACGAACGCCCCTAACCCCGCTACCCGCCGACCATTCATCTGACGTGTGGGCCTGCACTTCGGCCCGCCACGAGAGTCTACGTACCCATGAAGAACTTGCTGTCAACCCCTATGTCTCGCCCTGTCCTGGCCACCGCGCTTGCCCTATTGCTCATTGGTCTCACGGCTGTGCCGCTGCAGGCGCAAGACCGCGAGGAACCGCCCCAGCGCGAGTTCCGCACCCACATTCCACAGGACCAGATTGTGTCCTTCAGCCCGAATGCCTCGTTCGAGCAGTTTGTGGACTTCCTGAACCCTATCTTTCAGCGCATCTTTGGCAAGCAGATCATCGACCCCGAAGAGCGTACCCAGCAGATTGGTATCTCTATTTCGGGTATGCACTTTTTCGATGCCTTCGACCTGGTGCTGGATTCCAACAATTTGACGTATCGGGAGACCGACCGCTACTTCCTGATCGATGAGGCGCGGCCTTCGCAGCAGCGGGGGGTAGCCGCAGACGGAGCCACGGGTGAGCAGCCGGCTCGGGTGACGACCGTGTCGGGCGATGATCGCCTCAACCTGGACACGCGCGACATCGAGATCAATGCCATTCTCTTTTCGCTGGACGTAAACCGGGCACGTGACATCGGCCTGAACTGGAACTCGTTTCTTTCCGGCGATGGTGCCGGTGGCGACATTCAGGTGCGCACCGGTGGTATTGCCGACGCTACGGATGACGTGTTGGTGCTGCCACGCGAAATCAGCGCCCAGCGGCTGCAAGAGTTCATTAACATTTCCGAATCACGGGGCGCAGGCGAGACCATTGCCAGCCCCCGCGTCACCGTGCAGAGCGGCGAGCAGGGCAACATCCAGATCGGTAGCGACATCCCGTTCACGACTCGAGACTTTGCCGGCAACACCATCACGCAGTTTGTCAACACCGGAATCATCATCGATGTAACGCCTACGCTCATCACGCAACCTATTGCTGATACCCTCGGGGCTCCGCTGGTCGATTTTGTTGACCTGGAAGTACGCGTAGAGAACTCCAGCGGGCAGGTTACGCCGTCGGGCCCCATCGTAGACCGCAACACCGCGCAGACGCGGGTAATGCTGCTGGACGGCGAGCAGACCGTGATCGGTGGCCTCGTCAGCACCGAGGAATCGGAGTCGCGGCGCGGCATCCCGATCCTGAAGGACTTGCCGGGGTGGTTCTTTGGCATCCGCTACCTGACGGGCCTGACGAGCACCACACTCATCCAGCGCGAGCTGCTAATTGTGCTGCAGGCTTCCCTGGTCGATCCCCTGCGCCAGCGTGCCGGGCGGCCGTTTGAGCAGGACCTCCTGCAGCGCTCCCGGGAAGAAGCCGACCGTACGTTGCGCCGCTTCGATGATAACGCCGCAGACCGGATTGAATACCTCAACCCACGGGTCTATGGCGAGCGTCCTGCACCGCAGCATTCAAGCCCGCAGCATGAGACGCGCCCACCCGAACCGAACACCGAAACGAACGAAGTGCGCGAAAACGAGTCAAATGAGTAAGCGGTTACATGTTGTTCTTCGGTGGATAGAACAGTACGGGCATGTAGACCGCGGAGGCAGTGTCGGGCAACCGGCACTGCCTTTTTGTGTGTAGATAGGTACTGAAGGGACCTTCTTAACACCGCCACGCGGTGTGTGGCCATGCCTGGCCGGGGTACGTTAGTGACTGCATTAGAGCGGGTCTCCCCGAAGGCTGTTCTACTGGCGACGGCGGTCCCGGAACGGATCAACCGACTGAACCTCGGCCGTCACTTCTCTGATAATGCCGCCCTTGTTCAAGCGCGCACGTACGACCAGATTGGAATGGTCGATCTCGGTAATAAGGCCGAGGTACACGCGATCACCCACACTTACGGCATGGCGGCCATGCTGGTCTTCGAAAATGGCCCGGTCACCGGCAATCGCGAGCAGGTTTGCATCCTCAATCTCAAGCAGGTTGTCGGTGTTGGGGGGCAGGCTCTCGCGCAGGACCGGGTAGAACGAATTGTGAGCGGGTTCATGCTCGGGGAGCAGGTCTCTTGAAATGGCGACCAACTCACTGCGGTCCGTGCTCAACCCCTCGGGCCCTCCAAAATAGGCATCCAGTTGCATGGAAAAGCCGACCATCTGCTGTTGTGTTTCACTTCCCGTACTCGCGTTGCGAACGGTCACCTCTTGATGCCGGAGGCTCAGGTCACGCACGCGGTAGAATTCTCGGTTATTCTCCAAATGCCAGATCAGATCGTACAGGTTCGAATAATATCCCGTCCCCTGGACGTCGAAGGTGTAAGAGTTAATATCACCGGACGTGTTGACGCCGTTGAGGCGCATGTTAAAGGAATCAAACCCCCGGCGCGTCAGGCTTTCCAGGTATTCCAGAATGTCAGGCGTAGCGATTTCGCGCGGCACGTACTTGTAGCGCGCATTCCATTTGCGAATGATCTCATCGGCGGCCTCCTGCGACTGTGCCTTCTCGGCAAGGAGCTCTTCTACCTCTGCATGCTGCAGCCGGGCAAGCTCTCGTTCCTCTTCGAGCTCTTCCAACTCCTCGGCCTGTTCGTACATTGTGATGTATCCGCCGACCCCCGTTATGATAAGGGCCAGGAAGAGGATGAGTACGGTGTTTCTGAGCGTTTCCATGCCAGTGTGGTAAAAGGAAATGTATAGATCGTCGGTTGCCGACTACCTGTCGTAGGAAGCCGTTCGTTCCGCGGGATGCCTATTCGCTATCCCCGTCGGAGTCGTAGGAGATCTCCAGCAAGGCTCCAGCGTCATCTGCGTCGGAGACGGGTCGGGGAAGGGCGCCCTCAGCCACATCCTGGAGGTACTGGGCCACTTCGGGCGTTTCCTCGGCGATGGGCGCAGCCATCACAAAGGTGTAGATGCGGCGGTCATTAATCTCGTTGTATTCCACCTGTTCGATCTCGGCGTCCAGTTCGCGCGCCAACCGGGCAACGTTACCCCGGGAGAGGGCAAAGCCATCAACAGCGATTTCAGTGGAGCTTCGGGGGGACCACCGGCTGAACCAGATCTGTGGAATAGCGCCGGTAAGCGACGACGTTTGCGCGAGCGTTCGACTCCACTTGTCACTCCCTACGAGCAAGGAATCGAGGACTTGCAGCGCACGGTTGTACTCGGCGTATTCCTGCTGGATAGCCGTTATATTCTGCCGCACTTCTTGTGGGGTTACGTCGGGCATTTCGACCGGGTTTTCCTGCAACTCCTGTCGCTGCTCGGCAATTTCAGCCTGGTTTTCGACGAACGTCCATCCGAAGAACGCCATGGATGCAAGCAAGAGGAAAAGGGCCGCGTACGTGTGCCAGGCGAAGGCAAGGGAAACCCGCCGCCGCTTTGGAGCGGATCCAATCAGATTGATGCGCTCGCCCGTGGTGGTGGGAAAGAACAACCGCAGCGCGGCGGTAATGGCCGGAAAGGCAGCGGTCGACGTACCCTCTGCCAGGCCTTCCGGCTGCCATTGCTCCGGAGGTAGGAGGTCCTGTAAGGGCAGGATGGCCGTGTGAGGATACTGCTTACGAAAGGCCTTCGTCAGACGGTCTTCGCGTGAGCTCAGTACGTACAGGGCATCCAGTTCCCCTACTTTCTGCTCATCCTGCTGTAGCATAACGCGGCTACAGATGGTCTCCGGCACGTCATAGGATGTGAGTGAGCGCATGCGCTCGTAGTGGCGGAGCTGTGCACCTTCGAAAAACAAGATGATGGTGTCATCAGAGCCTACGCGCACCACCGCTGAGTTGGCAGTTTCCGAAGGCGCGTGCTGCTGAATCAGGTCGGCATAAAGCGTTGCTTCCGTTTCCAGGAGGCGCGCATCGGCTGCCCCGGACGCGTTGCGTTCCTGGAGGTTCTTCAGCGAAGCCATGACGTTGTCTTGCGCAGTCGGCGCGACCGCCAGGTACCGCGCGCATCCCTTCTCGGGCGTCATGGGATAAAAGGCAATACGTTCGCGGTCAAGGACAGCACCGTGCTCCTTTTCATAGAGCGCGAGCAGCTCCTTGCGGCTTGCAGATGAGGAGCCGTTGCTACGCTTGTTTTTCTTCGCCTCTGTTGGAACGACCAGTTCGTTGACCGTGACCTCTGGTGGGGTAGCACAGAAAGCGATCGCTGGATCTGCATAGCCCATGCGTGCGCATTCATCCAGGATATCCTTCAATTGCTGATCGAAGGGCACCTGATCGGACGGTGGCTGGGACGAAGCCCCATTCCGGTGAGATGAAGATCCCTTTGGCGTGGACAGCCCGGTAAGGCCAGCACCTCCGCTTCCAGAGCCGGATCTGCCGCCACCAATTTCAATGGTGAAATCGGAGTCCTCACTTGACTTGAGGCCTGGCACGACGCTTTCGAGATCCTCACCGGTCGAGAACTCCCCCCTCTTTCTGCGTTGCCGGACGATGCGGTGAAGCGCCTGCGCAGGTCCATCGTCCGAAAGGCCAATGAGGACGCCTTCGAGAGCCGAGGGGCCAACATAAACACCAAGCGCTACTTTCGTATAATCGGTTGTTTGGTTTGCCATAGGTCAGAATAGCGCCAGAGCTATCGTATTATTTGTAGCAAGCGGCGCTTATTGTTAGCGAAATTGATAGCGATTTCCGGTGTGATGTCGCCGGCACGGACAAGCCGGGCCAGGTCTTGCTCCAGCGTGATCATTCCCTGATCTCCGCCCTGCCAGATCATCTGGTAGATTTCTCCTGCGTTGTCATTCTTGATGGCAGCGCGCGAGGAGGAGGTCATCCAGAGCACCTCTTTCGCGAGCACCCGACCACCACCGATGGCCGGCAGCAGCTTTTGTGAAATAACACAGCGGAGCACATCGGCGAGTCGGTTTCTGGCACGGTCCTGTTCATCCGAGGGATACTCGGCAACGATCCTATCGATGGTCTCAATGGCGCTTCCGGTGTGGAGCGTAGAGAAGACCTTATGGCCGGTATCAGCCATTTCCATGGCAGCGGAGATCGTTTCGGGATCCCGCATCTCGCCTACCACCACCATGTCGGGGTCCTGCCGCAGGCCCTGTACCATGCCGTCCACAAAACTGTCAACGTCTGTCCCTACCTCACGGTGGCGCACCATGCACTGGTTGGAGGTGTGGATGTACTCGATCGGTTGAGCAACAATCAGTACATGTGCTTCAACCTCGCGGTTGTTTGCATCGACAATGGCGTCCAGCGTCGTACTCTTACCCGAGCCGGTAACACCCGTGACAAGCGTCAGCCCGTCGCGCACGTATTCAAAGCGAAGGCCACGCTCGATGATGGGGTGGAAGCCGAGCGATTCCAGCGGCCGGGGCTTCCAGGCCAGCATCCTGATCGACAGGGCGAGGTGCTTGATGTCGTAGTAAATCGTTGTACGGAAGCGCCGGTCGGGTTCGTCGCCCTCGGATTCGAGTGAGTACCCGAAGTCGAGCGCGTACTCGTTGATGAGCTTTTTGCGCTGGAGCGGGGACAGGAGGGAGAGAAGCATGAGATCTGCTTCATCCACCCCAACACGCCCAAAATCCTCGTATGGGCGTTTATAGCCATCGACCCGGTACCAGAGCATATCGTTGGCCGCGGGCCCGCCCAGGTCGAGGTCAGAGGCATCCAGCTCGATCATGCGCCGCACGAACGATTGGAAGTGCTGACGCATGATCTTCAGGTCTGCCGGAGATACCTTCTCAATCCTCTCCGCATACCACTGCATCAGCGACATACCCTGATACTCCTCGGGAGCGTCACGCAAGATCGTTTTGAATGAGGACGGTAGCGGGAGATGCCGGCCGTTCGTTCGGGTATCTTTTATGGTAACTTCCATACGGACTGAAGCGGGTAGGTGAGGTTACAGCGGGAGTGATCAGTTGCTGGCGTGGTAGAGCATGTCATTACCCCATTCGCTGATGGCGATCATGCTGATCAGCTCCATGGCGATTTTGACGCCGGGGATGACGTTCTGCTCTGAAATTGAGGCATACCAGAAGTTGCGGCCGGTGCCACCACCGCGTCCGTCGATTTCCCCAACGGCCGAGACGCTTCCCACCAGGTTGGAGCCCTGACCACCACCGCTCAGGGTGAAGTCGCCATTCGCGAAAAGATTACCTACAATGGAGCCGCTTCCATGTATCTCGATGTCGTCGTCAACAAAAAATGCAGCTTTGACGTCGCCCGAGTCGTCGAGATTGTGCTCAATCCATTCTTCCGTATCTTCATACTGCGGATCAGTGGGTAGCGTATTGGTGGCGGTGATATTCGCCGAGCCGCCTACCTTAAACTCACCCGTCACGATGATCGTGGTGTGCCCGGGAAGGTGCAGATGCTGCGAGCCATCAAGTATCAGATCTCCATCGTGGAACCATACGAACGGGGCCGTTCCGTCTTTTCCATAGGCCTCGTCGCCAATCTGGAAGTCACCACCTGGGATATCGGCGGATGTGGTGTACAGGTCGTGCATATCGGCCGGGCGATACACCTCCGGATCGAAGGGTTCCAGCGGCACGCCGGGCCCTGGCTCGAACGATGAAGCAGAGGCATTCTGGTGCATCTCGCCATCAGCGCTTTCCTCATAGGTCACGTGACCGTTGATGTCCACGTTAGGACCAAGCTTCATGTCGTGGTTCGAGTGAATATTGCCATCGCCTTCAAGTGCTTTTACGTCAATGCCGGCATTGAAGCGAAAATTGTCATTGGAGATGAAGGCGTAGTCGAAGGCGGGGGGGACCGGGTCCGAGTTGTCCAGGCGCACATAGCACGCCTGCACCTGGTGCCGGATCTCCGTCATATCCTGATAGCGCTGACCGCGCGGTATCGGGTAGGTACCAATGGCGGTAACGTCAATCAGATGCTGGCTCGCGTTGAAGTTTGGTCGGTTGCGAATAGAGTCCATCTGAGCCGAGTTAATATCTACGCCGGAGCAGTCGCCTACCTCGCCCACTACACTATAGGTGCCTCCGTTGTACGGCACGTCCTGACGCTGAAAGGCCGACCAGTCGCCAGGCGGGATGGTCGCTGTTACGCTCCTGAAGACATCTCGCAACTCGCGCTCAAGGCCCGCGTGGGCGGCATTGCGTGCCATGGATTCAAGCTGCTTCGCGGATGTCTGCTCGTTGGCCTGCAGTGAGGTCCGTTGTATGGAATACAGAACGGTACCACCGATTAATATGGCCGCGAAAACCAGTATGACGCTCATTTTTCCCATGGCGCAGTATCTTTACTGTGGTGGATAGAGAGAAACTTTATGAATAGCAGGACGCAGAAAGGAGCATCTTTTACGATGGCCCGATCAGTAGAAAATTATTCTCATCTCGTTGAAGATTAGGCGGGCGAATCCGCTTATTCCAGGTGATTACTTCGAAGGTGTTACCTGTTCCAAGCGGAGAAATCATTCGAAGTGAGACATCTATTCGCTTCGTTCGTGATAGCGTCTCAGCACTATTGCTCTGAATAACGCTGAGGTTTTCATTACGCAGTGTAATGCCTAAATCCGTTATGCTTCTGTGGGCAAGCGTTGTCCACGGCGCGTTATTTCCAGCCTGGCGTTCGAGACGTATGACAGGGACCATGTCGCCAGATCGTAGCTCCACCTCGTCAACCTCTTCCCAGCGATAGGTGACACGCTGGGCCTCTTTGTTGGCAGGATCTGTGCGGGCGTTAAAGGAAAAGGTTCGCACTTCGCTCGTCGTGTCAATGGCAAGCTGTGCGCCCGCGCCGCTCAGCAAATACCCGGATCCGATATTCTTGAAATCCTGCTCAATGACCGCAGTAAGCCTGTGCTGGGCCGATTTCATGGACTCGAACTGTCGCGTCTCAATCGCAGCGTCCTGTCCTCGCATCTGGATCGATGCGAGCAGTAGAACTACAGTGCCCGCGATTATGAGGGCTACAAGATTATCCCAGATTAAATACATGGTCGTACCTCCTATCCGGTAACCCGGGGGTAATTGTAAAGGCGATCCAGCACCACGGTCAGCGGATTGGATGAGCTGCCGATGTACAGGTCGGGGCTCGAAATCCGGATTTCCGCCATCTTGCTGAATGTCGGCGTACTGGAATCCTGGGTAGGATCACTCTCATCCACATAGCGCAGAGAAATTTCCATGTGGTACGTGATGCCTCCAATCGTATGCTCCATGGTGGCGCCGTGGAGATCATTCATCACCCAGCAGCCGCTGAAGTTATTCTCCGGCTCGCAGTTTTCCGTGCCGAACGTTTCTTCGTCCGAGAGCACATCTCGCGTAACGAGATTCTGATCGGAGAGCGTGGCAGAATCGTAGGACAGCCCGGATATCTCATCGAATAGTTCGTCGGCCATCCCGGTCACGTGGCTCGAGATTTCGTTCATCATCATCTCCTGATCATTCGAGTGAATCGAATTGTTCAGGGTGAGGGTCAACAGTGCCAGCATGCTCATGGCAAGGATTCCGTACAGTGTCTGGACCATGACGAGGGCCTGTCTGTGTTGAGAGCGATGATACGTGGTTTCTGTCGATTGCCGGCTTCGACGGGATGCTATTCCGTAGCCAGCACGCGGAGCACCTCTTCGAGCGAGGTGTCACCCAGTTTGACTACCTCGCGCGCGGAGGATAGCAGGGTGAGCATGCCTTCCGAGATCGCCTGGTCGCGAATGCCATCTTCGTCGATGGTGTCGCCGGCCTCCACGATAAGATGCCGGATCTCGCGCGTGAAGTAGAGCGCCTCACTGACGGCACGCCGGCCCTTGTAGCCCTGGCCACGGCACGTGCGGCAGTTCGGATTGTCGCCCGGCTTGAAGAAGGTGATGCTCGCGGGGTCTTCCTCCTCCAGAAACCCGAGCTCACGCATGAGCACGGGGTCGGGATCGTGGTCGATCTTCTTGCATTCGGGGCAGAGCCTGCGAAGCAGTCGCTGGGCCACAATCAGGTTGATCGCGTAGGCCAGCAGGAAGGGCTCGATGCCCATCTTATAGAGGCGGCTGACCGCGCTGGGAGCATCGTTGGTGTGCAACGTGGAGAAGGTGAGGTGACCCGTGTTAGCCAGCTTGATAGCCAGCTCGGCCGTGATGCGATCACGCATCTCACCGACCATCACGATGTCGGGGTCGTGGCGAAGAATGGAGCGGAGGGCCCCTTCGAACTGTAGCCGGGGGCCGAGCTTGATCTGGCGGACGCCGTCGATAAGGTACTCCACCGGGTCCTCCACCGTGAGTACGTTTACCTTGGGGCTAATAACCTGATGCAGCGCCGCCGCCAGCGTCGTGCTTTTCCCGGAGCCGGTTGGGCCGGTCATGATGACCATGCCGTTGGGCTGGCGAATGGCTTTCTTGAACTTCTTGAGGGCACCCGGCAGCAAACCCACCTGTTCGAGATCGTCAAAAACGTTGCGATCATCGAGCACGCGAATGACAATGCTTTCTGATTTCACCTCCCGGCGGGCGTTGGCCACCGGCAGCACGGACACGCGGTAGCGGATCAGCGTGTCGTCGACCTGGCGCTGGATAAACCCGTCCTGGGCGATCTCCCGGTCGAAGCGGTCGATGTTGAGGCAGCGATCCTTGACCACCGCCAGCATCGATTCCGGGTGCACCTTGTCCTGCGTGTGCCAGTGCTCCAGCTCCCCATCGATGCGCATATGAAATTCCGTCTGCATACGCTTGTTGGGGAAGATGTGGATGTCGGACGCCCCCACGCGGACGGCCTCAACCAGCGAGGCTTCGAACAGGTTGATGAGGGAGGAGCGGTTGATTTCCGCCTCCAGTTTGGCCTCATCAACGAGCTGCGTGCCGCCCTGCTGATAGGACGTGCCGAGGTCGAATGACTCAGCCTGTTCATCTTCTTGTAGACGCTCCAGGTACTCGTTCTGGCGGGGAAAGAGTTCGTCGAGAAGCGGGGCGACCACCGACTCCGGCGCATAGGTGAGCTCGTACTCCTCGATGTCAAGTTGTTTGAGAAGGGTGAGCGCCTCCGGCCGGGTCGGATCGAAGGTGGCAAATTCCAGCCGCAGCACCCCGCGAGCGGCATCCGGCTCGTACCGCAGGGGGAGGAGGCGAAGGGCAATGAGTTGATCCTGCTTGTCCTTGGGGAGCGCCTCCACTACGCGCCGGACGAAGTCACCGTCGACGTCCTCCGGGGTGAGTTTGCTCTCGCGAAAAGCGTAGATTCGGGCTGCTTCCGCGTAGACGGTCTCCCGGTCCACCTTGGGATGGCGGGCGAGCACGCGCCAGAGCGTTTCCTGCTCACCATTCCGGCTCCACTGGTGCATCGATTCGCGTACCTGCACCCGGGAAACCGTGTCCTGGGCGAGCAGCCGTTTAACCACCCGGTCGCGCACGTCGATCGCGTCGGTCGCCTGATCGGAGGCAGCTCCGTTCTTCGGCCCAT
>Ga0207421_10007324_pt1 | contig 11778 bp, 10 predicted proteins | sample SodLakKL_010_SED_4_FD_187542 | JGI IMG/M metagenome (GOLD analysis project Ga0207421, IMG submission 187542) | Alkaline sediment microbial communities from Lake Tanatar, Kulunda Steppe, Russia - 8KL_010_SED (SPAdes) (version 2) | ecosystem: Environmental > Aquatic > Non-marine Saline and... | reverse complement strand
AATGATTTGTTAAACAAGATCTCGTGGGAGAGCAGGGTTCAATCCGTTTTTGAGGTGCTGGAGCGAAATTTTGAAAAAAAAGCTTCCGGGTAAGGGTGTGTTCATCGCATAATGAGATGTTATGGATTACGAGAATGAACAAATGGGCAAAATGCCGGATCAATCAGAGAAATGGCCTGAGGGGGGACTTGAGGATGTGCCCTGCTGCCCCATCTGCGACACCAGTGAAAGGCGCCTGCTTTACAGCGGCTTGACTGACAGGATTTTTTTCTGTGCGCCGGGTGAATGGAGTTTATATCAATGCCGTGGGTGCGGGGCAGGGTATCTGGATCCGCGTCCAACGCCTGATACGATAAATATTGCTTACCAGGGCTACTATACCCATGCTTCACCTCAAAAAACCGCTTCGCAGGCGCCAGGCCTGGTACATCGATTGGAAAGCTTTCTTGTAAACAGTTATTGGAAATATTACTATGGGCACAAGCTGCAGCCGGTGCCTGTAATGGCCGCTTTGCTCATGCGGAGAATATCTCGGTTCCGCAATATTCTTGACCGCAATGCCCGTTATCTTCCTCCTGCCATTGCCGGCGGGCGCCTGCTGGATGTCGGGTTCGGAGGCGGGCATTTTCTGAATTTTGCAAGCAAACAGGGTTGGCGCGTTGCCGGCGTGGATACCGATCCCGTGGTGGTTGCCAATGCCAGGGCAAGGGGGATGGATGTGCGTGAAGGGGGGGTTGAGGCCTTTGAGGATCAACCGGAAAGTTTTGATGTCGTCACCATGAGCCACGTGATTGAACACGCACACGAGCCCAAAAAAATGCTGAGGCAGGCATTCCGGCTTCTCAAGCCCAAGGGGCATCTCTACTTGGAAACCCCCAATATCGAGGCGGCTGGGCATAAAGAGTTCGGTGAGTACTGGCGGGGGCTGGAACCGCCGCGGCATTTGACGGTTTTTTCATGGGCGGGGCTGGAAAATTTACTGGCCCGGATCGGATTTGATATTATAAGGCAGCCCTGCGCCCCGAATATTTACCCAAAACTGGCAGCGAAAAGCCGTGCCATCATGCATGGACAAGACCCCGAAAAAGAGGAAGAAAAAAGAGATCCTGGCCGCCCCGGGATCATTTTTGTCAAGATGAAGCGCGTTGGCCATTATCGCAACTGTGAATTTGTTACGCTGACTGCTCGGAAACCGGGTTAAAAGCAATGGGTTGGTTTGTGCTGCCATCTGCCTCGGGTGCATGTTTCAGAAATAGGGGCAAGCCAGCTTTCTTGCCGTTTGTTTTTCAAGGAAGCGCTCGATAAATCATTATTAATGACAGATCAAGGTGCTCGTCGCATGAAAGGCATAATACTCGCCGGTGGTTCCGGCACAAGGCTCTATCCTATTACGCAGGTAGTGTGCAAACAACTGCTGCCGGTTTATGACAAGCCGATGATCTATTATCCCTTGTCGACCCTTATGCTGGCCGGCATAAGGGACATTTTGATTATCTCCACCCCGGAGGACACGCCTGTTTTTGAAAAGTGTCTCGGCGACGGGAGTCAGCTTGGCATATCCCTTCGTTACAAGGTACAGGAAGCGCCCCGGGGGCTGGCGGATGCCTTTATCGTGGGCGCCGATTTTATCGGGGATGACCGGGTGTGTTTGATTTTGGGGGACAACATTTTTTACGGCGCGGGCCTTTCGGAGCTGCTCAGAAAAGCGGTAAAAAACACCAACGGTGCTACAGTTTTCGGCTATTATGTCAATGACCCCCATAGATACGGCATTGTCGAGTTTGATGATGATTTCAAGGCAATTTCAATAGAAGAAAAGCCAAAAAAACCCAAGTCGAATTACGCGGTTGCCGGGCTGTATTTTTATGACAAGGACGTTGTGAATGTCGCTGCTGGCCTTAAGCCTTCAGCGCGTGGGGAAATAGAAATCACCGATATAAACAGTCATTATCTTAAACAAAACAAGCTCAATGTCGAAGTCATGGGGCGCGGTTTTGCATGGCTCGATACGGGCACCCATGATTCAATGCAGGATGCGTCTGCTTTTGTCCGGATCATCGAGGAAAGACAAACCATGAAAATCGCCGCCATTGAGGAGGTGGCCTATAAGATGGGCTTTATTGACGGCGATCAGCTCAGGCGATTGGCGGAACCGTTGCGAAAATCGGGGTACGGCGAATATTTACTTGGTATTCTGGAGAAACGATAATGCCTTTTGATTTTGAAAAATGCGAAATACCAGGCGTGGTGATTGTGGCGCCCCGGGTGTTTGAGGATGAGAGGGGCTTTTTTCTGGAGACGTACAAGACAACAGACTTTGCACGAAACGGGATCGATGTTGATTTTCACCAGGACAACCATTCCCTTTCGGCAAAACATGTTTTGCGGGGGCTTCATTACCAGATGCCGCCGGCGGGCCAGGCAAAGCTTGTGCGGGTGGTTTCCGGCGCTGTCTGGGACGTTGCCGTTGACATAAGAAGGGGGTCGGCCACGTTTAAAAAGTGGTTTGCCATTGAGCTCTCCGAGGCCAACCGGAAAATGCTCTATATTCCGGAAGGGTTTGCCCATGGTTTTGTGGCGTTGACGGATAACACCCACTTGCTTTACAAATGTTCCGCCGAGTACTCTCCTTCCCATGATGCGGGCATTATATGGAACGATGAAGACCTCGGCATTGACTGGCCGGTTGATGCACCATTGCTATCTGCCAAGGACATGGCCCTTCCGCCCCTGAAAGAGGCTATTGTTTTTACATGATACGTTAGGTGGACAGTAAGGAAGCCAAGTCAAATCCTCATCGTGAGAGGATATTTGAGAAAAGAGGTTTTCTGTATTTAAGCCCGGTTCGTTGAAGATTTTTCCATAATTGCTAAAGAGAGCATTGAAAGGTGTCAGAATTTAATTGAGAGGCTTTTTCATGGTTTTAAGAGACTGGATGAAAAAAGACTTGACCCATTACTTTGTGGACTCCATTAGCGTAATATTATTAATTGCTTTAAATGCAATAGTGTTTCGGTATTTTTGGTTTCGGCATTTTTTGCCTAGCGGTGTAAATGAAGTATTTGTTGCTTGGATTTGGAAACTTTTTATTCTGCTTCTGCCTTTTTTGATGCTTTTTTTTGTACTTTATTTGTATTTGGTCAGGGGAAAAAGATTTTTTTATGATAAAAAGTTTGAAAAGTTACAAGCAAGTGATTTTATTTTTATACTAATTCCGATGATTCCCATTTTGCAATATGTTATTTCCAATCAAGATTCGCTTACTATATACAGTTCCTTTTTCGTTTTGTTGTTTTTTACTGTTTTCTCTGTGATTTTTTGCATAATCATCCCGGTTTTACTTTCATTATTTGCATCCAAGTATGTTTTAATTGCTGCCTCAACAAGCTTTTTGTTTGTAATTTTAAACATGGCTTCTTTATCAGCAATTTTCTATTGGCATTTTCAAGGTTCGTTGAAAATTCAACTTGCAATTTTAATATCAGCATTCCTGATTTTGTTGGCGTATAACGTTATGCCTAAAAAAGTGTTTAACAGTGCAATCCTGTTGTATTTTTTGCTAAATATTATAACCGGCATTTGGGAAATAGCGTTTAACGAGTTGGAAAATAATGATTTTGAAAACTTGCCTGTTGCATCAGCATTGGAAGAATTGGAAGAGAGGACGATTGAGCAAAATAATGACGTTTTCTTGATTGTTTACGAGGCTTATTCAAACTACGAGACGATGAAGCATTACGGTTTTGATAATAGTGATCAATTAAATTTTTTAGAGGCCAACGGATTTCATGTTTACCACGGCGTTTATACTATTGGAGTAACTACTATAATGGCCATGTCAAGAGTTTTTAATCTTGAACGGGAAATTGGTTCTTTGTGCACTGGCAGAAAATATGTTGCCGGCAATGGCGTTGTACACAGTGTGTTCCAACAGGAAGGCTACAAAACGTGTGGCGTGTTTCCTAGTAATTATTTTTTGACCGGTTTAAGCATTGATGAAATTAAATATGACCTTTCTTTTCCGGCCCCTATTGATTCGGCAATTGGGGAGGCAGGATTACTTGTTGATGCTATATTCGCCGGGGAGTTTCGCGACGAAATCGGTTTGGGGGAAGTGGACTACGATTTATACTTGGAAGAAAAACAAAACGTGCTCAAAGGGGCGCATTCATCACCTGCATTTATGTATGCACATAGTAGATACCCCGGGCATGGCCCCACTTGGGGAATGAGTATTGATGGTGCAGATAAGTGGATTAGCCGTCATTTTAATCGCATTGAAAACGCAAATGCTGAAATGACAATGGACGTCAAGAAGATAGTAAATCAAAATCCGGATGCAATAGTTATTATTGCAGGAGATCACGGTCCTTTTATGACAAAAACCGGGTATAGAGTCCACCTTAATCCCGATGAATATAGTGCTGAGGATATCAACCGGTATGATGTGCAAGACAGATATGGTGCATTCCTTGCTATAAGATGGCCCGAAAGTAATTATGCAAAAAAGCATGACATAAAAATTTTGCAGGATATTTTTCCCGCTGTTTTTGCATATCTGTTTGATGACACCTCTCTCTTCGATAAAATCAGAATACAAGACAGGACTACCCTAAATCCGCAGATAACATCTGGTGTCTATGTAGAAGACGGTATTGTTGTTGGCGGGAAAGATGATGGGCAACCTCTTTTTAATATTAAATGAAGCCATAAAACAATTTTGGTATGAATAAGTAGGAGTCGGTTATTGGCATTGCCTGGCCGGTTGATTATCCGGCATTCTCTGGCAAGTACCATGTGGCCCTTCCTGCATCAAAAAAGGTGGTTTTTTAATATGATATGGCTTATCGGCAACAAGGGGATGCTTGGCACCCATCTTGCGGGTATGCTTGAGCAAAGCGGCATTCCTTTTGACGGCACGGATGTTGAGCTGGATATCACCGATGAAGGCCAGGTAATGGCATTTGCTTCCGGGAAGTCTTTTTCGTACATCATCAATTGTGCGGCCTACAATGCGGTGGACAATGCCGAGGAGGATGCTGAAACCGCATTCCGGCTGAACGGCACTGCGCTCAAACACCTTTCGGAGGCGGCAAACCTTACCGGCGCTTGCTTGATTCATTTTTCAACGGATTATGTGTTTAACGGGACGAAAAGCGATGGGTATACGGAAGAGGATTCCCCTTCGCCGGAAACGATGTACGGTGCAAGCAAGCTTGACGGTGAAAAAAACGTGATGGGCTTATGCGAAAGGTATTTCATTTTCAGGGTGTCCTGGCTCTACGGTCCGTACGGGAAAAATTTCGTGCACACGATGCTTAACCTGTTTAAGGAAAAAGACAGTGTCAGCGTGGTTGACGATCAGTTCGGCAGCCCCACCTATACAGGCGAGTTGGCCGGGTTTGTCCATGGTTTGGCGGCATCGGATAACAGGGAATATGGGCTGTATCATTTTTCCGGGGAGGGCGTTGCCAGTTGGTTTGCGTTTTCAGACGAGATATACCGGCTGAGCCGAAAGTACAATATTATTGACAGGGATGTAGTCGTCCATCCGGTGGATTCGTCGCATTATCCCGCAAAAGCCAAAAGACCGGCGTATTCATACTTGATAAAGGACAAGCTGTTTAATGTATTTGGCTTCAGGCCCAAGGGCTGGCAAGAGTCCCTTGAGGGGTATATAAAAACGATTGCCATGTAATATGCATCTCGGAAGGAAAGGCCCAGCGCTATGAAAATTTTGGTTACCGGCGGTGCCGGATTTATCGGGTCCGCTGTCATTCGTTATATCATTGAAAATACCGGCGACCATGTCATCAACGTGGACAAGCTAACCTACGCGGGGAACCTCGAATCTCTGGCCCCGGTTTCCGGTAGCGGGCGCTACGCGTTTGAGCAGGTGGAGATTTGCGACCGCCCCGCATTGGACCGGGTGTTTGCCCAACACCGGCCGGATGCGGTAATGCACCTGGCCGCGGAATCACACGTGGACCGATCCATAGACGGCCCGGCTGCTTTTATTCAGTCCAATATCGTGGGCACGTATACACTTCTGGAAGCCGCCCGGGAATACTGGATGGGCCTTGATGCGGCAGGGAAAAAAGCTTTCCGGTTTCACCATATATCAACGGATGAGGTGTACGGCGACCTGGAAGATCCAAACGAATTGTTTACCGAGCAAACCCCATACGCCCCCAGCTCCCCCTACTCGGCCAGCAAGGCGGCCGCAGACCATTTGGTCCGTGCCTGGCAGCGGACGTATGGGCTGCCCACCCTGATCACCAATTGCTCCAACAATTACGGTCCGTACCATTTTCCGGAAAAAATGATCCCGTTGATGATTTTGAATGCACTTGAGGGCAAGCCTTTGCCGGTGTATGGAAAGGGCGACCAGGTGCGCGACTGGCTTTACGTGGAAGACCATGCCCGGGCGCTGCACCGGGTAATCACCCGGGGTGTTGTCGGTGAAACCTACAACATCGGCGGGCACAATGAAAAAAAGAATATCGATGTCGTCCATGCGCTGTGCGGGTTGATAGACGAGCTCAAGCCGGACTCGCCGTATGCGCCGCATGCGTCTTTGATCACCCACGTTGCGGACCGGCCTGGCCATGATAAGCGCTATGCCATAGACGCCTCCAAGATCCAGGCGGAGTTGGGGTGGGCGCCCGAAGAAACCTTTGAAACCGGCCTCCGGAAGACGGTAAAGTGGTATTTGGACAACCTGGATTGGTGCCGCCGGGTTCAGGACGGGACCTACCAGCGGGAGCGGCTGGGGGTGATTGCATCAACAAATTAAATTCCGTGCGCATGCTTAGATTTTGCATTGAAAAAAACTTGCCGGGTGAGTTGCGTTTACAAAATGCAAACAGGTATGTGATCGAAGGGTGGGCTTTTGGAAGCGCAAGGATAAAGAAGGTTCTTATCCGTATTGGCAATAATGTTTATAAAGCCGGTGAATTTGAGATTTTCCGGCCGGATGTGTACGACCGCTATTGTGACTCGGATCCCAACAAATTATCTTTGTTTTCAGGATTTTGTGTTCCCATTACATTGCACCCGGTATCACGACAAGAAGTTCATTCAGTGCAATTGATCGTGTCTTTCCGCGGCGGCAAAAAAGAAGTAAGCACAATCGGCAGCGTGTCCCTGCTGCCTTGGCGGCCGATGCACCCGGAATACCCCCTGCCGGAAAATACAGCCAAAGACGATCTGCTCGTCATCTGCATGGCCACCTACAACCCCAAAAAGCAGCAGTTTCAAAGGCAGGTGGAAAGCATTATCAATCAGGATTTACCCAATTGGATTTGCATCGTCAATGATGATTGTTCGTCACCTGAGGCAAAAGCGTTTATCCGGGAGGTCGTCTCTGTTGATGAGCGCTTTTTTTTCTTTGAAAATCAGGTTAATTTGGGCTTTTATAATAACTTTGAAAGATGCCTGGAGCGTGTGCCGCCTTATGCAAAATATGTGGCATTGTCGGATCAGGATGATTTCTGGTATCCGGATAAGTTGCGCCGATGTGTTGAAGCGTTTGCAGACAACATCCAGTTGGTCTATTGCGATATGAAGGTGGTCGGAGAATCCGGTGAAGTAACAGCAGGGACCTTTTGGCGTACTCGCCGGAACTATTTTAAATCCGAAGATATTGATTTGTTGTGCATTAAAAACACGGTTACAGGTGCGGCATCGGTTTTCCGGGCCGGGCTGCTGGATAAAGCATTGCCCTTTCCGCAAAGATGCGGCAATGTTTATCACGACCACTGGATAGCCGTCGTGGCGGCTGCATCCGGGGGCGTAGAATATGTTGATGAGGCTTTGTATGAATATATCCAAAGTGATGTGAATGTGACAGGATATGCGGATTCTATACAGAAAAAGCATTATACGTATTTTGAAAAAATAAGATTGGCCGAAAGCGAATATCAGCAAATAAGGGGGTTTTCGTTTTTTGCAAGGCAGTCTGCCCGGCTGAAATTGCATATGACCAAGTTTGTTGGGCAGATGGTCCATATTTATGGGTTTTTGCATAAAAATGCCCGAAATATTGTTACTGTGGTGGAGGCCTTGAGAACCCGAGATGTTGATAGGCGATACATTCAAATTGCCAACAGGGCTATATCTGTTAGGGGGTTGGTTAAGATATTCGCAAAAGCAAGACGGAAAAATGAAACCCTCGATCATAAGCCGCTGTTTTTGATGCTATCTATTTTGATGAACCGCTTTGTCAAAGCCGTGGTTATTCCTTTGAGAGGTTTTGTTGTAAGGCTTGTCGGGGAGGATAAGGCAAGGGCGTTTTTTGCGGGCAAAGATTCTTTGTCGGATAAGGAGTAAGTGTTGATGACGCTTAAGGAAAAAATAGAGATAAAGCTGATCAATTATCCAGCAATTTATGGTTTGGCAAGGTCATGCTACCATAAGACGAGGGCAATAATCGAGCGTGTTGCCCCGGATTCTGCTGCCCGCAAAAACGGTGAGCAAGCGGGTTTTTTTGTAAAAGACAATATCGCTTTTGTCGATATAAAAGATATCGATCGGTTTTCCTATTCAAGCCCGGAGGGGGTGGCCGTCATTATGCCTTGCATTGACAGGGCAAAAGGCTTGGCAACAGCGGGTTTTCTGCATAAGCGGGCCGGGATGGCGTGCGTCATAGTCGTGGCTTACGACAGCAGGCGGCAGGGGTTTGTCAAGACGCTCAATGATACCGCGTTTAAAACGGACGTTGCGTATGTCGTCTACCTTGCCCAAGATGCGTTTCCCGGGAGAAACTGGCTGAAAATAGCCTATGACAGCCTGAAAAAAGAAAACAAGGGCCTTTTTGCCTTTAACGACGGCGTATGGCAGGATAAGATCGCTGTTTTCGGGATGGTGGAAAAAAAGTGGGTGCAAGGGTTGTATGGAAACAGCATTTTTTTCAATCAGTATAAGTCGCACGTTGCCGATATTGAACTGACGATTATTGCGCGTGCACTTGATATGCTTGTGTATAATCCAAACAGCGTTTTAATCGAGCTTGATACGGACAAGGAAGACAAGGGCGTGTCGAATCCATACGACCTTGTCCTTTTAAAGAATCGTTTTCAAAGTGGATTTAACGGACTGGTGCCTTATGAGAAGACAGTGACATTGGCAGAGGAGTATTCCACCAATACGTTACAGTTGGTGCCGTGAACCCGCCAATATTGTTATCATTGCAGAGCCTCTATGAGCCAACCCAAAGTCAGTGTAATAATACCGGTATACAATCTGGAGTTGTATTTGCGCCGGTGCCTGGATTCCGTTGTCTGCCAGACATTGAAAGATATTGAAATTATCTGCGTCAATGACGGGTCCACGGATGGGTCACCTGCTATTTTGCGTGAATATGAAGGAACCGATTCGAGAGTAAGGGTGGCTGACCAGGAAAACAGCGGGCCGGGACTTGCCAGGAACACCGGTATCCGGATGGCCCGGGGCGAATACATCGGGTTTGTTGACGGGGACGACCGGGTTGAACCGGAGATGTATGAAAAGATGTATAGCGCTGCGAAAAAAAATGATTCGGATATGCAGGTATGTACGATCCGGTGGCTTGACGGCGATGGCAGAGATATGCAGCTTGCGTGTGATTATGACCAATATTTGGGAGGCCGGTTCGGGGGCGGCTCGGTGGTATTCAACCGGCACGATATTGCCGATGAGATTTTCATGTTGAACCGGTTCTGCTGGAACAAAATCTACAAGATGTCTTTTTTGGAGGCGCATAACATTTTTTTTTCACCGCACCGGCAGTTCGAGGACCACGTGTTTCATTTTCTGGCCTTTATCAAGGCCGAACGGATTTCGATGATAAGGAAGTCTTTTTATCATTATTACAAGTACCGGCCGGGGTCCTTGACAGCCAGAAAAGAGAGGCCGCTGCTGCTGTTTGATGCTATTGAACACGTTCAGCAGGCCCTTGATGAGGACAACGTGGAAAAAGAGTTGATAGAGCGGTTTGATAAATTCAAGATCCGGTGGAGTACGGCAATTTATTACATGGCGCATCGGGATTTGAAAGAAGAATATTTTAACCGGATGAGATCCGTGTTTTGCGGGATGGACATCAGCGAAAACCCTTTTATCGGGCATGGTGAAAGGTTTTTTTATTTATGCGCGCGATCTTTGCCGCATCGTTTGTATAGGTATACGGATATAGGCATTTCATTATATATCAATATTTTTAATAAACGTTTAAAGAATGTAATGCGCCCTTTTGGATAGGAAAGCCTTCAAGTTTCATTTCTGAAAGGCCGATCATTTGGTGCGCTCGGATGGGATTTTATTCGTCACAAATCGAATTTTTCCATTGGGGCCAGGTTCGATGTTATCGACAAAATGAAAATCCACGCGGATTTCATTGCCAACCCGGTCCCGAATATGCCCTTCAAGAATCTTAAGTACTGAAGGGTTGAAGTCTTCGTTTTTCACAAGCTCCACCTGCATGGAATCCGTATTTTCCTGGATGATTCGGGCGAAATCGAATCCTTTGCAGTGCTTGAAAGCAGCGTCCATCCGGCCTACTTGCATGCCATCCGGTGTAATGACCATGTCTTCAATCCGGCCGTCTATGGCTTTGATCACATCGTGCTGTCTTCCGCAGGGGCATGATTCGGCCGACTTGGCCGCCAGGTCCCCGGTTTTATAACGAATCAAGGGCATCGCCATTTTATGAAGGCTGGTCCCGGTTATTTGACCGGTTTTTTCGCCGTTAACCGGGTTGTTGTCTTTGTCAAGCAGTTCTAATACACCGTATTCGGCATGGTGGTGCTTTGCCTGGTATTCGCATTCAGAAATAATGCATACCCCGTCCCATGCGGAGTAAACATCAAAAACCATGCAACCGAATACCGCTTCAATCAGGTTTCTCTGGAATTCATGCAGGGTTTCTGCATTGGTGATAATGCTTTTCAGGGGAAAAAGAATTTTTACTTGTCGTTTTTTTGCATACAATGCCAGTGTGTACAGTGCACTGGGATAGCCTCTCAGGATTTTGGGTTTAAACCGGTTCAGTTTGTCAAATATTCTTTGACAGTTAGCGTCATTAAGGGCGAACGCCGAGATTTGAAGGGAATTTAGTGTGCGGTTATAACGCCATATTTTATCGCCTTGGGGAAAAACCATACCGTCCACCTGGGCCCATCTCATATACGGCGTGTAGCCTGCCATCTGCCATGCCCGCCAGAAAAAAGCGAAATTGGCAACTCGCACATTCTTATCCTGCAGGAACTCTAATGGTGTGCCGGTGGTGCCGCTGGTTTTGTCGATGTAGGGATTGAATTGTTTGCTGTTGTCTGCAATCAGGTCGTTGTATCGCTCACGGAGCGTTTGTTTTGTGAGCACGGGGATATGTACAAGGTCGTGTACGGTTTGAATATCTGCCGGCGTAAGCCCTTTTTTGTCAAAGATCTCTCTGTAGTAGGGGACGTGGTGGTATGCTTGGCCTATAACGGTGCGAAGCTTCCGGTTTTGGATGTCAAGCAGTTGTTCTTTTGAAAAATGCCGGCTTTTCTGTAAAAAACGGGACAGCTTTATAATTTCAAGGGGGTAAAAGTAATTGCGGAGTTTGAACATTGCGGCACAATTCCCTGTGGCGGAGCAGGTTTTAGGGTTTTAGCGTTTCCCGCTCCTGCGGGGAACGCGAAATAGCATCATCCACGGTGCTGTCGATGCGGTCGCGGATGACCCAGGATGGCCTGGATTCGGCGGTTTCGATAAGGCGGGCGATGTATTCACCCAGGATGCCCAGGCAGAAGATAACGA
>Ga0207421_10007323_pt1 | contig 11778 bp, 9 predicted proteins | sample SodLakKL_010_SED_4_FD_187542 | JGI IMG/M metagenome (GOLD analysis project Ga0207421, IMG submission 187542) | Alkaline sediment microbial communities from Lake Tanatar, Kulunda Steppe, Russia - 8KL_010_SED (SPAdes) (version 2) | ecosystem: Environmental > Aquatic > Non-marine Saline and... | reverse complement strand
GAAACCGGCACTGAATCCGACAGTGAAACAGAGTATGAAGATATAGTTTTCAGGGAGGGCCCGGCAAAGGGATATAAGATTGTGGGAACCCTGGAACATGGGATAAAGGACAATGAGAAGCATGTCGTTTTGGATGAAATCAACAACTTTCTGCTTATTAAAACTGAAGCTATGGAAGGATGGGTCGAAAAATCTCAAGTGCAAAGAAACATAATCATGGAAAAACTTTCAACCGAATTTATTAGAATTACCCATAGGTCGGTAAATTTTCGACAAGAGCCTTCCGCCTCAGCAAAGCTACTGGGAAAAGTAGCGGCAGGGGAAATATACCCTGTAGTACAGAGCCATGAAAGCTGGCTGAAAATACGAAAGGATCATCAGACCGGATGGTTAAATAAAAATTATACAGAGGAAGCGAATGAGGGAATACCGGAAGAGTGGTATCAATTTTTGCAACTGAATACAGGGGTTTCTTCGGGAATTTCAGAGGAGGAAATCAATCAAACATTTAGTCAATTCCTATCCGGGCAAGGATTTTTTGAAGAAATCGGCGAGGCATTTTTAAAGGCGGGAGAGGTTACGGAACTCAATGAGGTTTATCTTATGGCCCTGGTCATGGAAAATTACCGCGAGTCCACAGCAATCCTGTATGAGGGATTATTGGTGGACCATCTTGGGGGAGCCCCGGTGGAGCCGCGAACCGTATACAACTTTTTTGGCATAGGAGCCCTGGAGAGAGAACCTGTAAGGTCTGCCGGTGAGACCGCTTACGAGAAGGGCTGGTTCACTGCGGAAGAATCCATTGTTGAAGGTGCCCAGTGGATTTTGAATAATCATATTGAAGGAAAGGAAATCGGAGAGGATAAAAGAGCAGGAAATCTCGATACACTGCATAAAATGATTGCGGGTTCTTATCTGGATTTAACGGAGAAGGCAGTGCGTGAAGGAGAAGCCTCAACGAATACTAAATCCCTTTCACAAGAAATTTTACAATCCATTGAACAGGAACTGCAACATCAGCAGAATCTGCGCATAAGAATAAAGGATATATATGAGGCGTTTGATTTAATAAATCAACGGTTCAGTATTCCGGTATTTGAAAAGGAAAGGTACTGGCCGGTTCCCGGTTCTCAGCGATTATCCTCGGATTTCGGCTATCGAAAAGATCCCTTTGAGGGAGATATCCGCTTCCATCGGGGCATTGATATTCCCGCACCGACGGGAACACCCGTCGTCGCTGTGAAATCCGGTGTGGTAACAAAAAATTTTACGGGCGTGAGCTACGGCAACTTGATTGAAATCGATCATGGCAAAGGGCTAAGCACCCGGTATGCCCATAACGCGGAAAATCTCGTAAAGGTGGGAGACTTCGTAAAGAAGGGAGATCTTATTGCCACCATCGGCAGTACCGGTCGATCCACAGGACCTCATCTGCACTTTGAGCTTCGCCTAAACAATAAAGCCTTGGATCCTCTACCGTGGCTGATGGAGGAAAACTGATTGTTAGATTAGTGAAAAATTAATCCTTGGGGCATGAAAAATCCAAGCCTTGGCTCATGAAGGTAAAGGGTTTCTTGGACCGTCCTTATTTTGATACGGTCATATGGGTGCCCATGATCCGCTTCGGGGTTCCCATCTCGTCCCGAAGGCCGAAGCCCGTGGCTAAGACCCATTGGTATTCATCATCCCGGGTTTTTAATCGGTGGGTAAATTTAAAGGTTTTTTTATCGGAGCGTAAGAAGGACTCAAGGGCTTGATGAAAGTTCTCCCGGTCCTTGGGATGAATCAGCTCCTGCCACCTTTCTTTACGTTGGATCTTCAATGTGGGAATGATACCGTGACTCCGGTAATATTTTGAGCGCAGGGTAAACTCATCTTTGATGAGATTCAGCTCCCAATAACCGTCATTGACCTCTTCTAAAATCAGCTGATATTTACGGTTCAGATCCTGAGCATCCCGTAAATGCATAAGGGCTTTTTGATAGCGTATTTGCAACTCTTCTTTTGTCAATAGATCATCGGTTAACTCATCTTTTGTATATTTTTTCATTAAAATCCTCCTATAAAACCTTGGAAATAAAATAGCTTTGTCTGATACTTTTTCTGGAGTAAAAAACACGGTAGATTCCGTACAATATAGTTGCAGATAGGAGCCCTCCTGTAAGAATATCCAGGGGGAAATGCACCCCCACCATAACACGGGAAAGGCCGGTGAGAATTGCTAAACCTATGGCGGGTACTCCGAATTTCTTATGGGTCCAATAAATAGCCATGGCGATGGCAAAGGCACTGGCCGCATGCATACTGGGCATGGAGCCGGAAGCTTCATGGTAAATCAGACTCTCGATATCCAGAGCGATAAAGGGTCGGGGTCTATGATAAAAAAAGCGAATCACATAGACTGATAAATAGGCTAAAAGAGGACCGACTATGGCCGGTATAAATTTTTGGTCTTTTTTGATGAACAGAGTAATCAGCAGGGCGAGATACATCCCGGCGAATACAAGGGAGGAAGCATTGGTGATAAACACCATCCAGTGCTCTAATACATTATTTTCTATAGAAAGAGTATATAGCCTGAAAAAAAGGCTTTCATCAATATTTTGAAGCAAATAAACACATCCTTACAGAGTTTTTCTTTATTTTTATTCCATAATAAGGTATTCTATCATATAGAGTATGTTAAATGAAGTTTTTTTAATGCGAAATCCTGTAAATAATATACATTGAGCCTCTCGCCACTGAAGTCGAGGGTGTTCGGGGAAGCAGAAAAACATTAATAAAATGCTATAGAATCATATTTGGAATCAATAAAATCAACAGGGGTGTGGAACTTGGGAAAAACAATGGTCAGAGGATATTTAAGAAGTAAAGCCCAGCTTATTTTATGGGTTCGGGGCATCATACTGGGTGCGGGGGTGATTATTCCCGGGGTTAGCGGAGGTACGATTATGGTGATCTTCGGGATGTATGAGAAAATGCTGCAGGATTTACTGCGATTTCATATCAAGCCCTATATCGCCATGGGGATCGGTGCCCTAGTGGGGGTTTTTGCCGGGGGAGCACTGCTCTCTTTTTTGTTTGAGAATCATCCCGATCCTACCTATGCCTTTATTTTAGGATGCTTGATAATGTCTATCCCTTTTATTTTAAAGCGGAGCAAAGGAGTTACGAATAAGCGGTTACTTCTTTTGATAACCGGGGTAATTTTATCGGTTAGTCTGTTGGAACTTCCCACATTATTTATGGGAGGAGCATTGACGGTTCCCCAGATATTTTTAGCGGGATTTGTATCCAGTGCCACGATGATGATCCCCGGAGTTTCGGGAAGTGCGGTGTTAATTGTGTTAGGGCTGTATGAATCCATATTAGAGGCGGTACGGGAATTTCAGATGGTAACGCTGGTCGTTTTTGTTACAGGGGCGGCCACGGGAGTTTTTATGCTGGCCAAGGTACTAAAAACCCTGTTTGGCTTATATATGTCGGAGATTCTGTTTTTTTTCACGGGGCTGATTATCGGGTCTTTCAGAATGGTTATGCCGGGGGCCATCGGTTTTTTTCCCCTGGTGACCTTTGGACTGGGGCTGGCCTTAGTGTATCGGTTCGGCAAATAATTTAGCGAAAGCTTTGAGGTAACGGTTTTATCGATGGGAGAGGGGAACATGAAGATGAAGAAATCAACAATAGTTACAGCCTGGTTGCCGGTGGTTCTTTGGATGGGACTCATTTTCTGGTTTTCCCATCAGCCGGGGGACGTATCCGGGGCATCCAGCGGACAAATCGTAGCCCTGATCAGCAGCGTCATGGCTACTGTTTTTCCCTTTATTGACGTTAACGAGGAAGTTCTCCATTTTCTCTTTCGAAAAGGGGCCCATTTCGGGGTTTATGCAGTCCTTGGGATCTTATCGGTCAGAGCCTTTCAAATCTCCGGTTATTCGGGGAAAAAGGGAGTACTTTACGCATGGATTCTGGCCACTGTTTATGCGGGGACCGACGAATTTCACCAAACCTTTATTCCCGGTCGAAGCGGAGAGATTTCCGACGTAGTAATTGACAGTGCCGGAGCCATTACGGGGATCGGTTTTTATTTACTGCTCAAGGGAATACAAGTGCCTGCAATTGTTGGAAAGAACAGCCTGCAGTACATACTGATTCAGGATGGCAGGGATCAGGAGCAAGAAGCGAAAGAACAAGAGGAACAACAAAAGGAAAAAGAAGAACAGAAGGATGAAAGCGGGGCAAAGGCAGCTCGCCGGCTGAAAGAAATGAAGGAAGGAAATAAATGAATAAAGAAGCAACAGAATCAAAAGATAGAGCCGAAAAAAGAAAGAGTGAAAGAGTTGAGGAAAAAAGCATAGCAAAAGGCCGGGTTTTCACTGTGAAAACCCGGCCTTTTTGGGCTTAATTGCAATCCTTGCCAAAGTTCATAACCTTCCTTATACCCCATAACCTTCCTTGTAGTCCATAATTTTCGTTATAAACCATAACTTCTATTAATACATACAACCTTTTTCAAAGTCGTTTTTCTCCTTAAAATCTTGGATATTTGTTTCGTTTTTTGCGCAGGCTTCGATTGAAGCGAATAAATAATCCGATCAGTCCCGCTAGGGCCACAAGTCCGACTAAACCGCCCACGCCGGTGCCGATATACAGTCCGATATGATTTCCGAGGATATCCCCCCGACTGATTTCCGGATAGACCGCATAGCTTTCAGCAGCCTCCCGTTGTGAGATTACTGCAGTACCTACAGGCTTCTCCGGGTCCAGAGAAAATGCGGTAATACCGTTCATCTCTACATCTATTTGAAACTCTTCCTTATTGACATCGTTTTCATAATATAAAACGTCCTCTTGGATCCTTACAGGGATCTCGGCGGTGTGTACCGGTCCGAAAAACCGCAGGGGCCGATATTCCACTTCGATGGTATCGATGGTATCCCCCGCTTCAAAATAAGGGGTTCTTTCCGCTTTATCAAAGCTCCAGTCCATAATACGGTCCATATCTTCAAAGACCACGGTATCTTCAAAATTAAACTCGGAGTTCAGCACAATTCCTACGATTTGCCGTCCATCCCGTTCATAAACAGCTACTAAACATCTTCCCGCTGCAGGGGTATAGCCGGTTTTCAGCAGTACGGGATCGCCGTTTGCCACTTTCCGGCTGGCGTTATCCCAGGGGAGGGTTCCTCTGGGAGTGGGAATTACCACACTTTCCTTGGAAAGTACCTCTTCAATCCAGGGGTCCTGAAAAGCTTCCCGGGTAATGACACTTAATTCGTAGGCGGTGGTGTAGTGGTTTTCGTTGTGGGTACCGTTGGCATTGGTAAAATTCGTGTTTTCCAGTCCCAGGTCATGAAAACGGTCATTGATCATTTCAATAAAGCTTTCGGAATCCCCCGCCACGTGGTCCGCCACCATATAGGCAACATCATTGGCAGAATAGATCAGCAGGGCTTCCATTGCAGATCTTCCCGTCATTTCATAGCCTAAAGAAATAGGGCCGTAGTCCGTATGTAGCGCGTAGGAAGGCTGTGCAAGAGCACTTTCCGTATAGGCTAAGGTGTCTTCTCTGTTGCTGTTTTCCGAGAACAAAAGGGCGGTGATGATTTTACTGGTACTGGCGGGATAAGCCTTCGCGTCAATATTTTTGGCATAAAGAATTTCTCCCGTATCCACATCAAGGGTAATGCCCATCTCCCCCCGGATGATAGGAAAGCCCTCTTCGTCGATAGCAGTCACCGCTTCGGTTTCCGTCTCTTCGGAGTCTTCATTTTCCGGATCGGCATAAATGCCGAGGGTGGATGAGAGCATAATGGCGGCGGACAGGGTAAAGACCAGGGTTTTTTTAGACAAGTGATCAAACATATTATTAGCTCCTTTAGTTTTGTAAGTTGTCGGTTGGCTGAATTTCCTCCATCAGATAGAACATAGACTCTCTTATTTTAGCAGTTATTTGTCCATTGGGAAAGAGGCAAATGAAAAAATAGGGCCCAGTTGCTAGTATCCTCTGCAAAATCCGTAAATGATGTTATAATAAAGGCAATATCGGTTAAAGGGAGTGAGAGAAAATGAAAAAAATAATTTTATTAGGGATGTTGTTTGGTCTATTGATTTTATCCGGTTGTTCCGAGGAGGAGGAGCCCTTAAGTCCTGAGGATTCCTTAGGTCTTTATCTGGAACACTGGGAACAGGGGAAGTATCAAGCTATGTATGAATTGTTGGAGGGAGAATCCAGGGAGTTAATCGACCGGCAGGAGTGGGCTTTTGATGAGCGGTACGAAAAAGTGTACAGTGATTTGGGGATCACTGATATCGCTCACGGTTATGAAACTGTGGATTTTGAACAGGAAGAATTAGATCTCGAGGAGCTGGAGGAAATAACCTATGAAGTGGAGGTTCGAATGCCTTCTATAGCCGGGGAACTGGAATACACCACAGAGGTTCGGCTGATTAAAAACCTGGAAATTGTAGAGCGGGAAGAGGAAGAAGGTATTTCCGGGGAGGATCGGCAAAATCCCTGGGAAGTTGTGTGGGAACCCACCCATTTATTAAAAGGGATGGAATCTCCCGCGGATAAAATCGGAACTGCTACGGACCGTCCGGAGCGGGGAGAGATTTTCGACCGGGAAGGTCGGGGACTTGCGGTAAACGGAAGGGTTTATCAGGCCTCGATCGTTCCTGATTCCACCGAGGATTTGGAGGGTACCGTAGAGGCTTTCGCCTCGGTCCTGGGTCTGTCCCGGGATCGGGTGGATTCTTTGGCGAATCAGTATCCCAATCGTCCCGATTGGGCGGCGCCGGTGCAGCGTATCAGCACCGAGGATCCCCGGATCCCCGAGTTATTGGAGATTTCCGGAGTGCTGCTCTCGGAAATTGACGGCCGGGAATACGGCGGCGGCGCCTACACCGGCCATTTAGTAGGTCATGTGGGGCCGATTACCGCCGAGGAGCTGGAAAACCGGGAGGGGGAAGGTTACTCCACCACCGCCACCATCGGAAAGAACGGACTGGAGCTTGCCTATGAAGCGATTCTTCGGGGAAATCCCGGGGTTCGAATTACCATAACCGATGAAGAGGATGAAAATGAGCGGGTTATAGCGGAGATCGAGGCGGAGAATGGTGAAGATCTTCATCTGTCCATTGATTTGAGATTGCAGCAGACCCTAGGGGAAACTCTGCAGGGAGAAAAAGGGGCCGGGGTATTAATGGACCCTAAAACCGGAGAGGTGCTGGCCCTTTCCAGCGAGCCCGCCTTCGATCCGAATCTTCGAACCCTGGGCCTTCCGGATCCCAGGGCGGCGGAGATGGCGGATACGGGAGAGCTATTCAGCCGGCGGTTTCAGAATCGCTACGCTCCCGGTTCCATTTTTAAAGCCTTTACCGCGGTGATGGGCCTGGAAGAGGGGACCCTGGATCCCGAGGAAACACTACGGATAGAAGGCCTGAACTGGCAGGAAAGCAGCCAGTGGGGCGGATACCGGGTAACTAGGGTGACGGACCGGATCACCGATGTGGATTTACGTCGGGGGATGGTCCACTCCGATAATATATATTTTGCCAGACAGGCCCTTGCCATCGGCGGGGACGCCATGGAGGCCTGGGGAGAGCGACTGGGCTTTGGACGGGAGATTCCCTTTGAATTTCCCATGTATCTATCCACCCTCTCCAATGACGGTATTAACTCCGATCCTTTATTGGCGGATACCGGTTACGGCCAGGGGCAAATTCAAGTATCCCCCCTGCATATGACAGCGATGTTTACGATTTTTCTAAATGATGGGGATATGCTTACCCCGAGACTCTTTCTTCGGGATGTAGTGCAAAGTGCATCGGCGGCCGGAGAAAATACGGAGGACAGCTCTGAGGATGAAGGCAGTGAGGATGCTGAGGATTCCGGCGCCGCGGGAGAAGAAGACCCCGATTCCGGGGGATTTGGTCCCAGAGTCTATGAAGAGAACATCGGATCTCCGGAGAACATCCGAACCGTACGGGATACCTTAATTGCAGTGATGGAAGATGAAAGCGGCAGCGTATACCGGAAAAATCCCGGGCACCGCCGGGCCCTAGCAGGAAAAACCGGAACCGCAGAGCTGAAGTCCGACTATTTAGCCGACAGTAACGAACTCTTAGGATGGTTTGTAAGCTTCGATTACGAGGAGGAGGACCTGCTGTTGACCATAATGATTGAAAACACCGAGGGCCGGGGAGGCAGTCGGGTAGCCTTGGAGCTCAGTCATGAATTTTGGAGAGCCATAGAGTAAAGGCTGAAACAATGAAGATGGACTTCTGGTTTTTTCTCGGGGTTTTAGGGTATATAAAAAAATACTGTTAAAGCATTCCTATGGTAGGATTTTCAATCCCATAGTAGAATTCTCAATAAGAACCGCACTACACATTCCAGGGTTCAAGGTCATTGCAAAAGATAGGGCCCGGAGGAATTAAATTATGAACAAACGGGAGGAATCAAGATGGAAAACCATGTAAAAAAGGAATATCAAGCCTGGCTGGACAGTCCCTTGGTGGACGAAGAATTAAAAAAAGAATTAAAGGATATTCAGGGACAGAAAGAGGCCATTGAAGACCGTTTCTACACTTCCCTGGAATTCGGAACCGCAGGGCTTCGAGGGGTCATCGGTGCGGGACCGAACCGGATGAACAACTTGACCGTTCGAAGAACCACAAAGGGCCTGGGTCTGTACATTAAAGGTCAAGGAAAAGAGGCCCGGGACCGTGGCGTGGCCATTGCCTACGACTGCCGGCGAAAATCACCGGAATTCGCAAGGGAAGCGGCCTTGGTCCTTGCGGGCATGGGGATCAAAACCTATCTTTTCGAAGGGCTCCGGTCAACGCCGGAACTGTCCTTCGCCCTAAGAGAGAAGAACTGTATCTCCGGGATCGTCATCACCGCCAGTCATAATCCTCCTGAGTACAACGGTTATAAGGTTTACTGGGAGGACGGGGCCCAGATCTCTTCGGAGCGGGCTAAGGGGATCATCGGATCCATTGAAATGGTCAACACTTTGGAATCCACGGCAATCGCAGATGAAAAAGAGGCACTGGACAAAGGGGTCTTGGAATATCTGGGAGAGAAAATGGACAGAGCCTACTTAGAACGGGTTAAGGAGGAATCGGTGCACTTTGGAATTTTTCAGGAGGCAAAGGATTTTTCCGCCGTATTTACCCCCCTTCACGGAACCGCAGGCCGGCCTGTGAAGATGATTTTAACGGAGCAGGGACTGGATAATCTTTATATCGTTCCCGAAGAGGAAAAACCCGACGGCGAGTTTCCCACGGTTAAATCTCCGAATCCCGAGGACAAAGAGGCCTTTGAACTGGCCATAAAGCTGGGGGAAGAAAAAAATGCGGATTTAATCTTCGGTACGGACCCCGACGGAGACCGGGTAGGGGCCATTGTAAGAAATGCCCGGGGGGAAACCCGGTTGCTTACGGGAAATCAGATCGGAGCCTTAATTCTTTACGATCTGTTAAAGACCAAAAAGGAAAAAGGGGAACTTCCGGAAAACGCATTGATGATCAAGACCATTGTTACCAGTGAAATGGGTGTGGATATTGCTGAAAGTTTCGGGGTGGCAACGGAAAATACCCTGACGGGTTTTAAATACATCGGCGAGCGCATCAAGCACTATGAAGAAACCGGGGAGAAAACCTATCTCTTCGGCTATGAAGAAAGCTACGGCTATTTGGCCGGAACCTATGTGAGAGATAAGGACGCTGTTGTGGCCTCCCTTTTACTAACCGAGATGGCCGCCTTCTATAAAACCCAGGGAAAGAACTTAAGCGGGGTGCTGGAAGCCCTTTACGAAGAGTACGGATATTATCAGGAAGATCTTCATTCCATCAAGCTGGAAGGAAAAGAGGGACTGGATAAGATTCAAAACGTGATGGGGTACTTCAGAAAAGAGGACCTAAAGCAGATGGGAGATAAAAAAGTCCTTCGAAAAGTGGACTACGCCGCAGACGATACCGGGCTTCCCAAAGCCAATGTGGTGAAGTTTTTCTTAGAGGAGGATGCCTGGGTGGTTTTACGGCCTTCGGGAACCGAGCCGAAGTTAAAGATTTACGGCGGCGTGAAGGAAAGCTCCTTGGAAGAAAGCCAAAGGGCCCTGGAGGAAATCATGGCGGGAACCCGTAAAATCGTAGAGGATAATTTATAAAATGAGGATAAGAGGATAAGAGGATAAGAGGAGAAGAAGGACGAAGGGGGACAGAGGGGGACAGAAGGGGACAGGGGGACGGAGTAATTGTCCCCTCGAGACACAAAGAGCATAGAGGGGACAATTACTCCGTCCCCCTGTCCCCCAATTACTCCGTCCCCCTGTCCCTGTCCCCCTATCCTCGTCCCTCTATCTTTCTCTTTCTTTTAAAAAATAAGCGAGGTGACTTATGAAAAAAATAGAATTGGATGCAGGATATTTAAAAAGTACGATTTCCAAAGAGGATTTAGCCGCTTTGGAAGATCAGGTACAAAAAGCCCATTATGATCTTCATAATGAAACGGGAAAAGGCAACGACTTTGTAGGCTGGGTCAATCAGCCCCGGGATTTTGACCAGGAGGAACTGGAAAAAGTGGAAAAGACCGCTAAAAAAATTCGTGAAAATACGGATATTTTTGTGGTGGCGGGGATCGGAGGCTCATACTTGGGGGCGAAAGCCGGTATTGAAATGCTGACCCCTTTCTTTTATAACGATTCCAAGGAAATTCGAGGAAAGGCGCCGAAGGTGTATTTTGCGGGACATCACTTAAGCGGCCGGTACTTAGAGGAGCTCTTGAAAGTCCTGGATGAGGGCGAGGTAAGTATTAATATCATATCGAAGTCCGGAACCACTACGGAGCCCGCCGTAGCTTTTCGAGTCCTGAAAGATTACATGGAAAACCGCTACGGGAAAAAAGAAGCGGCAAAACGAATTGTGGCCACCACGGACCGGGAAAAAGGGGCCTTAAAAGAGCTGGCCGATAAGGAAGGGTATGAAACCTTCATCGTTCCCGACGATATCGGCGGTCGCTACTCGGTGCTCAGTCCCGTGGGAATGCTTCCCATGGCCGTGGCGGGGATTAATGTAGAGGAAATTGTAAAAGGGGCGAAGGACGCCTACTCCCAGTTACTGGAGCCGGAACTTAAGAAAAACCCCTGTTACGAATACAGCGCTTACCGAAACATCCTTTACCGTAAGGGTAAAAAAATTGAGATTCTAGGGAATTTTGATCCCCGACTGACCTTTTTCGGTGAATGGTTCAAACAGCTCTTCGGAGAAAGTGAAGGAAAAGAGGGCAAAGGAATTTTTCCCGCTACCCTGAACTTCACCACGGATCTTCATTCCATGGGGCAGTATATTCAAGAGGGAGAACGGACTATATTTGAAACCGTCCTAAAAGTGGGAGACGAAGAATCGGAAATCTCCATCCAAAAGGATCATAAAAATCTGGACGGTCTTAATTATCTGGTGGGCAAAACCTTCGGAGAGATCAATGAAAAGGCCCTACAGGGAACCCTGGAGGCCCATCATGACGGCGGGATCCCGGCCATGATCCTGACCCTGCCGAAAATTGACGCTTACTATTTCGGCTACATGGTCTATTTCTTCATGAAAGCCTGCGGCATCAGCGGCTACCTCTTAGGGGTAAACCCCTTCGATCAGCCCGGGGTGGAAGCTTATAAAAAGAATATGTTCCGCCTCCTGGGAAAAGAATAAAACCCATGAGAAACAAGGCCAGCGGAATAGAGAGAGGACAGGGGGACGGAGTAATTGTCCCCCTCC
>Ga0207421_10007322_pt1 | contig 11780 bp, 8 predicted proteins | sample SodLakKL_010_SED_4_FD_187542 | JGI IMG/M metagenome (GOLD analysis project Ga0207421, IMG submission 187542) | Alkaline sediment microbial communities from Lake Tanatar, Kulunda Steppe, Russia - 8KL_010_SED (SPAdes) (version 2) | ecosystem: Environmental > Aquatic > Non-marine Saline and... | reverse complement strand
GGCCCTGCCTGCCCGGTTAAAACCCGATAGCTATGACCGGTTACAGCAACATGATACGTCAATGATCTAGCGCCACTACGGGTGATGCTTGCATACCGGTCGGGAGCGAGCTGAATGAAATCGGCAAGAACGACACTTGACAGATGCACATTATCGTTGCCCGGATCCACGTAGGTATCCGGCCCCGTGACAGCCCTGGACAAAGATTTGGGCTGGTACCGAACCAGTGCCAGGCGAACAAAAGGAAAGTAGCTCTGCCCGGCATCGATGTCCATATCACAGCACCACAGCTGCCGTTCTTCATCATAGGACACCTCGTGCCCGGCAATATTTACCTTCAAATTTGGATCGGGTACTTCTTCGAGCATAAGCCCTGAGGCCTGGTGCACGGTTTTGGACAGCTTGAAAGCAGCCTGTGCTGGCAGTATATCAACCGGACCGGACTGGAATAGAGGGTCGTTACCCCATTGTGTAACATAGGGTTTAATTTTTTCATGAGCGGCCTGCGTTGAAAGAGAAATGTTATCCGGCCCGGGCCACAAAACCACCCCTAAAAGCTCACCATCGCCAGAGCTAAACCACGTCCTCTCCATATATATGCGTATACCGCCGCCGACACGCCGGCTGAGGATTGTGTCACTATCGATTCCCTGAGGAGGGGCCTGCCACCTGAAAGCAGGAATAACATAGAGCACCTTCGGGGCTGCCGGCCGTGCCGAACTCAAAACATCCATTGTTCTTGGTTGCGTCATTTCACGGGTTATGGGAGGAGTCAGGTAAGACACTTCCAGATTCACGTTTTCTGGAATTTTACCGGTATTGCTTGCCCTGCGGATAGTACCATTAACATAATCCATCACATAATCCCCGGTTTTATGGGTTTCATCATAGATTTTATAAGTAGCGGTGCCGTCAGCACGGCGCACTGCCTCGGAACCCGGCACTATGCCTTCAGAGGACAGGGTGAAAGGACTGGTGCCGGCAAGCTTTACGCTCCTGTTTCTTTGTGTAAAATATTCAGCAAAACGAGTTGTGGCAATTGCACTGTAAATCACCTGCCGGTATTTGGTATCCCCGAACTCATGCCTCCCCTCAAGATAAACAATTTCCTCTTCCGCTGGATCGGCAGCCAGGGCTACCGGAAGTTCAAAAGGCCTTGCTTTTCCGGCTATCACCCGTGGCCCGGCTTCGCCAGCAGGGTCGACAGTCTCGTTCCACGAAGCCTCTATATCCAGCTTTACCGTGCTCTTGCGGCTGACCCTCATTACCCGGTCATACAGGGTCACAAAAGTCTGGCCGACAAAACGGGACAGGTTAAACTGGTCAAACTCGGGGGTGCGTAATGGCTGCCGTACGGCATGAACCATGGTAATGATACGGTAAGGCGTAAGCATCCAGTGCTTCCCCATGGTTGCCAGGTTTATAGCAGGCGTTTCATCCTGGCCCGATTCAATCATCCACTGGACCAAACCCATCAGCATAACCCCGTTTTTTTCCATAAAAGAACTCAGTCGAACATCAATTGCCTCTGCTTTGGGCAATAAAACCTCAAGTACTCTGCTGGAGTTGTTAAAATCAATCTTCGGGCTTTCGTATTCCCCCAACACTAACCTGAAAGGAAGCCCGTCGGGCCATTTAACGGCCGGGGAGTAGCCAAAATCTACCAGGAGCCCGCCGCTAACGCCGGGCAAACCATGCAAAGCCGCACCGCGGGAAAGTACGTCAGGCAGGTAGGGCACTTTCAAATCATCCTCATCTACATATGGCTGGTTGTGATTATACGGGTCAGCAGTTCCGGTAATGGTTCCGTCCTCTTTTTCTACAATGATTTTGTATGCCTCTGCATCTACCTGTCCGGTTTCAATGTCATCAAACAATCCGTGTTCCTCTGCCATGGTTTGCGAGGTCTTGGGTGGAACAATATGGCGCTGGGCTGTCTGATCAACAGGCTTGTTATAGTTACTGCGGATTACCATCCTTTCAACCGACTCACCTTCAGTTACCCTGTGGCGCATCACAATTACCGGTGGAGGCACCGGTTCAAACCGCCCGTATACCAGTGGTGGAGTGACATGCAAATCTTCCTGCAGCAACTTATCTCCGAGCGAAAGCCGGTTCCCGGCAAGATCCACTGCCCTGGCACGCAGACTGTAGATGGCACCGAAGCGGAGCCTTGGCAGTGAGCCGGGTTTGGGTATAAAACCCACATCAAGCTTGAATTCCGGGTCCAGTTCAGTCGCCGGATAGACCGGCTTCCCGTCGGCATCTATGGTTTTACCCGGCTGAGGCGCAGCCAGGCTCCAGCCCTGCCAGTGGAACAAGTATTCTCCCTGGCGCAGAATTTCGGATGAATCGTCGGCAGCCGAGGTCAAACTTTGAGATACAAAGCCTTCATCCTCTACTTTTTCAACAATAGCAGGCGTTGGACGTGAAAACTCATAGGTGCCTATACGCCGGCACAGGGAATGCCATTTATTAGTAAGAGAGTCCCTGACATCGATTGAAAAACCACGGGTGATGTCCTCGGCGTCCAGAACGGTGCCGTCATTTCCATTCAGGCTCTGGTTGATAACATCCTGCCTGATGAATGATTTATGTGTCTGCTCCGCCATATCCACCCTGGCCACCGAAATACCACCAGAACGCATGGCGGGTACTGAAGAAGTTTCCGGCGTATCGTCAGTTTTGCGCAGTGACCGTGCGATGGCAAGGTTCGAGGCAAAATTAAGCGTCTTGATAGCTGCCCCATCGGCATCGATGCGCACAACTTCATAGCGCCTGGGGTTTTCAAACGGCAGCATGCCGTTGACCAGCTCGGGATTGATAGACCGTGGCAGTGCATAAAAGCCATCCGCACCAACCCAGCAGCGAGTGACGAATTTTTTTATTTCCCTGGGAATATTGGAGGTGGAAACTGAAGCATCTCTTGGCATCCATGTAACAAATACCTGCACGGTGTTTTCAGAAGCTGTACGCACTGGCACAGGTATTTCCAGATCATGGACCAGCCCCATCAGCCGCAGAAGGTGGGGGTAATCCCCAAGGAGTGAAACCATACGGTGGAAATCTATCGATGGGGCCGGTATCTGGATTCTCTTTTCGGTAAACGGTTTGTGAAAAAGCTTTGCCTGTAAAAAGGACCTGGCAAGTTCCTCTGGATCCGCTATGCTGCCCCTTGAAATGAACTTGCTTCTTGAGAGCTGGTTCATTATATCTTCCGTCAACCGCTCTTCTTTGTTTTCTCTAGGTGTAAAAGCAAGGGGGCGAAATGGAGCGCCCGGATCCCTTATCAGTGAATCTGCCGCAGGAAAGTCCTCGGCAGAGGTGGCTGAGAGCGCCACATATTGCTTTTTGATGAAATCCTGTATATTTTTTACAGGGTAAGACTGGATAGGCCGGTCTTTAAAATTTTTAAACTCATACGGTTCCAGGGGAGTGTTGCCTGTAAACAACGCCCTCCAGAAATCCGATTGGGGCCTGGCCCCCACCCTTGTTGCCAGGATTGGGTTACCATTGCCAAATTGAACCCGGAAGATAACCTCCCGCCTGTCGTCAGTCGGAAAAAGGGTTTCCGGCCAGTCCAAAAAGTCTGGAAACAGGGACAGGGGTGCCGAGGCAGTGTCAGATTGCAAGCGCGGCGAGACAAAAACCGACAGCCTGAGTCTTGTTTCACCTCTTACACTGGCAGTGCCATTGGGCAAAGCCGTCCATGTAATCGTCTGAGTATTCATATTTCAACCTCCCTGCCAATCATACCGCCACTGGAACCGGAGCGAAGGCTTTGGTGTATTCACTCCATTCTTCCTGGTTCATCAAGTCTTCAAAATTGCCCCCTGTTTCCGAAGCCTGTAAACTGCCCAGCCTGACCGGGCTAAAATCCGCCCTTGCAGCAGATAATGATTGCGAACTATCACCCCCATCACCGCCGGCAATACGACGCTCAACAGATACTTCAACACTGGCACTGAAAAACAATACTTCAACCTTTATGGTCAATTTTGCCTGCCCATAAAGTTCGTTGGGCGGTTTCTGAAATTTCATACCAAGGTAGAACTCTACAGAAACTGTAATCAGGCCCAGCACTTTCAGCGAGCCGTTTATACGGATGTACGAGGTAAGGGCTACGGTTTCTTCCGGCTGGCCCACCTTTTCCATTTCAAAATAGATGCCACCCACAATTTTAACCTTGCCGGTAGCCACCTTGAAGTCAAGAGACATGCTGGCACCAAACTCAAGCGCTGCTTCTAGCCGCTCAACCCCGTCCAGGCCAACCTCAATGGCAAAATAGCCACCACCACCAAGGGCAAAAACAGTCAGCAGGAAGGGTTGTTCTTTCTCGCAGAAATTAAAACGCACCCGGGCAGGGTTACCGGTAAACGGGATTACCAGCTTGACACCCAGGGAGATATTTTGAATTGCAACAATGCCGACTGTCACTTTGGGGATGGGCAGTTTAAAGCCGGTGCTTATCTGGGTCGGCGTAATATCTATGCTCATACCTGTGCCGAGGGATTCAAGAAAGTTTTTAAGTGGATTAACAAACTCAAGCGGTCCGGCGAAATCGGTGCGGTCAATATCAACATCCACAACAGGTTTTTTGCCGGTCTCGGAAGTGAAGCAAATCTTTGAAAAATGAATCCTCAGGAAGAGGAAATTTTTACCTATCATATTGATCCAGAAACTGCGCAGGTCACCGGTAATGTTAAATTCGGGCTCTCCCGGCGGGTCAAGGGGCGTTATAAATGTCCCCTTTATTTCCATGCTTGTTTCGGATGAAGGTTCGAAAATTCCCAGCGGGTCTTCAACCAGTTCCGGCTCCCAGTCAAGGCGGGTTTCAAATGCCTCTGGCGGAAGGGTATTGTTGCCATTTGGGTAAACAAGATTGCTGGAAAGCCGCGGAGCCTTGCGCCCGTCTCCAAAATTTGCCGATTTTATGATTTGAGCCAGCAGAATTCCCCCGAGGATTTTTGCATCACTGAAAAAGTCAACCGGGTCAAACATGGCGGGGGGCGAGCCCGGGCTTCCGCCGACTACCCCTATAGTTCGAGATAATGCAACGATTCCTATGTTGGGTGTAACTATGGCTCCGGACTTGTCACCGGCTCCATCGAAGCTCAGTTGCACCGCATCTTTAAGTAAAGCCCATATATACCCCGGGTTGGTTGCAGGGTTGAATCCTTTTTCACAGTATTCAGGAAGCAAGTGGATAACTACAGGGCCCGGCAAAGACCTGCCCGATACCTGTTCTGCACTGGGCAAACGTACTTCAGCCTCCTGCCAGGTGGGAAAAAATCTTGCCTGGTTTTCGGGCAGGGAAACCACGGGTGGTTCCGGCAGGGTTGCCCCCAGCGTCATGATTTTCACCTCTGCGCTGGTATCACCCGGCTTTCCATCCGGCAGGCCGTCTGCTTTACTGCTGGCGGCAAGGGCAACTTTCTGGCCCTGCAGCGGCCGTTGCCGTCGTACAGTATTGGCAACACCGGAATTATACGAATTTATGGCGGGTTCAATAAATGAAGAGGCATCACCCGGTTGCTGAAGCGTGGATGATATGAAAGCCAGCGGACAGGTAAACTCCGTCTGCTGGCCATCGGTGTCCTGCCCTATCATATGGAACTTGAAATCCTGCCCGGCTACTCTGGGCCAGAACGCTTTCTGGCCCTTTCCCACCAGGTCATAAGCATCACCATGAATATTAGGATTGTCCAGAGTTGGAGTTATTAACGTAGTTATACGCACACTTGCAAATGGCCACTCCCTTCCCTGGAAGGGTTGTGAAGAATGGGCTGGGTAAGATTTTAGTGGCTGCCTTACCACGATATAAAAGCGCTGACGTAAATATGCTGCCGGCTTGCCGGCCAAACTCCCCCCGGACGGTACCGCCTGAACTTTGCGCTCGGTGACCTTGACCAAAGTGGCTGAATGACCCGTGGGGAATAAAAAGCCCTTGTAAACCACCCGAACATAGTTGTCACGCGCCATAGCAGCCAGGTGGCGCCATTCAATAATATCCAGGCCGGCTGCAGAGGGTGCACCCGGCCATTCCCCCCTGGTATCCATCCATGCACCCAGACTGCTTAGCATAAAGCGTTCTACTTGAACAGGGGATGGATTATAGAGCTGTGTTCCCGCTCTGGTTGCCTGAATGTTGTAGTCGGAAGTCAGGCGCACCAGCTGCCAGCGGTCATTTCTGGTAAGTGACATACGGAATGGAGAGAGGTCATTTGCATCCGGCTCATTCGCGCGGTCAAAGTCCCGTGCCCAGACAGCCCTCATGGTACGGTAAGCTTCCTGCTTTTCATCCACCGTCCAGTTATCTGGATGCATCAAATCTGGCTTGCGAACACCCAGGCGCGTATGCCACAGTTCGGTCCGCTGGTTTCTGGTTACCGGAGTAAGAGCATGCGCCCAGCCGGCATACCGGTTTGGCGAGACTATTAATTGCCATGGCGCCTCAATAGCGGTTTGCCAGTAAAGTGGTGCTACAGGCTCCTGCCCCGGACTCTGCTCATCGGCAGGCAAAGCAGTAGGAGTTACGCTTAATTCGTATTTTTCCCATGAAAGCAGTTCTTCCATGGTGAATGGAATGGGCGGAGAGCCAGGCGGAATTTTAAATACCAGGCGGCTTCCTCCTGCCAGCCTCGCCCCCACATAACCCGGTTGATCCGGGGTCTCCGAACCACCGGGCGGATTGGGTTCATTGTGGGGGTCTTCAGTTTCGTCTGAAAGTTCTGCCGCAGTTTCCAGATAAGCTTCCTCGCCCACGCTCTGCGGCAAATTATCATTTTCATGGGCAAAATTAACTACTATATAAGCATCCCCGCCGGCCCTCATCCGCTCCAGATTGCTACCGTTTAATTTAAGATGATAAAAATCAAACCTGAGGGCCAGCATGTCTTCTTTCCTGAGCACCGCTGCGCTGAAATCAGGCCCGGTTGCCGGGAGCTCTTCTTCCCTCCTGCAGCCGGCCAACGGGGCCCTCAATGAGCATGAAGCATTGTTAGCAGTTGAAAAGGTGCTGTTTATAAATACCAGCATGGCCCCAATCGCGGTAAGCTGTAATAAGTTGCGGCGTGTTAATGGCTGACGCCCCACGGCATCAGCCATCTCAATTAGTTGCTTTGCAATTCCGGAATCGTTAACCGGTGGAGCATCGGCCTTGGTAGCCAAATATCTGATCTTTTCTATTAGCTCTCTCCGGTAAAACTGGCCAGAATCCAAAGGCCGCTCTTCACCGAATTGATTTCCACCTTCACCGTTTAACCGACGTTCATCCATAGCATTTACCTCCTGGAAACAGGATGAAGGCCATGGCGCCTTCCCGATACCAAACCACCCGAAATAACTGGCGATACACCAAACAGAAGCAGATGGAAAATGTAACAGGGCCCGGCCCTGAAAGAATAATATGACGGGGCAATAAACGGGTAATAAAAAGGTTTCTAAGCAATAAACATACCGAGGGCACGGATGTCAGGCATTCCACCTCGCGGCTTCCAAATGGTTCCCCACTTGAAACTCCGGAAATTGCAGGACCGATACAGGAACCCTCAATATACCGGATATTCAATTTTTTGCCACTTTGTGGCTAAACCCACACTCCTTGTTAAGGTGGAAATTGAAAAATTAGCATGCGCCACCAGGAATCGCATCGAAAAACAAGCCAGGCAGAAGAAAGTAACTCCATCCGCTCATCTCCCTTCCAAGGTGGAGCCATAGCAGTTTTTTTCCTGTTCCAGCAAAGAAGGCATGTAATGCAGGGCAAGAGGGTACACCTGCATTATTATATTAGTTTTATAAATACCCCCCTGTCAATAGGTTTGGGCCTGATTCAGGGGGTTTTGTAAAAAATTATCCGGAAGAATGAAGAGCCGGCAGGTGATTTTTGTTCCACCTGTATTTTTTTAACAGTAAAATGTCTACTGTCCCTATACCGGTTGAGCAGCTTTTTTGCCACATACAGGGCACTTGTCCGCCGGGCCGGACATAGAATAAAACCAGTATACCAACCCGGGTATGATACCCATTAGAGTAAAAACAACCATCAGGGCAAGGTTGTATCCCTTTACCGGTGTTACTCTCATTTTACAATTTCCACATTCAACCATAAGTCAGACCAACTCTCCTGAATGAAGAAAGATAACAAGCTTTCCTGCAGCTATCTTTCTTCAAATTTTATATTGTTACTCATGAGGGAAGCAAGCATTCAAGTGCCCACTGCTAATTGCTTTTCCAGGCATGCTAAAAGATCAAACGATATCACTGGTTAGCATTTGTTATTTTAAAGCTGATACAGCCCCCGGGAATCCTGTTTTACGTAATTGGCTATTGTGAATCAGCCATCTACCGTTTCAGGTCCAACAGACCCTTCTACGGTTTGACTCAGCACCTGATAATTTGTTAGTTCAATAATTGAAGTATCATAGTATAATGGTTGCCAATGGTCGCCTTGTTTTACATTTGCTATGAATCTAAGTTCTAACTCCTCGCCCACTTTCAGGTTGTAATCAGGCTCAGAAAAACAAAACATTCAGCCGCGCAAATAAAATATGTGTAATACCTTTATTGATTATTTCTCCGAGCCATAATGCATCCAGGTTTTGTGGCTTCGAAAGGAGCTTCAACTCTGCTAAGCCTGGGTTTTACTGGGGGAAACACGGTAAAGGTTGTGCTCATTTCATTACTCACCGGGCCAGACTACTTCGCCCGTGACCGGTTTTTCTACCTGAATTAAAGCTGGATGAATATTTAAATATTTAATAACAGCAATGGTTGCCGATTGGCATGCCTGGCACTTATTGACGCCGATATCCTCAACAATACGGGCAACCTTTTGGCCCAGAAGACTGGCCTCAGGCCAAAATTCAGCCCAAAGATTGCCCAGATCAGTGAACTGCCCAAAGCGACCCAGCCTGAGGCTCAACCCGGCATAATCCACCGCCAGAATCTGCGTATCAACCTCGGGTTTCAAATTTATAGGGCCTTTAATTTGAGGGTCAGAGCTAATTAGCCGGGCAATATTTTCCATATCAGCGTAATACTCTTGCCAGGCCGTATGCTCTTTTTTATTGGGCTTGCTCTTTTTTAAGTCATCAAGAACCAATGACGAAGTAGCGACTCTTAAGGCCTCTCCGACCCTAAAGCCCCGGTCGATTGCCCACCGGTCAGCCAATACATCTTTTATCATGTTGTCGATTTTGACGCCCAATACCGAAATACCCGGAATGAGGGGCCTCCCCTGGAAATCCTTAACCGATACAGTTCTGCAAAAGCCCGCTGCTTCCTGGAGCACGTGCGCCAGTTCATGTGCCGCTATAGCCTCCTGCGCATCGTATGGCAATCCGGGGTCAAGCCATATACGGGCATTATTTTCATCACTTTCATGATACCCACGCACCAGCTGATTAAAACCGAGATCAGGGTAGTCGGTTATGTCTAAAAACAAGATGGATTTTCCAGATTGCTCCTGGACTTCTCGTTTAGCCCTGATTAACAACTCAGAAGTTTTATTTTTCTGGCCTGGAAGCTTCATATCTTTAACCTGCCCGGCGCAGCATCCCGATTTTACAACAAATCAGCATGGGGCCGGCAATCCCCCTTATGGTTTTGGATCCCGGTGTTTATTCATTATAATAATTGACAACTTTTCGTTCCCTTTTCTTCTCGGCAATGTGGCGCTTGCTCTTTAAACGGCGCGTTTTCGATGCCAGTGTCGGCCTTGTCTTGCGCCGGAATTTCGGTTTTTGTGCTGCTTTGCGAATCAAGTCCAAAAGCCGTTCAGTGGCATCTTTTCGATTTTGTGCCTGAGTACGATACCGGCGGGCTTCAATAATAAGAATGCCTTCCTCGGTAATCCGGTTGCCAGCCAGCAGAATAAGTCTTTTGCGAACCTCCTCGGGAATGGACCGTGCATTGGCTATATCAAAGCGGAGCTGGACATGGGTAGCCACTTTGTTGACGTTCTGCCCGCCGGGCCCTGAGGCACGGACAAAATCCTCCTGAATATCATTTTCATCAATTGCTATGCTGCGCGTTACATAAATCATATATAAATCTTACAATAGGCCGCCAGCCTTGCCAACCCATCTGTCTTGCTGTTACTGCCCTGAAATTAAACTGTTTTGAAGGCCTTAATATGGATTTTTGCTGTTAAGTAGTTGACAGCCCTGCCAATTTATATACAATTGAGTTATTAAAATTTATGCTTTAGTTTCAGCTGTTAATACTAGCTCTGCAGGCCGTAATATGCCTGGGAGACGGTCAAAACAAAAGGTTTGAAGCAGGTTGAACTTGAAGGTAACAAGCGCCCAGGCCGGGGAAAGGCTACTGCAGAGGTAGCAGATCAGGCGAAAGGATAAATTTCAATGCACAGGATAGTAATCATCGGCGGGGGAATCGCTGGCATTACTGCAGGCATCTTTGCTCAGAAAAACGGGTTTAACAGCGTCATCCTGGAAAAACACCATACAATGGGCGGTGAATGCACCGGCTGGGACCGCCAGGGTTACCATATTGACGGTTGCATCCACTGGCTGATTGGCACCAGGGAAGGAACCCCGATCAACGGGCTATGGAAGAATGTCGGCGCCCTGGACGGGGTGGATATTGTAGAACCCGAGAGCTTTATGGCGGTTGAATATGAAGGCACGACTGTCCATTTTTATCGGGACCTTGAACGCCTGAAGTCCAGCTGGGTTGAGATTTCCCCGGAAGACAAAGATGCAATCGAAGAGTTCTGCCGTGATATTAAGACCTTGCAGTCCTTCGAAATGCCTGTAGGTAAACCTGCAGACATGATGAACATCTTTGAAAAGGCCCGTTTGATGCTGTCCATGAAGGATGCCGGAATGATTATGCAGAAATACGGCAAGCGCAGCCTCAACGAGTATGCCAATAACTTTAAGCATCCGGCGCTGAGAGAAACTCTGGCTTCATTCTCACCGGAGGGGTTCAGCGCCTCTTCGATTTTCTTTGCCCTGGCGGGGTTTACCAAAGGTCAGGCCGGAATACCCGCCGGTGGTTCCAGGGCGATGGCCCTGCGCATGGCAGAGCGTTATCTTTCCCTGGGCGGAACCATCCAAACTTCCAGCGAAGTGGTAGAGGTGAATATCCGGGGCAAGGAAGTAAAAAGCGTGACATGTAAAGACGGAAGGACTGTTGAAGGAGATTTCTTTATCGCTGCCTGTGATGCCGATTCGGTATACCGTGGACTTTTAAAGGGCCAATACCCGGACCAGGCATTCGAAATGCGCTTCAACAACCCGGAAGAGTACCCCCTGCCTCGAACATTTACATTGGCATAGGGTATGCAGGCACGCTGGAAGAAATTCCCCGGACGCTAAAATTCCAGGCTGGCTCATTTAAAATAAACGAAGCCCCTATCAAATATTTACAAATGACCCATTACGGCTATGAGCCTGATTTTGCGCCAAAGGGCCATACCGCCATTACCTTTGCCATCAATCAGTTCCAGCGGGACCTTGATTTTTGGGAGGAGCTGGAAAAAGACCGCAAGGCCTACAAAGAGGAGAAGGCCCGGATAGGCGCAGAGGTCATACGGGCCATGGAAAACCGGTTCCCACGTATGCAGGGAAAACTAAAGCTGCTGGATGTGGCCACACCCAGGACTTATGAGCGTTACTGCAACGCTTACCGAGGTGCATTCATGGCTTTCTGGCCAACCATGCAGGGCAAGGAGCTGAACCATACCGGCAAGATTAAAGGTCTGAACAATATGGTCCTTAGCGGTCAGTGGCTAATGCCGCCGGGTGGTTTGCCTC
>Ga0207421_10007321_pt1 | contig 11780 bp, 7 predicted proteins | sample SodLakKL_010_SED_4_FD_187542 | JGI IMG/M metagenome (GOLD analysis project Ga0207421, IMG submission 187542) | Alkaline sediment microbial communities from Lake Tanatar, Kulunda Steppe, Russia - 8KL_010_SED (SPAdes) (version 2) | ecosystem: Environmental > Aquatic > Non-marine Saline and... | reverse complement strand
TCTACTTCCAGTTCAATCGGATTGAATTCAGTATCGGTATGATAAATCACATACCGAAGCAACTCCGATAACCGGGATAGTGTGGCGGAGGCCCTGGTCGGGTTTGTTTCAATCAGGGTGTCAATATTGTTTAAGGTATTAAAAAACAAATGCGGATTAAGCTTCGATTTGATCATCTGGAGTTCCTGATGAAGGTTTTTGTTTTCCAATTCCCTGGTCTTTTCAATGTTGCTGAAAGATTCATATGCCAGCCTGAATATGCCCCCGAGAAAAGCAGGTATTAATGAAAAGAGGACCCACATCACGTAGGAAGGTACCAGCGCCAGCATTGGGGGATAATTAAAGAGCCATTTCAATGTGTACTCGCCCATGTGAAAAAAATGATTGGCATCGGCGAGGAGGATAAACAATAAGGGGCCTATGAGAAAAGCCCATGCTGCAGCAAAGCGGAAAAACTTCGATTTCAGGCCCTGAAATAAGAATTTTGGCACCAGAAAGGAATAAAACAGATAGAACCCCACCAGCACCCATAACAGCAACACCAACGAATGGAATACTGTAAAAGAGAATTCAGAGGTAAACCAGCCGGAATCACTGTAGAGATAATACCGGCGCAAGCCAACTGAGTATGCAAAGGCCAGGGCAGCAACCCAGAACGGGGCATTGATTAAATAGAACAAGGCTTTATTTTTCATAATTGAAAGTTTGGCAACCAATCATGCACCAAATATCCATTATTTTAATAAGCTTGCTAAATATAATCTATATTTCCCGCAAAATTATCAATGAATTGCAGGTTTTTGACGATTCTTTATACCCTTCGTAGTGGGCACCAGGGAACCTTTCTGGTTCGCCTTTGCCGCCGGCACCATAGGTGGGCTGGTTTTGTCCCTGCCCGGAATCTTCCTGTTTTTCCCCGCCTTTCTGAAATTGGGTTCGGCAAGCCCCGGGCGCCTGCGGCAGGAACAGCCTGAAAAACCAGGCGGGGCCAGGTTATGAAACGGCTTTGGTTAATGACCGGGGCGAGGCCTTGATACAAAACACCAATTAATTAAAGAAACTGCTGCCGGTTGAACAGGATATAGCCAAAGTTGATCATGAACACCCACGGATCGGACGCACTGCCAAGATAGGAGGCACTGATGCTTAATGGGCCCGGTGAAAGGTGACGGACAAACGCAAAATTTGCCATGTATGAAGGGCTGAAGCCGATATTTTCAAAACTTGTATTGCCATCCCGGCCCGGTTCAATTGTCCGCAATGGCTGGAAAGCGTACGCCTCGGCCCTGAGGCTCGCAGAACGGGAAACAGACCAGGTGGCCTTCAGCCCTGCAGCCATATAGTTTGAGGCCCTGAACTCCGGCAAAAACCTGGTCCGCGCCAGGGGAAACGGGTTGAATTGTTTCGCAATACCAAGTGATGAGGTATAGTTGCTGAGCAGCGGACGATCGCTTAAAAACAGTTCTGCCGTGTAGCCCGGTGCGAACCTTCTGCCGTTCAGCAGGTAATTCTCGTGCCTTACCAACAATTCCCACCAGGAGTGATCCTGAATTACTTCCGTATTGTCACCGTTGCCGGGGTCAGCCGGCTGGAAGTTCTCCCGGCCTTTGGTGTAACTGAGGCTGACACCAAACAGGCTACCTGAGGTGGCATATTGCTTTCTGTTCAGGGTGTTTCTTTCAAAGCGCATGTAGCCTTTCCAGGGAGTAAAATATGTTACGTTGTTTCTGTCGGTTTTTGAAAAATCGTCTGAGTCATAATAAGTGTTTCTCAGTTCTGTAATGAATCCGCCGGTTTCCAGCTTGCCTTTCCGGCCTGCGGGCATACCCACCCTGATTTCTCCGGTAACCTCGCGTTGCCTGAGAAAGGCAGGATCCTGCTCCTCAAAAAAGAAAAGCGGGCTGGTGGAGTATTTCCAGTGGCTGTAGGTAATGTCGGTAAACAAATAAAAGGGATTGCTGCCGATAAAGTCCATTCTTCCTGAAAGGGCGGCACTTGTGTAAAAACTCCCGAAATATGCCCTGGTAGAAATATGTACCGGGGTTTGGTCAAGGTACCAGAACTGCACTTCGCTGAAAGCCTGGTTGATGTTCTCGCTGGAAATGTTGCCCCCGATTGTTCTGAAGTAGTCTGAATCGTACTCCATATCAGCATAAAAATCGTAATAGCCTGTTTCCTCATTATAGATAATTCTCGGGTAGGAATTTTTAAACCTTTTGAGCGACAGAAGCGCCAGGTAGTTCCGTTTTACCTCTTCAAAATCCGATGGCTCACTGCTTCTTTTCAAAAAGCTTTCAGCAAACCTTCTTTCATTGTCTCTCAGTCCGGTAACATGAACCTGGTCAATCTTCAGCCCGGGCATTTCTTTTCGGAAAGCTTTTCGTCTTTGCCGCAGTGTTTCTTCATCCACCCTGTGATCAAACAGATGCTGGTTTTCGCTGATCCTGGCAATGGCAGCCTCATACCCTGCCAGATACACCATTTCACTCTGGCTGAAATCGATCACATTCAATTCCGGAACTTCTGGTTTTACCATGAAGCCCTGGTCGGTGCCGATATCATATCGCGTATAGGCCATCAGCATGGTTTGCAGCTGAGAAACAATATCATCGGAAGAGGGTTTTTCCGGGTTGTCTGAAACCACACTGCCAATTACAATGTCGGGAACAAATTCAGCATGCACCACATCGGCGGGGAAATTGTTGAACATGCCGCCATCCATCATCAGCCGGCCGTCAATGGTGATCGGTTTAAAATAAAAGGGGAAGGTCATCGAAGCCCTGACTGCATCGGCAAGGCTTCCATATCTCATCACCTCTCCCCTGTTGTCTTCAATATTTGCTGTGATGCAGCGAAAGGGAACAAATAAGTTGTCAAAACTGTAGTTTGCCGCTGCTGCAGCCGGCCCGAGATATTCCATGAAAAGGAAGTCCATCAGAAACGGGGAAACAATATTGGAGGGAATATTGCTCTGGATGATCCCGTGAAAATCCAACACATGCTCCCTGGCTATATTTATTCTCAGCCAGGCAGGGTCGGGCTGTGACTGCAGGTAATAGAGGCCATACTTGTCTTCAATTCTTCCTCTTGTCGCAGCAACGAATTCATCCGAACGAACAATGTCCATCATTTCATCCGGTGAGTAGCCGGCAGCATACAACCCCCCGACAATTGCACCAATGGATGTGCCCGCGATGTAATCAACCGGGATCCCGTTTTCTTCCAGCGCCTGCAGCACCCCGATATGGGCAATCCCTTTGGCACCCCCACCGCTCAACACCACTGCCACGGTCGGCCGGTCAATGCGATTGTAGTAACTATTGCTGGTTGCACCGGCTTTTGCGACTGTCATCAGGCAGAAGATGATGACCGCAATGCGGGCCAGCCCCTGAATACCGTAATTATATGAACCATGCATAGTCATTTGTCAGTTGCTTATTTGTTCATCACTGGCAACCGCGCCGTCAACGAGTTTGATTACACGACGTGCCCTCTCGATCACACGCTGGTCGTGTGTAGAAAAGATCAGGGTGATGTTCTCTTCCCTGTTCAGCCGCTCCATGATATCCAGGAGGTTGAAAGCCGATTCTGTGTCGAGGTTCGCGGTGGGCTCATCTGCCAGCACAAAGTCCGGTTTTGAGGCCAGGGCCCGTGCCACAGCAACACGCTGCTGCTGCCCGCCACTCAGCCTGCCCGGCCTTACATCAAGTTTGTCGCCCAGCCCCACCTGCTCAAGCATCTCCTTTGCACGTTTTTCCATCTCGGTTTTGGACCTGTTTTGCAGGAGCATGATGAATGAAACGTTTTCCACTGCCGTGAGCACCGGTATCAGGTTGTAAGCCTGGAAAACAAAGCCGATGTGCCTCAGCCGGAAATCAAACATCTGGCTCTCTTTCATGGTGGCGATATCCACTTCGTCAATCACCACCTGTCCGCCGGAGGGTTTGTCGAGCCCCCCGATCACATTCAAAAAAGTGGTTTTCCCGCTGCCCGAAGGGCCGACTACGGCCGTGAACTCACCCTGCCTGAACTCAAGACTGACATTCTTGAGTGCATGGACCGGAACTGCAGTTTCTGTGTATACCTTGGAAAGATTGGTTGTTTTTATTACTGTTTTCATTTCTTTAAAGCTTTATAATGTGTTTATTATTTTCGGAATCAGGCGACTGACAGGCAGCCGGTTGCGGCACTTATTCCTGCCTGACCGCTTCAGGCGACTGACAGGCAGCCGGTTGTGGCATTTACTCCTGCCTGACCGCTTCAGCCGGCTGTAGCCGGATGGCCCTCCAGGCCGGATATATCGAAGCCAGTACCGCAAAAATTACAAGTACCACGGCAATTTCGAAGTAAAACGCTGTCTCAATCCTTGGGTAAAGAACCGATGCGTAACCAAAATCCTCCAGACCTTCTGCTCCGGGTATCGGCACCCCTGTTTTGCCGAGGATCTCTATCATGCCCCATGACAAGAACAGACCTATAACTCCACCGATAAGGGCAATAATTGTTGTCTCAGCCACAATCATTGAAAAAACCTTTCTCCTTTTCATGCCCACTGCCAGCAGCACACCCAGTTCCCTGACCCTCTCCAGGATCGACATCAGGATCGTATTCAGCAAACCGAAGGATACGGCCATGATGATGATGACCAATATCCAGATCAATGCTTCACCGAGAACCTCCAGCGAATAGTAAAGTGCCGGCTGCAGATCCGCCCAGTGACGAACCTTCGCATTGGGGTAGAGCTCACCCAAATTCGCAGCAACTTCGCGGTATTCATCAGGATCAGCGATCACAACAGCGATCTCGGTAACCACATCCGCATCTCCGATAATGTCATTCAGATCCGGGGCATTGACAAAAACTGTCCTTTCTTCAAAACTTTTGGAAGTCAGTTTATAAATTCCCTCAACCCGGAATGATGCACTCACAATTTCCCCATCAATGTCCTGAAAGGTAAGTACCAGGCGCGAACCCACCCCGGAGTTGAGTTTTTCTGCAAGAGCCCGTCCTATCAAAAGGGAAGGCATCCTGCCATTCTCAGAAAAATAGGTGCCATCTGTAAGCAATTCATCCAGTCCGGTAGTACGGGCTTCCGTTTCAGGGTCAATCCCTTTGATTCTGACACCCGAGTTCGTATTGGCCGAGGCAATCATGCCATCAACCACCGAGCGGGGCGATGCCACAACTACATCATCCCTTTCAGATATCTCAGATGCCATCTCACGGCCACCGGCTAAATGATACCCGGCTTCAGGGTTGGCAATAAAATCGGGGTGATGCAATTGAATATGGGAAACCTGGTTGTCAATGGTATCTTCGAATTGCTGCTGTTCCAGCGCAAGCCGCATCGAGGCCGAGAACACCCCGCCCATGAGCCCGATGGCCAAAGCCGTAATTATGGTAAGGGACCGGGATCTGTTCCGCCAGATATTCCTCCATGATATTTTAATCAGTGTTTTCATAATATGCAGGTAAAACTTTAACAATCTAATTTCTTGCAGCGCTGATCATGTCGAGCCTGAATACCTTTTTTGCAGGATAAAGGCTGACCACCAGGGCAATGAAGAATATTGTGATGCCTTGATAGATAAATATGTCGGTTGCCACCGAAAAGGGCAACACAGGCTCAAAACCCATATCCAGCATGACCTCGGCAAGGTCATCCCCGAGTCTTATCGGATTCCTGTGCAGCCACAACATGATCGGGTAGCCGACGGCCACTCCGCACAATACCCCCAACAGGCTCATGAATACCGTTTCGAGCAGGCAAATTGCCGACAACTGCGTGCGCTTCAGTCCGAGAGAAAGCAGTATTCCGAATTCCCTCATCCGCTCATACATCATGGTTATTACAGTTCCGAAAATCCCGAAGCCGGCAACGATATAAAGGATCCAGGCAAACACTTTTACCTGTGCATCACGGGCTTCAAGGGCTGCAACAGCATCGGGCAGAAGTTCCTCCCAGGTTCTGACGGCAAACCATTCATCATCCAGTTTAGCCCCGATATTTTGGGCCAGTTCATCCACAACCCTTTCGTCATCCACCATCAAAATCAAGCTGTTAAGCCTGTCAGGTGCCGCAAAAAACAGTTGTGCTTCTTTTAACGGCAGGTACACCATCGAATTGTTCTGTTCGGGCATATTGAATTCAACGATCCCCCCTACCCGGTAAATTCCGGCGGCAGTCATCCCCTGGAATCCCTGCCCCAGAAGCACCAGTGAATCGCCGACCGATAAGTCCAGCAAGTCGGCCACCCCACTGGCAATGACTGAAAACTGATCGTCATCAGCAAACATTTCACCGTCAACCAGTTTCGAGGAGAGGTCGTTCATCCTGTCCTCTTTTTCCGGTACAACGCCCATGACATATACTCCCCGGGTACCAACATCTTTTGCAGCAAGGCAGAACCCCTGAATTCGGGGTACCGTATAGCTGATCAATCCGGAATAAGCTTCAATGGCACTTTTTACCTCATCACCATATTCCAGGGCGTGATCCATATAGGGTTCGTCATGATAGAGGGCATCCTGCACCTGCAGGTGACCGGTCGAGTTCTTAATGATCGAATCGATCATCACTTCCCGCGTCCCCTCGATGAGAGACATCAGGGAAATTGCCAGGACAACCGCAAACAGCACGGAGCTTACCGTAATAAAGGTCCTCCGCTTTTTTCGCCAAAGGTTTCTCCAGGCCAGAATCAGCAATAACTTCATTTGATTACGTTTTATGGTTGAAATTTTTGTTTAGCAGATGCTACCGGGCTGAGGTCAGGTTCCGGATGGAGAAAAAGTCTTCTGACACGTCAATGTCAAAATCAGCCGCATGATAGGTCAGGATGGTCCTGTGTCCCTGCTTGTCTTCCGGAATCATCTCCATTACTGACGGGATTAACCTGCCAGCCATGGTTTTAACTTCCCTGAAGTGCATGGTGCTGACCAGGCCGCCATACTCATCATAGTTCTCCACCTTCACCGGCAGGTAATGCTCCTTGCTCACCCAGTATATGACCTTGTCGTAAACCACCTGGGTTTCCGGATGAGGCACCATTTCAATTACATGGCACTCCATTCCTTCGATTGTTTCGCTACCGGCCATTTTGTGATCATAGTCATCCACAACTGAAACACCCCTTACAAGGTCGTCATTGGAGAAATCCGAACCCATCCACGACTGAGACATCATCGATGGGGGCATCCGTACCGTCCGGTCAATATTGGGAACGTAGTTCCAGATCTCATTCCCGCGCTTGAGAAACGCGGTTCCCTGGTCCCTTGCGGGAGCTGTTACATAAATCAGGGAAAAGTCATCATTCAGGCTCCAGGATCTCATGGATATCTCCCTGGTATAGCGGGGCCTCACCGTTTCCATTGTCATTTCGGCGTAGGAGGCGTCACCCCTCATGTTGAACTCCATCTGGCGAAGAATTTCCTTTGCATCCTGCCCGGTGGCTGCCAATGAGGCAACTACCAGAAAAATTGCTGTGAGAAATGTTCTTTTTGATTTCATCGGATTAAGCTTTGTGTGATTATTTTGTCAGTCAAATGATTTTCTGACAATAAAATTACCACCAGAGCCTTGTCCGGGCAACTTAATATCGATGAGTGACGGAAAATTTACCTTGAATGACGCGAGGGGATTTATGGATGTTTACCAGGGAAATCCGCTTTACCTGCAGGAAAGTAATACGAAAAGGAACAGTTGCCCCGAAGGGTCACCCCTGCCCTTCGAGCCACTTTTTAAAGGGTGTGACCTTATCAATACTCACCAGTGTATTCTCATCCGTTTTGGGTTCAAGATCCAGTTTCAGCCTGCTTGTGGAAAGGATATGGACATCCTTTATGGAGTCAAGCGATACAAGCATCTGCCTGTTGATTCTGAAAAACCGGGAGGGATCAATCTCTTCGGAAAGGCTGTCAAGGCTTAGGTCGAGGTAGTAGTTTTTGTTGTCATGGAGACAGGCCGTGGTAAAACCGCTCTCGCTCTTGAAATAGCTGACATCTGATACTGCAAAGGTCTTTATCTTCTGGCCTACCCTGACCGAAAACCTTTCGCGGTAGGCTTCATCCTTTTTCACAATTAACTCGTAAAGCTTGTGCAGGTCTTCCGACTGACGGCCGGCTGAGGTCATCTGACGGTATTTTTCAAGCGCTGCATTCAACTCTTCCTGCACGATGGGTTTCAGCAGGTAATCAATGCTCTTGAGCTTGAAAGCCTTGATGGCATATTCGTCAAAGGCCGTGGTAAATATGATGGAGCTGGAAATGTCCACTTTTTCAAAAATGGCAAAGCTGAGGTCATCTTCAAGATGAATGTCAAGAAAGATCAGGTCGGGATGCGCATGCTCCCTGAACCACTCAACCGACTCCTCAACCGACTCAAGCTGGGCAATTATCTCAATGTCCTTGTCGTAAGAAAGGATCATATTCTTCAGTCGCTCAGAAGCAAGGGTTTCATCTTCAATTATTACTACTCTCATCACGTCCTATTTATTTTAACAATTTGGTTTCATTGATCTCATTGGTCTGCAGTTTCCGGGTCGCTGATGCCCCTTCCATTTTTCAGACTTCCGGATTCCAGCAAGGGAATCCTGGCAATGAATGCCTTCCTGCCCATTTCGAATACAGGCTGGGCATCAGAAAGCAGCGAGTACCTTTTGCTGATGTTTATCAGCCCCACCCCGGTTGACCTCATTTCCGTCTTCCGGTTCTGCAGGTTGTTGATCACCGTCAGGTAACCGGTGCCACCGGCCGATATCTCAATTTTCAGCGGGCTCTTCCTCGAAAAGGTGTTGTGCTTGATGGCGTTTTCAATGAGCAGTTGCAGGGCCATCGGCACCACCAGTTTTTCGGTTTCAGAATCAGCAATAGCCGTTGCCACCTGTACTTTCCCCGCAAACCTGATATCGATCAGAAAAAGGTATGACTTGATAAAGTCCAGTTCCGTGCCAAGGCTCACCAGATCCTTTTCTTTATTTTCGAGAACGTAGCGGTAAACCTTTGACAGTTTTTCCGTAAACATTTCGGCCATATCAGGATCCACCTTAATGAGGGAAGTCAGCACATTCAGGCTGTTAAACAGGAAGTGCGGATTGACCTGCTGCTTCAGGACCTCAAACTGCGACTGCAGGTTCTTTTTCTGAAGATCCAGCAGCTGGGTGTTTGCCCTAGTCAGCTTTTCAGTCCTTTCCCGGACTGTTTGCTCCAGATTCCGGTTTAATCGCTCCAGCTCCTGTTTGGCATCCAGCAGGGCCTGCTCCGCATTCTTCCTTTCTGTGATTTCCACCGTGATTCCGTCTAGGTAGAGTGTTTGACCACCGTTATCAAACACCGGCCGCCCATTTTCCTGCACCCAGATGACGGATCCGTTTTTATGTACAATCCTGAACTCTAAAGAATAGGGCATATCTTTACTCACGCACTCGCGGATCCTTTCCCTGACAAATTCAATATCTTCAGGATGAATGATATCGGCAAAACTAACGGTCCTGTTGTCTGTGAAGTCCTCCGCGCTGTAACCGGTAATGTCCAGAATCTTCTCGCTGTAGTATTTTGTGGTGAAATGTGCGTCGTGCAAACACCTGGACACCGCCCCGGTCAGATTGGATGTGAGGTTTTTTACAAGCGTCCTGGTCGCCTGCAGCTTTTCTTCGGCTTTTTTCTTGTCGCTGATATCAGTAATGATGCCGTCACAGAACAACACCTCGCCGTCTTTATCATAAACCCCGCTGCCGGCCTCATGCACCCAGACAATTTCGCCGCTTTTTTTCACCAGCCTGTAATCCAGGTGGTATTTTTCCCCGCCGGTTACGGCTTCAGATATCCTGCCCCTAACCTCATCAAGATCACCGGGGTGGACCACTGAGGCGAACGGCATGCCTTTTACGGTAAACTCTTCAGGTTGGTAACCCGTTATATCTTCCACCTGATCGGAGAGAAATAGCATTGTCCAGTCCTGGTTGGGGAGGCACCTGTAGGTGAATCCGGTCAGGTTGGATATGATGCTTTTGATCTGTTCCTCGTTCGCCTTTAACCGGGTGGCAAGCGCATCCCTGGCCTTTATTTCCTCCTCCAGCTTTGCATTGAGGGCTTTCTCCTTTTCAATAAGCCTGGATGCAAACTTGTTCTTTTCCTGCTCGATTTTAATTTCCGCGTCAAGCCTGTTTTTCTGATCCGCCGCTGCAAGCTGTTTCTCAATAAAACTCGTAATTGAATTCTGCATGTAAATGCAGAGTAAGCCAATGAAGGTAATGTAAACCGATTTAAAAATGTGAGACATTGGTGAAAGCGAGAGGGTTTCAGCCAACAGTCCGGGAGTCTGGCTGTACTGCAGGAAGTAGTTGAGGTTAAAACCTATGGCCGAAATAATGATCAGGTAAAGCAGAAGCGCCCTGTTGAGGCGGAAGGTATATATCAAAAACACGATGGGGATCAGGAAAATGGTGGCCGTGGCAGTGGAAGCAGCCGGATCGAAAAAAACGGTCAGTCCGTAAATGTGGTAGATGATGATGGCAATATCGAGGGTTCCACCAATAAATCCCAGGTATGCCGGATTGTACCTCTTTTCTGCCGCGTACCAGAAAAAAATGTTTGATACAAAGTATACGGCAACCAGCGTAACCCCATGCCTGGTGATCTCGGTATATCCGAGAATCAGCTGAACCACAAGAAGGACAGCGGCAACCAGGATAAAAAGCCACCTGTAGGTAACCGACAAACGGGTTCCCTTGAGCCGCTCCTCTTCCAGCAGCTCTTTAGACAGTTTCCGGACCGGCCTGCTGCCAATTAAAGATTCCAGGTACTTTCCTATCATGACACAAAAGTCTAAAAATACCAATTTCAGACCAATTAATTCCGGGTGAATGCCCTTTTTTGGTGTTTGAACCGGGGGAAACGGGTATTGAATCCTGTGCGGTTTTATCGGAGAGTTGCAAACAGGCCGGTTGAGAGGCTGGGGGAGTTCAAGGGTTCCAGTGGATAGCCCCCAGGGGTTCCTTAAAACACCCAATCAAACATCACCCGTACGCCTGAACTTCAGAAGCATCACATCACGATTGCTTGGAATAACTTTGTCCAGGACCGAGGTAACAGGCAAAGTCATCTTTTCCATTGTGATGGAAAACTGCGTAAGCGGCTCCCCTTCCTTCCGGTCGTTCCGGTTAAACAACTTCCTGATTGCCCCGCAAACATTATAGCTTGCCTGAATGGGTAAAGGCCTCGAGGTAACAAGTTCGAAATGATTGGCCTTAAGCAGGTCTTCATAGTAAGAAACCGGTCTTCCCAGATTGCTTTCGTGCCCTTTAACCTTACTTTCTATCCTTTCAAATAACAGCACTTCATCTTTTGCCACCCGGCATATTTCTCCGATAAGCCGTTGAAGATGAGCCTCATTTGTGTTGTGCTGAAGTACGGTGGATGTAAAAACAACCGCAAAAGATTTGTCTGAAAAAGGCAGGTCGCTCCCATTGATTTTTATAACGTCGATACCCTTTCCGGCAAGCAAGCTTTTTGAAAGCAGGACCATCTGCTGTGAAATATCGACACCGGTAATTTTTTTACAGCCCTTCCGGTAAATAAAATCAAGGTTTCCGCCTGGCCCGGAGCCGATCTCTAAAACTGTCTTCTCAGAAAAATCAATGGAGTCAAGTAACTCCAAAAACCTGCGTCGCTTGTAACGGTAATAGGGCTCATCATCCCCTGCAATGATTTTCAGGTCCTGCCGCGAATCAATGTTTTCTGCGACGGCATCCCAGTATGTTTCCGGATCGTAATGTTTTTTCATA
>Ga0207421_10007319_pt1 | contig 11782 bp, 6 predicted proteins | sample SodLakKL_010_SED_4_FD_187542 | JGI IMG/M metagenome (GOLD analysis project Ga0207421, IMG submission 187542) | Alkaline sediment microbial communities from Lake Tanatar, Kulunda Steppe, Russia - 8KL_010_SED (SPAdes) (version 2) | ecosystem: Environmental > Aquatic > Non-marine Saline and... | reverse complement strand
GGATAAGGAGACTTCTTTCTTTATCATCATCTTTATTCATGGTCTATTTAACCTAACTATCCTTCTTTCTGCTATTTAACTTTCACCATCCAATGATAGAAATTAAGAGAATATTGGAAAGGGTTTTTAGTAAATTATCGATTCACTTAGCTACATCCAGATCGAACTCGATCTCTCCCGCAAAGTGACATTTTGCTGTATGTTCTTTCTCAACCTCTCTTGGTTCAGGATCTTTTTCACTGCATATCTCTTCGGCATGTGGACATCTCGGGTGGAATCTACAACCACTAGGTACGTTTGTACCAGAGGGTATCTCACCGGTTATCGGTAGTTTCTTTTCACCTCTTACTCTCTCTGGATCAGGTTCTGGTACGGCGATGAGTAATGCCTGTGTATAAGGATGAGATGGATTGTCTAGGACGTCTCCAACTTTTCCCTTTTCAACTAAGTCGCCAAGATACATAACTCCGATGTAATCGGTGAAGAAACGCGTCGTAGAGATATCGTGGGTGATGTAGAAGTAAGTAACATCTTCCTTATCGATAAGGTCCTTCATAAGATTGAGGACCTCAGCTCTCACAGAAACGTCCAACATCGAAACAGGCTCATCGGCGACGATAAAGTCTGGATTGAGTATCATCGCTCTAGCAAGTGATATCCTTTGTTTTTGCCCTCCAGACAGCATGTGTGGATATCTTCTCAAGAATTTTTCAGGAGGCGTCAATCGTACTTCCTCCAAAGCTTCCATTATCATGTCGGTTCTTTCTTCCCTAGTATCTCCGAGATCATGGATAGCTAAAGGTTCCTCGAGTATGGTCCTTACTCTATGTCTGGGATCAAGAGCCGAAAAAGGATCCTGATAGATCATCTGGGTAGTTCTTCTGTAAGCTTTCATTTCTTCTCTACTATCTATTTCTGTGATGTCTTTCCCTTTCATGTACATTTTTCCATCTGTCTCATCTAGAAGGCGCATCATCAATTTGCCGACGGTAGTTTTTCCACAACCAGATTCTCCCACTACGGAGAAGTTTTGCTTCCAATAGATGTCGAAATCTATACCGTCTACAGCTCTAACTACCTCTTTTTCAGTTCTTTTGAGTTTTTGGATAAATCCTTGCGTTATATCGAAATGCTTTGTTAAGTTTCTTGCTTTGAACAATGGTTCAGCCATATCTTATTCCTCCAATAATTCCTCAATTTCTTCTTCATCGGTTAGTCCGTCTTCAACTTCTTCCTTGCCCATCTCACCTTCATAGGCTTCTGCTGCCGTTTCATCATCGTATGCAGTGTCATAACTAGCTTCTTCACTTTCGGCGATGGATTCGTCTTCACTGTAAAGATGGCACTTCACTCTTATGCCGTCAACATTATAGACTTCAGGATCCATATCCCTACATATTTCCATAGCTTTGTGACAACGTGGATGGAATCTACAACCACTAGGTGGATTTACTAGATTCGGTGGTACACCAGGTATGTATTCTAGACGATCGATATCAGTCCTTATGTCTGGTATAGCGGCCATCAATTTCTCTGTATATGGATGTTTAGGATCTTTGTATATCTTATTTGCATCGCCGAATTCGACTATCCAACCAGCATACATGATAGCTAGTTCATCAGATACCTCAGCTAAGATACTCAGATCGTGAGTTATGAATATCATCGAGATATCCAATTCTCTTCTCAACCGCTTGAGATCGTTCATGATCCTAGCTTCGACCACCACGTCGAGAGCTGTGGTAGGTTCGTCCAATATGACAAGATCTGGCTCCAAAAGCAGGGCGGTAGCGATTATAACCCTTTGTTTCTGACCACCACTCAACTCGTGTGGATACCTGTCAAATATCCCTGAGTCGAGATTAACGAGCTCTAAATACCTTTCGCAGATCCCTCTTGCTTCCTCACCAGTGATATTTTTGTGATATCTAAGCGGCTCTTTCATCTGGTGACCTACAGTGTATACTGGAGTCATTATCTCCATCGCACCCTGGAAGACCATCGAAACCTTTTTCCAACGGATCTTTTTTCTCGCCTCTTTCTCTGAGAGGTCCGTCACTTCGATTCCATCGAGATCGATCGAACCGCTCATTATCTCTCCTGGTGGTTGGACCTGGTTTAAAAGGGAAAAAGCAAGAGTGCTTTTTCCACAACCAGATTCTCCAGCGATCCCTATGGAATCTCCTCTCTTCAGTTCGAAGGAAGCATCGTCTAGGGCAAATACTTCTCCATCACTCGTCAAGTAGTGTGTGCACAAGTCCTCTACTTTCAATACAGTATCGTCAGCCATGTTATCACCTCTGTTTCATCTTTGGATTGATGATCCTTTCAATCGCCATACCGGTAGATATGAATCCGAAACCTACCAACATCATACCTACACCGGGGAACAATATCCAGAACCAAGATTCACGCCAGTTGTACACAGAACCGCTGGTTCTTGCTTGATTCAACAATGTACCCCAGGTTACGATGTTAGGATCACCGAGACCGAGTATGTGTAATCCAGCTTCAGCCATGATAACTATTGGAACCAGTAAAGCTGCCTGGGCTATAGCGTAAGGTAGAATCTGTGGGATCATGTGTTTAGCGATTATCCTACCAGATCCTGAACCTAGTGATTCTGCAGCTTCTATGTAAGTGTCTTTAGCGACCTGCAATCCTCTAGAACGGATCACTTTAGCTGCTCCACGCCACATCAAAAGTGCGTAAATCAGCACAAATACCCATATAGACCGGCGCCAGAACTGCAGCACTATGATCAGTATAGGTAGTGTTGGAATGCCCATCAATATCTCGTTGAGCCTCTGCATGAACTCATCGACCCATCCACCGTAATAAGCGCTGGTCATACCGAACGAAGTTCCAAAGAAGATCGTTGTAAGAGCTACGAGACCACCAGCAATCAATCCATATCTAGCACCCCAAACCCATCCTTGGAAGATGTCTCTACGACCAGAATCGGTGCCCATCACACCATAAACTGCGCCTGCCATAGTGGCACTAGCCTCTTTCATTTCTAAATTTAATGCATCCAATGCGATGGTGATTTCATACTCTCCATTGAGAGGTTCAGGACGTTCCATCCAATCCGGACCAGCTTCACCGAAAATAACCCTAGGTAGATTGAGATTATGAGGTTCACGGGTCGCTCCTGTTTGATGCTCTACCCTCAAATAGTGCTCAACTTGCTCATGTATGTTTTCCTGTATCTGAATCCTTCTAACCATACTGATCGTTTCCCTGAATTCACCTACTCTAGACCTACTGAGACTTTCTAGATTCATCGTGACCCCGTCCGGCCTTTCTATAGTAAATCGCCTATTATAGTAGGCGTCAGCCTCTGCTCTGAACATCATAAATATTTCTCTTGGTGGTATATCAGATTGGAAGTCATAGGTGAATGTGAAGTAGTGACGTCTCCTTTCTCCTGCAGGCGGAACAGTTATCTCTTGAAGGAGTTGTTCCTCGTCTTCTTCATCTTCTACTTCATGAACCATATAGAAGTAGAGTTCTTGAACCTCTTCTTCTTCGTTCTCTATTTCCAGTTGGATCAAGTCTAGATCGCCTATTATGACTTCATCTGGGCCATCTACCCTGATATCTATCTCTTTTTCTTCCTGCAACCCCATATCTTCGGAGAGTTGTTCATCAGTGTCATCCTCTAGTACATCTTGAGATTCGGATTCTCCTTCAAAGGATAATGAGGCAAAAGATGCAGTATCTTCATCTTCACCATTTTCCTCATCATCGTCATCGTCTTCATCTTCATCTTCATCTTCTACCCCTACATCCATTCGTAATGTCCTTTCAGTGCCAAAGATGAATTCGTAATCGCCTTCTTCAGGGAGAGTATATTCGTCTGATATATCTTCTACACGCTCAAACCTCTCAAGATCCCACTCTCTAACATGGATGTTGTCTCTCGAGATAACTGAACCATCTTCGTCCAAATCGACCATGTTGATCTGATAGGCAATACTTCGATCCTCATCCACCATGTTCTCGATAGCAGCGGTCTGCATATCTACTATGAGATCCTCTTCATCGACAGCTACGGAGAACACTTCCACGTTGACGTCCATTCCTACGCCAACTTTAACGAATTCAATTTCTTGACCCCTACCTGCACCTTGCTCTCTAAAGTCTATAACGTAGTAGCCGTCGGAATCAAAAGTATGAGAAATTTCGACCTCTTTCGTTTGATTTTCTCCCTCAGGAGTCATCTCCCATGTTCCTATCGGCTCGTCGTCTACATTGAGTTCTACGTTCCTGTCATCTCCCTCTTGATCGTGAGTTAAAGTCGCCGTTATTTCATACTCGGCAGGAGCGTAACCTTCAGGCGGGTAATCTTCAGTCAAATTCACCTCAAAATCAGAGACCGTAACGTTATCTATAGGAGTTCCATCTAAGACCACTGTATCATGGGTCTCTAGTACACTTCCTTCTGCATCCCTCACTTCAAAACTCCTATTCCCAAGTTTATCGAATAGTATATCTCTTTCATACTCAGATTCTCCTGGTTCGTATCTGATTCTTCGGTCACTCTCTCTCCAATCTTCCAGCACTTCATGTCTGGCATAATCATCACTTGTTATCCAATCTAGCCATACCGGGGGAGCATTGGCTGGGAGGTCCTGCCATCTACTATGACCTCTACCCCATTCTTCGTGGACTCCTGGCGCAATTACCGGAGCCAACAACCCTAATATCACCATGAATGCTATTAGAGAGACTCCTACCCAACCGATCTTGTGCTTCTTGAATTCGTCGAAAACTTCTTTCACGTCTGCTTTTAAATCGTCCCATCGAACCATTTTATCACATTTTTATTCTTTTTGTATCTTAATTATTGTCACATCCGGTCTCCTGCTCCTACTTCAACTCTAGGATCTAGGAAACCATATATCAGATCTGCCAAATAGTATCCAAAGATGTACAGGAACGCCGTGATGAAGGATATACCCAAGATCACTGGAACATCTGAATATGTGAATATGGCTAGCCTCAACAGATAGCCCATACCAGGCCATGCGAAAACGATCTCCGATATCATCGCACCGCCAACGGACATCAATAGCGACATTATCGCAGAAGTAACTACAGGCGGAGCTGCTGTCTTCAAGGTATGACCATAAATCACTTTTCTTTCAGGCACTCCTTTTGCTCTAGCCGCCATTATGTAATCATCTTGTAGGACACCTGTGACTATGTTCCTAGTTACCCAAGCCCTTCCACCGAAGAGAACGAATACTATAGTCGCCAATGGAAGCGCCATCTTTATCAAGATCTCTCGGAGGTATCCCCATAGACCTAGAACTTCAATCCTGGGGAATCTAGGAGAGGGTCTAGGGAACCATCCAAGAGAGTACACAAATATCAGTATCACCAGCATTCCGACCCACCACATCGGCAGCGAAGATGCTGTCATACCGAAAAGAGACAGGAACTTATCTAATTTTGAGCCTGCTCTTTGCGCTGCTTTGAGTCCTACGGCGATTCCAAGGCCTGTATAAATGAATGCAGCTGTCGTAAAGAGTAAAATCGTCCTCGGAAGGTAATCCATTATTATAGATGTTACATCACTCGTCCCATCACCTGCAGTCATACGTGATTGAGCATCCCCAAGGTCTAAAGTCAAAACGTTTCTAGCTGAGAAAAATACTCTTTGCCATCTAGGCAGGTGTAGATTATAACGCTCTCTCAATTCTCGAGTTCTTTCCTCTCGATATTGTTCTGGATTATCGAACTGTCCTCCTTCCATCTCACCTTGGACCTGTTGTCTTACTGCGGTTTCCAATTCTTGCTCTGCCATCGTACTAAAAGAAGCAGACAATATGAAAACCACTATTACCAGCACTAGTAGCATATTAAAGGTCCTTAAAGCGAAATATTTCCATGAAGCCGGCATATTATCAATTAATATATCAAAAAGAAGAGAGTTATAAACTTTTTGATAACTGAAGTCGACGATTTCGAAGAGCCATATAATAAAAGATCATCTTTGAGAAAAATGTTGTAAAATTTAAAATTGTGCTGTTTATAGACTCTCATCATCTTTATGAAAAATTAAGAAAAATAAAGAAAGGGGTTTATAGGTGAATTTCTTGTTTTACCACTTGATTTACTGTTTTTTCTTGTAGTAGATAGCAACTGCAACTATCGCACCAAGTACCAACAGTCCTAGTGTGAATCCTGGTACCTCTTCTACGACCTCTTCGACAACCGAAATAGAGATCGAATCTTCTTCGTCATCAGTAGATACTGTTAACTCGTAGTCACCTTCTTCTTCTGCGTCCCAAGTGAATTCGCCATCATAGGTTTCACCGGCCTCTAATGTTAATTCCTCAGTTTCTATCTCTTCACCGTCTACTTCGAAGACTATATCCTGCGTATCTTCATAATCTGCAGTGACCGTGTATTCAAGGGTTACCTCATCGCCTTCTTCGAATTCATCACCATCTTCAGGCGCTGTTATCTCTATGTCCCAGACACCTTCGAAGAGTGTAACTGCTGCTATCGCTACTTCGTAGATAGGTGGTTCCTCTCTAGCCTGTAATTGTACCTCGTAAGTACCACCCTCTTCTACGTCTTCGGTTGGGATTGTACCTTCAAATGTGCTGAAACCATCTGCTTCTATCAGTTCTACTTCATCTCTAGGTATTACCGTGATCTCTTCCAATGTATCAGGATCTACGAGAACGAACCGGTAGTCTTCTAGATCATCCTCGGTAAGAGCTCTTTCACCAGGACTTGGGAACAATTCTGCCCAAACACCAGTACCTGTAGCCTCGATCTCTTCTCCGATTACAAGTTCATCCTCCTCTAAATCAACGGTATCCAGTCTTACTCCTTCGATCTCGAACTGCTCTGCCCAATAACCGTATTCGAAAGTTTCTCCACCTGCTTCTTCACCTTCAAATGGGAATCCGTAACCATCCCATCTGACCAGTTCCATGGTGTGATCGTCTTCGTCATAGTCTTCCAGCATGAACGGTCCTTTGCCTATGTATGAATGCTCGTATTCATCGATGAAGTCGATCACGCTGTCCAACTGCGTGGTGAGTTCATCTTCATCCATCGGCATCGGTGATCCCCTATCTTCTCTTAGATAATACGGGATCCATTCTTCATCTCTCATGTCCTCTAGAACCGTCGCGAGATCAGCACTGTGTACTGAAGAGATCTGATGTATCCAATCGAATCCTTCAACTGGTTCATAGTCGTACGGCATCTCATCATCGTCACCGAATTCTGTCGCATCGCCTCCGTGTAGATGATTCCATCCTTCATAAGTCAAAGGATGCGTCTCCTGCGACATCGCGTAGAAATAACCCAACAGATCTTCGACTGGGAAAGTGTAATCGCCCCAAACTGTATAGGTGCCGTCTTCTTCGTTCCATTCCATAGCATGGATAGCGTTCCAGAAGACAGAATTCAGAGCATCGTGGGATGCTAAGTATGGAGCGAATGTATCGTCACCCAATTCTTTGCTACGCGCATAATCGGCCATGACGTCTTGTAGATCGTAGTCCGTACCATCATGCCACACATGTTCTTCGTGTATATCTATCGTAACTTGTACGGCTGCCTGTCCATCCATAACTCCTGGATTGAGCGGTACATATTCTATCAGATCCTCTTCCTCAGCATCTGGATCTTCCAACAGCGTCTCATTATCTGTCAATGTGGCTTCTTCTGCTTCAGCCATATCTTCAGCGGTCATCCACTGTCTCTCCGCCGGGATCTCTTCTTCAACGACCCACATCTCTTCTTCATCGTCCCACTCGACTTCTATATCCTCAACATAACCGGGTATGTAATCGACTGCATCTTCCATCGGGATATCTATGTTCTCGATCAGTTCGCCTTCTTCGAATTCGAAATCAGTTACTACTTCTCCTTGTATATCATATGGATGATTTCTTTCTGGTCTATGTTGTTCAAGTTCTTCGTTGTCCATCCAATAGGCATTGACCTGCATCGGTAATCCGTCTTCTGGATGCGGCCAAGAGTTCCATTCTCTCAACATCCTTCTCTGATATTCACCGTAAACGTCAGCTGAACCACCATAGAAGTTCCAATTATCCATGTAAGGTTGATCTTCACCAGTCAATATCTCCGTCTCTAGTTGGGCATTGTCAGTCCTCATGGTCCTTGGACCGAAATAGGTGTCGTATCCATTGGTACCTTCTGGTACTGCAGAGAGCATCCTTTCCGGATTGTACGGATAGAAGTCCTGACCGGTCGTCAAGAAGATTCTCAAAGATTCCGTGAATCCTAGCTGTGTGACTTTTACCTGCTGTTCCCAGTAATCGTCTTCTACTTCCATTCCTTGACCTACGTGAAGGGCCTGAGCTTCAGCATCCATATCTCCAACTGTATATCCGGGATCCCATCCACTACCGTCTTCGTGTGCCGCTATAGGTCTATCGTAATCTTCCTCATCATAATTCCAATGTTCGGAAGGGGAATAGGTCTGCATGAATCCGTACCATGGTGCGTACATCTGAGAACATGCAGCGTGCTGGTAGGCCACCGTCTGAGTCGATACCCATCCACCGGTGTAGATGTGATAATCCAAGTTGTCGTATGGTTCAGGATCACCGAAGAAGGCTCTCGGGATAGCTTCGCCAGATGGTGTTGGATCTACTGTGACGTCGAAACCAACGCCTTCGAGAACCTCTTCCATGTAATCTCCAAGTTCTTGTCTCCAGTCCTCTGATCTTGCCATTATGATTATCTCTATCTGGTGCTGGTCTGTACCAGATTCTGCGTGCTCGTAGTACCAACCCTCATCCATGTTTCCGGTGACTTCACCGAAAGCCGCTTCTTCTTGTATCTCTTCCATAGCTGCTTCTATCCACTCTTCCATGTAGTCCTCGTCTCCTTCTTCCCATATGTCGAATTGTTCCTGTATTCCTGGTACATAGTGTTCTTGCCAAGCAGGGATTCCTTCTCTCATGAAGCCGTATCTCGGAACACCGAACCCATCAAGAAGATCCTCTATTATAGCTTCTCTGTTCAGATATTGTAGAGCGAACCGAATATCTTCGTGTGCGAACGGGTTGACCGTCCAGTCACCGTCTACATTGTTTGCCAGCCAGCGAACATCTTCAGGTTCGTCTACCCAACCTTCATCTACTGCTTCTTCCATCTCAGGGGTTCCGCTTCCCTCATATGCGGGATTCAACAACAGATTGTTATAGGATCCAAGAACTGACCACGTATCTAGTTGTATTCTCCATTCTTCGTCTAATTCGTTGTACCTGACACCGTCGACACCGTGCATGAAAAGATGTGTGTCGCCCTCATATGTGGCCACGACACCGTCTTCCATGTCCAAAACCACATCGAAATGCACTTCATTTATCAATTGACCTTCTTCCTCTTCCTGTGCTCTAGTATGCCCAGCAATCACTGTAAATCCGCCAATCACTAAAACCGATACTATCAGCAAAGATAGTATTTTTTTCCAATTCATTTTTTGTTCTACCTCGAAAGCTTAATTAGAGAAAATGGTATTTATAATTTACTTATTTGGTCGAGTTGGTTTATAGTTGTCTAAAAAGACATTGATTGGGGATACCCAGATTTTTATCATCCCTCACACCTATATATGGAATATCGATTCTAGTATGAGTATATAAGAATATACTGATATATGACTTGTATCTTCTAGAAAGGAAGATCACCTGTCATTAGTGTTTTGTCTGTTGGATAGGAACTACAAAAACGAGCATGAATATGATTATTCCTAACACAAGTGGGATGTGTAGCCTATAAAGGATCGTTCTATCCATCCTTTCACTTCCAAGCGCATATATGTTATTATCGAATGAGCCAATATACAGAGATCCATCTGCTCCTAAAGCGGGTGAGGAAAAGATCCGGTCCTCAGTTTCAACTCTCCATCTTTCCGTTCCATTAGGGTAAATAGAGTAAATATTGTTATCGAAAGAACCAAAATAGATCATCCCATCAGGACCGATAGCTGGCGAGGACGGGATATCTCCTCCAGTTTCAAAATGCCATTTTTCCGTACCATCAGGATGGACGGCGTATAGATTGTTATCTTCAGAACCCACATATATCGTACCGTCTTCTCCTATCCCAGGAGAAGAAAAAATATTTCCTTCAGTAGTAAAATTCCATAACTTGTTTCCATCACGATCTAAGGCGTACAAGTTGTTATCGTTAGAACCGAAGTAGATATTGCCCTCTTCAGATATAGCTGGAGACGACAGTATCTGTGCGCCTCTTTCGATTATATCATATTCCCATAAAAGCTCCCCATCAGAATCTAATGCTAACAATTGTCCTCCTAGTACGATGCCTTGTAATGAGACCTGATAGCCAACGTAAATCCGACCTTCTTCGTCCACAGCAGGTGATGAAATTATACCACCTGGCTGAGATGAATAGGTCCATTCAACAGTACCATTAGGATTGATCGATATCAATTCGCTAGATCCGACTATAATGGAGCCTTCGTCAGTGATAACAGGTGAAGAGAATATACTATCTTCAAATGGTTCTTCTAAGACCCAATTCTTTTCTCCGTTTTGATCCAAAGAGAAAAATCTCTCGTCTCCTGTACCGAAATAAACACTGCCATCCTCGGCTATAGCAGGTGTAGAGGATATCACGGAAGAAGTCTCATATTTCCATCTCATATCTCCCTCAGGTCCGATCGCATAAAGATTGCCATCATAGGAGCCTACGTAAATTACACCATTAGGCCCTATAACAGGAGAGGAATCGATTTGTCCATCTGTCTCAAATGTCCAACCGATGTTATCGCTCGGTTCTTGAGTTGCAATTTCATTCCTACCTGTATTTCTTAGGTTTCCTCTGAATTTTGGCCAGGAAGAATCAGCAAGTGAACCCTCAGCAGATTGAGTAAATGAAGATAAAGGTAATGATATCAAAAGCAGGAGGATTATTGATGCAGTGAATTTTATCATAATCTTTTTTTGAATCATGATTAAGACAAGAACGAAACTAGCGTTATTTATCTTTTGTTGATTTTGTGATTTAAAAATAAAATCAAATTAAAAGAAAAAGGGTTTTTTTGGGTTTTAGTTTTCCTGATCTATAGTTCCTCTTCTTCTTCGGTGAACTCTTCTTCTGGTTCTTCCTCGATGGATTCCTCTTCGAAGAGTTCCTCCTCGTCTTCCTCTGGTTCCTCGAACAATTCTGTATCCTCTTCTTCCTCGAACATCTCCTCTTCACCTTCTTCCTCGAACATCTCTTCTTCCTCGTCCTCCTCGAACATCACTTCTTCTTCGTATCCTGGTTCCTCTTCAGCTGGTTTCTTTCTCGACATCGCGGCTATACCTATTATGATCGCTAATATCGCAAGGATGATACCGACTATGCCTAAGTTCCTAGCCATCGATACATTGCCACCCTGATCTTCTTGTTCATCACCTATTTCTTCTTGGGTAGTTCCTAGTGCTTCGATGTCATCTCTTATATCTTCGATGTCTCCCCAGATATCGTCTATTTCTTCTTGTATATCTTCCATATCTCCTTCTAACGCGTCAACTCTGTTTTCGAGTTCTTCGATCCTAGTCTCAAGTTCCTCGATTCTTCCTTCTAATTCATCTTCTAATTCTCCCAGTTCATCGTATAACTCTGCTCGAAGATCCTCGATCTCGTCTCTCAACTCTTGTATCTCCGGTACGTAAGTTGTGGTAAATTGTTTCTCTGCTATATTACCGGCTTCGTCTTCTGCCATCACTTCGATGAAATTGTCGCCTGCGGAAAGTTCAACAGT
>Ga0207421_10007318_pt1 | contig 11783 bp, 9 predicted proteins | sample SodLakKL_010_SED_4_FD_187542 | JGI IMG/M metagenome (GOLD analysis project Ga0207421, IMG submission 187542) | Alkaline sediment microbial communities from Lake Tanatar, Kulunda Steppe, Russia - 8KL_010_SED (SPAdes) (version 2) | ecosystem: Environmental > Aquatic > Non-marine Saline and... | reverse complement strand
CAGATCAGGGTCAAACCCTATTATATATATCAGTGCGATCTGTCCCGGGGCATAGAGCATTTCCGCACAGGTGTGGCCAGGGGAATCAGCATCATCGAATCCCTGCGCCAGCATACCACCGGCATGGCGGTTCCCACCTATGTTATAGATGCTCCCGGCGGCGGTGGTAAGATACCGGTTCATCCTCAGTACGTCATATCCCGCTCCCCCGGCAAGATAGTGCTGCGCAACTATGAAGGAAAGATCTTTGCCTATACCGAGCCGGGTTATTCGCCGGATGATAATGATCTGCCCTCTGATGTAAAAGGTGTGAGCAGGTTGAGCCAGGACGAGCATTACAGCCTCGATGAAATAGATGGTGAAAAGTGATATCTTCTTCGAACCGGTGTGAGGTATATCACAGTAAAACCTGACAGAATAGGTTATAATTATAGCAGAAGCAGTCTCAATTATGGCAAAATATTAAGCAGAAAGGGGTAGCAGGTATGAGGCAGCAGTGTCCCGGTCAGGATGGACGCAGATGGTCACCGGATGATGTCAGTGAAAAAGAATGTCCCGGCTGCGGCTATCCTATAGAATTTTTCAAATTTGATCTGATGCGGCCCTGCCCGGACTGCGGCCGCAGGACTGTAAACCCGCGTTTTAATCTGGAATGTGCTGAGTGGTGTGAGAGGGCGGCCAACTGTATAGGTGAAGGAAGCACACTTTATAAAGAAGTGCAGACACTGCGCTCGCGTGTGGAGGAGAAAATCCAGGATCTCTTCGCCAGCAGACAGGCTGTGCTGGAGCATATAGATAATGTGACCGATCTGGCCGATCAGATCGGCCGGGAGGAGCAGTTCTCACCTCTCAGTGTAATCCTCTCCGGACTTCTGCACGAACTGGGCGATGACAGTCTCGATCTGGAAAAGTTGAATCTCAAAGCTATGGACGAGGATGAAATTGAAAGTATCGGTTCCGGTGCTGATATCGCTGAAATTTTGCTGCAACAGCTGGATATACCAGATCATTACCGCCAGGAGGTAATGCGCAACATCTCGGCCCTAACAGCAGGTGAGGAGAGAAAGGCCAGCTCCTTTCAGATACTGAAAGATGCTCACAGGCTGGCCTCTCTCCGGGAAAACTCACCGGAAAAGCTGGGCGAACTCGATCTTTCCACCTTGAATACAGAGGGAGCGATAAGAATAGCCTCTGTAATCAGGGATGAGGTGCAGACCAGAGGTTGACCGGAGCTGCTGCAATATAGCTCCGAGAAACGCTAACCCTCAAAAGGAGGTATTACACCCTCTTCCATAAGCACCTCGGTCTGCTTCTGAGCTCTCTCTATCCTGTGACGGGCGTTCTCGTAGACCTCTTCTTCGGATTTTTCCACACGGGCCAGCCCCTCCTCAACTGCCCGGCGGGCCGTGGCGGCTGCCACCTGAAAGTAGACCTCCCTCTCTTCCATGGTCGGCAGAATTTTTTCGGGATCGACACCATCCTCTGCGGCAAAATCTGCCAGGGCCTCCGCGGCGGCCAGGCACATTCCATCGGAGATGCTGCTGGCATTTACCTCCAGCACACCCCGGAAGATAGCGGGAAAGCCCAGGGAGTTATTGACCTGGTTGGGAAAATCTGATCTGCCGGTGGCCATAACGGCTGCTCCGGCCTCCACTGCCTCCCAGGGCCAGATTTCAGGAATGGGATTGGCACAGGCAAATACGATGGGATCGTTCCTCATGGCCTCAATCCATTCCTTCTTGATGATATCCGGCCCGGGAGCAGAAAGAGCCACCACCGCATCTGAGCCCTCAAGGGCTTCGGCGATACCTCCTGTTCTGTTTTCAGCATTTGTCACCTGACATAACCTCTGTTTCTGCTCGTTTTTTTCATCTATATCATCCCTGCCTTCATGAAGAAGGCCGCTGCTATCACATACCAGCAGATTGCCGGCCGGTATGTCATAGGCCTCCATCAGCCTGACTGTGGCCACATTGGCAGCCCCTGCTCCGATCAAAGCTATCCTGGAATCCCTTATATCCTTCTCCACAGCTCTGAAGGCATTTATCAGACCGGCCAGTGTCACACAGGCCGTGCCCTGCTGATCATCGTGAAACACGGGTATATCGCATATCTCGCGCAGCTCATCGAGTATCTCAAAACACTCGGGGCTGGAGATGTCCTCCAGATTGATGCCGCCCAGCGAGGGCTGTAAATTCCGGACTATGTCTATGAACTCATCCGGGTCTTTGCTGCTCAGACAGATGGGAAAAGCATCGACACCGCCCAGATATTTAAAGAGCAGGGCTTTGCCCTCCATAACCGGCATCGAAGCCTCCGGGCCTATATCGCCCAGACCCAGCACCCTGGTGCCGTTGGATATAACAGCCACCATATTGCCCTTATTTGTCTGCCTGTAGACCTCCTCCTTATCCTCCGCAATCTTATTACAGGCTGCAGCCACACCCGGTGTATACCAGATGGCAAAATCATCGTAGCTCCTGACCGGCGCCTTGAGTGAGACCTCGAGCTTGCCCCTGTAGAAGGGATGCATCTTGAGAGCGTCCTCAGCCGGCTTCTCCGCCTTTGACAGAAGCTCCTCTTTGCTCAATTTTTCTTCACTCATCTTATTATCACCCCGGTTTGTTAGCTATTAAACGTCTCAATATTCTTTAATTTTAGCCCGCAGGCAGGGGAGGGAAATATGAGCGTTATTTTCTGACCTCATAATTCCCCTGCTTAAAAGGATTCAACTCAGACTGTATTCCGCCCGCCCCTGTTCATAGAGATCCCCGCCCATGGCATCATTTACCACGGTGAGGGGAAATTCCTCAACTTTAAGTCTGCGTATAGCCTCTGTGCCCAGATCCTCATATGCGACAACCTCACATTCTTTGATCGAGGAGGAGATAAGGGCGGCAGCTCCACCAACAGCTCCAAAATAGACGGCATTATGCCGGGCTATCTCCTCCCGGGTCTCCGGAGAACGCGAACCCTTTCCTATCATTCCCTTCAGACCGGCCTCCAGCAGTGGTGGTGTATAGGGATCCATGCGCCCGCTGGTGGTGGGGCCGGCCGGACCTATGACATAGCCGGGTTTGGCCGGGGCAGGTCCCACATAATATATGACACCACCCTCAACATCGATCGGCAGCTCCTCACCTGCTTCCAGCAGTTCGATCAGCCGGGCATGGGCTGCATCCCGGGCGGTGTAAACCGTCCCCGAGAGCAGAACCTTATCTCCGGCCTCAAGCTCCTTCAGGTCCTCCTCCTGGAGAGGAGTCGAAATCTTCTCAGCCATTTTATCCCCCCTGACTAGATTGTGACCGATTTATGTCTGGTCGCATGGCAGTTTATATTGACCGCGACCGGCAGTGAAGCTATATGACAGGGATATGTCTTGATATTCACGCCCAGTGCGGTGACACGGCCGCCAAAACCCTGGGGACCCACTCCACTTCTGTTTATCTCCTCCAGTATCTCTTCCTCCAGTTCAGGCATATCGCTCTGGCGTTCATCTGAGCTGATGGGCTCCATCAGGGCCTTTTTGGCCAGCAGAGCTGATTTTTCAAAGTTGCCTCCTATGCCCACACCCACAACTACGGGTGGACAGGGATTGGGACCGGCTTCCACCACGGTATCCACCACGAACTCTTTGACTCCTTCCACACCATCGGCAGGTGTCAGCATCTCAAGCCGGCTCATATTCTCACTGCCCCCACCTTTAGGAGCCACTATCAGCCTGACTTCATCTCCGGGCACTATATCGGTGTGAACTATAGCCGGTGTATTATCACCGGTGTTCTTTCTGCTCGCAGCCGGATCGGCAACAATGGACTTGCGCAGATATCCCTCCTCATAGCCTTTTCTGACACCTTCATTTATGGCCTCCTCCAGATGTCCTCCCTGCAGCTCAACTTCCTGACCTAATTCTACAAAAACAACCGTGCTACCCGTATCCTGGCACATGGGGATCTCCTCATCAGAAGCTATGCTGGCGTTCTTCTGCAGCTGATGCAGGACATCCCGGCCTGCTTCGGATTCCTCTCTCTCCACCGCCTTTGCCAGCGCTTCTTCCATCTCCTCAGTCAGATGATAATTCGCCTCCTGAGAAAGTCGGGCAACCTCCTCACTTATCCGGGAAACATCAAGGCTGCGCATTATAAAACACTCACCTCCTTTTCTGCTTTAGTTTGAATACTTGCGGAAGGCGCTTATGAAAGCCTGCCGGGGCGCCCTGCGCAGAAATTCTGGATCGAGCTCCTCCGGCCTCAGCTCCAGCTTCCCCTCTCTCAGTGTGAACTGCCTCAACGCCTCCATCATATGGGAGAGATCAAAGGACTGGGGACAGCGGGAAGAACAGCTGTGACAGGAGGCGCAGAGCCAGATCGTTCTGGTATCAAGAGCTTTTTCCCGGGCACCCAGGTGGAGATAACGGATGACCTGATGTGGCAGCACATCCATCTCCCCGGCCATGGGACAGCCGGCAGAGCATTTACCGCACTGATAGCAGGCGGAAAGCTCCTCACCACTTATCTCCTCCACCCTTCTGATAAAATCATTGTCCAGACGGTCGCGGGATATCTTCAAATTTGGCCACCTCCTCAGTCCTCTTCTCTGTAATCGGGCAGCAGCAGAGGTGAGATCCTGTCATTCTCCACACTCTCTGCCTCCATTTCACTGTGATAATTCCGCACATGCTCAAGTGTCAGATCACCATAATCCTGATTTTGCGCTCTCTCAGCAGCAGCCCTGCCCGCCCGGCGGCCGAATACCAGAACCTCCAGCAGTGAGTTGCCCATCAGCCTGTTTTTGCCGTGGACCCCGCCTGAAGTCTCACCGGCTATGAAGAGATTCTCCACGGCCGTCTCACCGCTGTCATCGATCTCCACTCCGCCGTTTTGATAGTGAAGTGTAGGGAATACCAGCATGGGATTTTCAGTGATATCTATGCCGAAGCGGTCGAACTGTCTGTACATGGCCGGCAGCTCATTCTCCAGTGTGCCCTCTCCGTGAATCTGATCGATCATGGGAGAATCCAGCCAGACACCAGTCATGCCGGTCGGTGTGGTCACACCCAGATCCCGGCCCTCACATTCTCTTATTATGGCCGAGGCCTCGGCATCACGGGTCTCAAGAGGATAGACGAACTGCTCACCCTCGGCGTTGACCACATGTGCTCCCAGCCCCCTCACCTTCTCGGTGATGAGAAGCCCCACTATCTGTTCGGGAAAGGCCGCACCTGTGGGATGGAACTGGGTGGAGTCCATAAAGAGCAGATTGGCACCCGCCCTGTAGGCCATAACGAGTCCATCGGCGGTGGCACCATAGTGATTGGTGGTGGGAAAGCCGGATACGTGAATCCTGCCGAAACCACCTGTGGCCAATATCACCGATCTGGCCCTTACAACCATATATTCCTCCAGCTCCAGATCATAGATGACAGCACCCGAGCAGCTCCCGTTATCGTCGAGCAGAAGCTCCACGGCCGGGGAAAATTCTATATACTCTATATCCCGGTTCTGAACCTCATCGCGCAATGTCCGCATAACTTCAGCACCGCTGTAATCACGGGCGGAATGCATCCTCATGCGCGAGGTTCCACCACCGTGTCTGGTGACCATGCGTCCATCTTCGTCCTTGTCGAACATATAGCCCAGCTCCTCCAGCCATCTGGCCACACGGGGACCGTCCATGACCAGGGCCTTAACCAGGTCCGGCTTGTTCTCAAAACCTCCTCCACCCATAACATCTAAATAGTGAATTGCCGGTGAATCGTTTTCCTTATCGGCAATCTGTATTCCTCCCTGGGCCATCATTGTGTTGGCATCGCCCATGCGCAGCTTGGTCACCTGCAGAACATCAGCCCCCATCTCATCTGCAACCAGCGAGGCCGAGCAGCCTGCACCACCTCCACCAATAATCAGCACATCGACATCTCTATCCGGCTCCAGAGCAAAATCATCGGGATCGATCATGCTCCTGGCCTCAAGTATATCCACAACCTCATGGGGCAGACTGTCACCGCTGTTGGCTCCGATCTTGAGCTGGCGAAAGGCATCGTCGCGATAATCCGGGTGATATTTCTGCAGCAGATCTTCCTTTTCCTCAGGTGAGAGCATGGGAAAATCATCGCTCTCCATTCTCTCCCTGCGGGTCTTTTCCACCTTTTTGATGCTGGCCTGCATATCTTCAGGATATGACATCGAGATTCACCCCTTTATATTTCTGCTCTGATTCCATGCTTTTAAGCTATTCTTCCTCTTCTATATACCGGCTGTTGTAAAGTCGCTTGAGTTCATCTCTGCTTTTTTTCATCAGCTGTTCAACCTGTTTTTCTCTCACACCCTCTTCGATCTCCTCCAGCCTCTTTTGCAGATGGTCAGCCTCGGGCAGCATGTATTTGCCGTACAGTCGCCGGGCCAGAATGCCAACATTATGCTGTACAAGCTCTGCCGGACAGCGCGAGGCACAGAGTCCGCACATGATGCAGTCAAAGGATAGGTTGGCGACCCGGGCAATATCCCCGCGGATGGCAGAATTCATATAGTTCATTACCTCCAGATCCTGAGGGCATGATCTTGTACAGGTATTGCAGCCCAGACAGCGGTTGATCTCGGGATAGAGTTGCATGAGAACATTCTCCTCCGGCGAAAGCTCCTCCAGATCGTAGCTTTTCTTTATGGCCGGGTAGAAGGGGATCATGGAGAGATACATATCCTCCTGGACCACAGTCTGACAGGCCAGCCCCTCCTGCACCCTGTAATCGCCTTTGATCCTGTAGACGGTAGCACAGGCACCGCAGAAACCTCCCCGGCAGCCCACACCTCGCTTGAGCTTGAACCCGGAGTATTCCATGGCTTTCATGATCGTCAGATTCTCCGGCACTCTATAAGCTTTGCCCATGATATAGATAGTAACTTCACCGTCAGCCATCTCGTTTAATCAACCTCCTTTAGCAAAAATTATCTCCCTAGGAGAGATCAAAATCCTCGTCCTCCTCATAGGTTGTGAGGGGCATCGGTTCCTCCACATCCCGTCCGGGCAGATAGGAAAAGTAATCCTGAGCCCTCTCACCTATATGCTTGAATATCTTCAGCAGCGGAATATCGACAGGACAGGCGCTCTCACACTGTCCGCAGGCAATACAGGAAAGGCCCATATGATTGAGCCGGGTGATGTGAAATAGAAGTGTGTCAGATGGCATCTTAATCGAGCCCTTGCGCTCCGCCCATTCGATATATTTCCTCCCTTCATGCTCAAATGTCAGTGTCTCAAAGACACACTCCCGGCAGTAGCAGACCGGACAGGCACTGCGGCAGTTGTGACAGGTGCGGCAGAGATCGAGCACTTCAATCAGGCCGGGGATATCCTCGATCCGGGAGCCAAATTCGGCCAGCTCTTCCTCCCACATCTCCTCCCTCTCGGCTGCAATGGAATCCAGCAGCTCCTGACTCTCGCCGGGAAGCGCTGATTCCTTTAGATCCAGCTCCTCCAGAAAATCTCTGCCCGCTTCTGAACCGGCGGTGAGAAGAAGTTCATCTTCAGCGCTGCCAATCAGCGATATATTGATATCATAACGGGAAGCGCGGCCTATCTGACAGAACCGGCAGGCATCGCGCAGGGGAAATTCTCCCATATCACCTTCCCGCAGCGCTTTATCGTATCGTTCCAGAAGATCATCCTCCTCAGCTGCCATCTCCCTGAACAGCTCCGGCTCACAGGTGCCCAGGCAGTCGATCGAAATGATGAAGAGGTGATCGAGATCAACCTGCTGAAGTTTTTCCAGTTCTATCAGAGCCCTCACCTCACAGGGCCTGAGCAGTGCGGCCACCCTGTCACCGGGTTCCTTGAAGGTGAGATCGGAGACCAGACTGGCGGCATTTACAGGCTGAACAGGTGAAACAAATAATGCCCCCTGGAGATCATCCTCCTGGAAGAGCGAAAAGGTTATACCCCCGCCGGAGGATCTGCGCGGCAGCAGAATGGCATCTATCATCTCCTCTGCCAGCAGGGGAGAGACAATCTGTTCTATCATCTTTTTCTTCAGGTCACTATCGCTGCCATTATCCTCTGCCCTGTATGTTTTTTCCATCATCATCCCTCTCTATACTTCCCAGTTTGTTTTGAGCTCATTCGGTCCCAGCTCTCTGAGATCCTCAACCATATCGGCTACTGTCTCGGCAAATTTGTTACCCTCACTGGCACTTATGAACTTAAATCTGACCCTTTCACCCTCGATGCCCAGATTCCCAATTATATTCCTGAGCAGGGCTATTCTCCTTCTGGCCTTGTAATTGCCGCTGACATAATGGCAGTCACCGGGATGGCAGCCCCCTATCAAAACCCCATCTGCCCCGTCAAGCAGTGCTTTGAGTATATAGATGGGGTCGACCGAACTGCTGCACATCACCCTTATATTCCTGGTGTTGGGGGGGTATTCAATCCTGGAAGTTCCCGCCAGATCGGCGCCGGCATAGGAACACCAGTTGCAGAGAAAGGCCACTATTTTCGGTTCAAAATCCTCCATTTGTACTTCCTCCCATCGCTTGTGAATGCTAGAGTGAAGCCTCGATCATAGCCATTATCTCCTGCTTCTGGAAGCCAAGATGGCGTGATGCCCCGCTGGGACAGCCGGCAGAACAGGCGCCACAGCCCTGACAGAGCACCTCGTTCACAGCTGCCACCTTCCGCTCTTCATCTATCTCCTTGGCATCATAGGGGCATATCTCCACACACAGACCGCAGGCCGTGCAGAGCCTCTCCTTTACCGTGGCCACAGTGCCGGTGCTCTCGAGCTCTCCCTGGGAGAGCACGGTGGCCGCCCTCATCGAGGCCGCCCTGGCCTGAGCTATTGTCTCGCGGACATTTTTGGGAGAGTGAGCCAGGCCACAGATGAATATCCCCTCTGTGGAAGAATCGACCGGACGCAGCTTGACATGAGCCTCCAGGAAGAAGTCATCCTCATTCAGGGGAGTTTTCAGCATCTGGCTCATCTTCTGATTATCCTCACCGGGCAGTATTGCCGGGGAGAGCACAACCAGATCCGCTTCAGCCTCAAGTTCACTGCCTGTCAGAGGTTCTCTGTGCCTGATCCTGAGTCCATCCTCACCGGGACCGACATCCGGTTTTTCCTCCTCACTGTAGCGGGAGAAGTTCACACCGAGCTCCCTGGCCCGCCTGTAGAGGTCCTCGTAGAAGCCGTAGCTCCTCATCTCCCGGTATAATATGGTTATATCGGTCTCCGGACTCCTCTCCTTAATATGGATGGCGTTGCGCAGGGCCTGGCTGCAGCAGAGACGGCTGCAGTAGGGCCTTTTTTCTTCTCTGGAGCCCACACACTGTACCATATAGATGCTTTCAGCCCGGGGCATACCCTGTTCCAGCCTCTCCTCCAGCTCCAGCTGTGTTATGACATTATCGCTGAAATTATATCCATACTCATCCGGCGTGTATTCTCTGCCACCTGTGGCGACTACGATGACACCGCCCTCTATCTCCTTAACCGGCTCATCTTCACCTATATCAGCTGCTTTTGCAGATGAATTTGAAGATGGCAGGGTCGAGTCCAGCCCAACCTGAAAGTTTCCGACAAAGCCGGATATATCCTGAAGCTCATAGCCCAGATGAATATCTATCAATTCATGTTCTCTGACACTGCTCTTTATACTCTCGAGATGGGGCTTAAGCGGCCTGTCCTCCAGAGAGTGTTTGAGCCTGTCAGCATGACCGCCCAGCTCCCACTGCTTTTCCACCAGTGAGACGGGATAGCCCTGTTCGGCCAGGCTTAGGGCTGAGACCATGCCGGCCAGACCTCCACCTGCCACCACAGCCCTTTCAGTTATGTCGAAGCTTTTGGTGTAGAGCGGCTGCTTTCGGCGCACCCTGTTAACAGCCATCTCCACCAGATCTCTGGCCTTATCGGTGGCACTCTCAGGTTTGTGAGGATGCACCCAGGAAGCCTGTTCCCTGATATTTGTCATCTCGAATAGATGTGGATTCAGACCGGCCTCCCTGATGGTATCCTGATAGAGCGGCTCATGAGTTCTCGGAGTACAGGAAGCAACAACCACCCTGTTAAGGTCGTATTCATCTATATGCTCCTTGATCTTATCCAGTGAATCCTGAGAACAGCTGTAGAGATTATCCCTGGCCAGGACCACGTCATCAAGTTCGGCCGCATCATCGACAACTGCGGGAACATCTATGACACCACCGATATTTATGCCGCAGTGACAGATAAAAACACCTATTTTCAGCTCGTCATCGAGCTCTTTTTCCGGCGGATATTCCTTCTCCTCGGTCATCGTATTCCGGGCCGGGGCCAGAAGCTCGGAAGCCCTGGCAGCTGCGCCGCTGGCCTCGGTAACCGTCTCGGGTATATCCATGGGACCGTTTACGGCACCACAGGTATAGATGCCCTCTCTGCCTGTGGTCAGGGGAGCAAACTCGTCACCGGCGGCAAAGCCATATCCATCAGTGCGTATCTGCAGTTTCTGCAGCTGTTCTTTGACCTGCTGAGAGGGTTCCAGACCGCTGGCCAGCACCACCATATCGTATTCGTTCTGGTGAAAACCATCATCACCATCAGTGGACTTCAGCTTCAGAGAGCCCGGATTCTCCCCCTCCTCAATTTCGGCCACACGGGAGCGGATGAAGTTCACACCCTCCATATTCTCCAGCCGGTTAAAGTAGCGCTCAAAGCCCTTGGAAAAAGCTCTGATATCCATATAGAAGATATCGATCTCCATCTCTGCGCGGTGTTCTCTGGTGATGAAGGCCTGCTTGATGGTATACATGCAGCAGACGGAAGAGCAGTAATTTCTGTCACAGGAATGATCACGAGAACCCACACACTGGATAAAGGCTATCCTGTCGGGATGATTTCCATCCGAGGGCTTCAGTATCTCGCCCTGGAATGGTCCTGAAGCACTGAGCATGCGCTCGTATTCCATGCTGGTTATGACATTGTCATATTCCTCATAGCCCAGCTCATTTCTATCTCCATCGGCAAAGGCGTCACTGCCGGGATTGAAAAGAACCGATCCCACCTCATATTTCAGCTCACGGGCCTCACTGTCATGATCTATACAGTCAGGCTCACAGCTTTTTACACACTCCAGACACTCCGAGCAGAGGGCACAGTCCAGACATCTCTCAGCTTCCTCTACAGCCTGCTCTATGGTATAGCCTCTGCTGACCTCATTAAAATCGTTGATACGCTCTTCCGGCCTGCGGGCCTCAAGGCCAATCCGCCTTTCAGTCTGGACAGCCATCTCCGGTGGACCGATATCATCGCTCTCATCCTCTTCCCTGACAGCTGAGGGATCCTCCCCCTGAAAAAAGAGCTTTATAGATTCAGCGGCACCGCGGCCTCCGGCTATGGCCTCCACCACAGTGGCCGGGCCCGTCACACAATCACCGGCGGCAAAGACATTATCTTCAACGAGATAGGAATCGCCGGCCACCTCCACATCCCCCCATTCATTTCGGGGAAGATCACCGGGGGGGATGGTGTTCTGGCCGATACCGGCTATGACCGTATCAGCTTCGACCTCAAATTCGCTGCCTTCGATGGGAATGGGGCGCCTTCTTCCTGTTTCATCAGGTTCACCCAGCTCCATCTTTATGCATTCCAGCACAAGTCTGCCGTCATCCTTTTCCCGCAGACTTATAGGCTGACTTAAAAACTCAAAATTGCAGCCTTCCTCCCGGGCCCTGTCTATCTCGATCTGCTCTGCCGGCATCTGCTCTTCTGTGCGCCGGTAATAGCAGTGCACTTCCTCATCGGTGAGCCTTAAAGC
>Ga0207421_10007315_pt1 | contig 11785 bp, 10 predicted proteins | sample SodLakKL_010_SED_4_FD_187542 | JGI IMG/M metagenome (GOLD analysis project Ga0207421, IMG submission 187542) | Alkaline sediment microbial communities from Lake Tanatar, Kulunda Steppe, Russia - 8KL_010_SED (SPAdes) (version 2) | ecosystem: Environmental > Aquatic > Non-marine Saline and... | reverse complement strand
AGATCATGGTGGAAGGAGAAATCATTGAGTCTCTTGCCGGGCATATGCTGATAAACAGGCCAATTCAAATAACACCTTCAAAAAATGATAACCGGCCTGCTTCATCGCAAACAATTATTGATTACGTGGTTGAATGCCCGTTACTACGCCCTGGAGCAGTTTTCTTGCTTGACCCATTTTTATTTAATCAGCATTTTATATACTTATGTTGAGTATTAGATTAATATTCCAAAACATTTAAAAATTCTAAATAAAACTTGACAAATATAAAAATAAAATATGAATCTTTATATAGATAATAATTAATCCTGTGACTCACTGATTAAAAGTTAAATTTAATTCATAAAGCAGGTTCCATCTTTACCCCGGCCCACTTTCGGCTGATCACCAGAAGTTAAGCTCACCCCTGGGAGCAGGGCCGGGGTTTTAAACATCCAGGGGTAACCAGGGGAATGTATGTATAAGCATTTGTATGCGAATGAAGTAAAAGTGAAACAATGGGTTCTTAAGCAAATCAAAGAGAATATCCTTACCGATGTACCAGAAAATGAAATTATAGATTGCTTTAAATTAATTAGTTCCAAAATTGACCAATATTTTTTTATACAGCGGAATCATTGTCAAAGAATGATAAGCTCTTCCATAACACACTTTAAAGTCACTTCAAAGACAAAATGGAAAATTTACAATACATTAAGCTTAGCATATCAGTATCCAAAATTGCTAAGGTGGCTTGCAAATCATGACCAAAAAGAATTTTATAAGTGCCCAAAATGTGATGATATTTTTCAGTTTTTTTGTTTATACGGCGAACGTTCAGCTATGTCCGATGACATTGGAGCTGCCGTAGCTATATATGATGCACAAGTTCAGTTTAAAGATGAATACCAAAAAGCTCTTGAACAAGCAGCAACTGAAGCAATTAGATCTGGAATCATAAACTTAGATACAGATAAATTAAATCAAAGGGCAAAAAGTATACTAGAAGGCGAAAAGATATCTAAAGAAAACAATGGCGTTGCTATAGACACAGAGCAAGGCAAAACTAAAAAACATGATAGTGATGTTATTCCTATTAAAGGTGCTGAAAAATGGGAAGACGTTCATTTTCAGATGGTTAAAAGGGATATTGTTAAAATTTTTGTAAAAGGAGAGGCTGTAGATCATAGAGATCACAAACAGTTGGGCATGTTTGATGGACGCAAGATGGGCAAAAATACGGACAATGAATTAAATAGAGACTGGAATATATTACTTTACTTTTGTGTACATCCAAGCAAGACAGTTACAATGGATGAACTTGAGAAAATTTTATTTCCAGAAAATAGACAAAATACTGAAGATAATACAAATATAAAAATAGCAATAAGCAATTTTAGGAAAAAATTATACGATATTTTTCCTGATCTCAAAAATGAAAATCCTATATATTATGATAGGAATAAAAACGATCCTGGATACAAGACAAGGTTTATGTGTTCTTGTTCTCAAGAATTATATGAGGAATATGTAGCGGATTTTCAAAATATGCAGGACAGGATAAATAGAGAAGATTATAGTTTAGATGAAAATAGATTTTAAAAACAAGTAAAAATATAAATCAATTATATCAAATCATGTGCCTGCAATAACACTTGTAATGCCCAGGGGAAAATAAATTTTTCTAAACATTTTCCCCTGCCAGGTCTTCCATATGTTTTTGTTCCATGGTTTTAACCACCCACCCCCTTTGCCTGCCGAACCTTTCGCCAAATCTTACTGTAGAGCATTTCTCCCATCCAGGTAACCTGTCCATGATGCCGGATATTCTGTTGCGGTCGTATTTGCGTAATGGATATGACATGCCAAGACAATCCTCCCAGATTTCCAAAACATTTACCCGGTCACGCAGTTCCTGATCATCTCCATTACCTTCAAAAAACTTATTTATCTGAGAATAATTATTACAGTAGCGATATTTGCTGGCTGGCTCTTCTAACCAGGCTTCGATGATACCCTCCCACTCATCTGCCTCCAAAGTTTTCCTTTGCCTTTGCATAGCAATATCCAATGCTTCAGGTGACAACTCAGTTGTCGAGTCCATGTCACAGTAGAGCTCAACCGCCTCAGCCCATATCTGGTCGATCTCTTTTTTCAGCTTATCAGTATTTATTCGCCCGCTATTTTCCTTGAATTTAGGTCCGCACTGCAGAGGCCACCAGCGCCGATTACCGGTGGTGTCCTTGAGATACTCCTGTCTATTCGTGCTACCGATAAATACACATTGCCTTTTAAAAACACCTGGATCTCGGCGATAAGCCAGGCGAACCCGGTCTTCCTGGCGGGACAAAAACTGTTTTTGCTGCTCAAGTTCGGATTTGCGGTTTACGTTTAGCTCGCCCAGTTCTAAAATCCACTTGCCCATCATCTGCTCCACTGATTTTTGATCATCAAATATCGTCAGCTCTCCAAACCATGCTGGTTTTTTGGCCAGAATGCGGCAGAAGGTGCTTTTGCCTATACCCTGAGCCCCGGAAATTACCGGTGTGTAGTCAAATTTGTAGCCAGGGGAATAGATCCGGGTGACAGCAGCCATAAGAAAACATTTAGCAGATTCACGTGTGTATAAGTTGTCCTCTTCTCCCAGGTAATCTATCCACAGGGTCTCAAGCCGTTTCTCACCGTCCCACTTTCCATTTACACTGTCCAGATATTCCCTGATCGGGTGATAACTTTTTTTGCTGGCCCGCCATATGACCGAATCATGAGCTACTGTGCCGGAAATATTCAGGGCGTACTTGTCTTGCAGATATTTCCTTACATCAAGCGTGTCTTCATCAGTCCACTCCGGGCCGCATTTCCCTTTTTCTTTCAGGCCGCTTAATTCATTATACCACACCCTTTCTTTCAGATCCGGGTCATTTGTCATTATCTCCGTGACGTTACCAAAAGTGGGTTTAATGGTGCCGTCTTTATATAAATCCAAACGGTTTATCCACTCATTATCATCATCAGTCAAGGACTTGGCGTCAGCCATCATGCTTTTTACCTGATCCGCCTTTACTTCTGCTATCTCCCCGGCAAATTCAGTCATAGCCTGATATGATGGAAGTTTGTTAGTAGGCGTATTCGGCTTGCAGTTTTGGTCTAAATCTAAAAACTTGTGGATACGTACAAGATCAAAGCTGTTACAAAGCTGACCACTGGCCGGATCAGTGCCATGATTTGAGTAGGCGAACTTGTCTTCATAAATAACCAGACCTTTTGAACTGGTGCCTTCTATGTAGGTATATCTATTACCACCATCATAGCGGTAAACATCTGACAAAAATTCCTGTATGGCTTTGTGGATAGGATGGTAAACCCGGCAAAATGCCCCTACCATCTCTTTTTTGCGCAAAGGATCAGCCTGGCGGTCTACAGCTTTCTTCAACCTGGCGGACTGCCTGCTGGAGGTCGGCCAAAGGGTGGTGTCTTGCCACAAATCGTCCGGACCGTATTCTGCAAGCAAATCATCAACTGGAACCAGCGGGTCTTGCTGGGCGTCAGAGAAATTATCTACAAACACGTATTCCAGTCCCGTGGGAATTGATGGCCAGTACATTAGCCGATGAGGTTGAAATGTGCAGTCATCAAAAAAGTCCATACCCATCTTACTTGCCAGTTTTAGGGCTACAGCCTGATATTCATCTGCAAAAACAGGCCTGCTTAAAAAGAAAATGAGCCTTAATCTAGGGCTTTCGTAAATATGTTTGTGCGTACAGTGGGCCACCCAACCATAACTTGCAAATGCCTGTTCAGCTTTTTGTAAAATATCATCAGTTGTATTTTTGCCGGCATGGTCCAGGTCCAGAGTTACTATTGATCGATTAGCCACCGTATGGCTTAAACGTCTGCCCCCGTGTAAGGTTCCCCCTACATATCCACCCTGGTCCTTGGCATTATCCTGATCAACCTTGGTCATGCCATGAAATTCTTCAACCGTCTCCGGGGTTATTGTTGGTTGTTGAAGCTTTTGAATAAAATCCCCGATTGTAAAGCTCTGGTTTTTCCATATCTGCGCAAACCTGGACGTCCCGGTTGCTATATTGATTTGACGCTCAATAGCAGGGTTTTGTTTAATCATTGTTTTATTTTGCATAAAAAGTCTCCTTTAACGAACTTAATAACTCCACCTGGGTTCTGGCTTTATTTTCAATAGCAGATAGCACCTTTTCATCGAGCATGTCTTTTGTTACCAGGTGGATAATGCGGACCGGGCGCTGTTGACCCTGACGGTAAAGCCTGCCGTTTAACTGTTGGTAAAGCTCCAGGGACCAATTCAGCCCAAACCAGACAATCAGGCTGCCCCCAGCTTGCAGGTTTAGTCCATGTCCTGCACTGGCCGGATGGACAAGTAAAATTTTGGTTTGACCACTGTTCCAGCGGTTGATTGTCTCCTGTGATTTCAAGGTTTCGGCATATGGTACGGCCTTTTTGATTCTGGCCAGGTCAGATTTATAATTATAGGCTACAAGAATATTTTCAGCAGGGTTATCCTCGATTATCTCTTTTAGGGCATCAATTTTAAGGTCGTGAACCACAATAAACTTCTTATCTTGGTCATAAACAGCCCCATTGCAAAACTGCAAGAGCTTGTTGGATAAAGCAGCTGCATTGGCAGGGGTGATGTCATTGTCCTCTAAAGCCAGAACAAAGTCTTTTTCCAGGGCTTTGTATTGTCGTTTTACCTTTTGCGAAGGACATACTTTAACCACGCTGCTCATTTGTTCCGGAAGGTCTATATAATCCTGTGATTGCAGGGACATTGTCAGGTCTGATATGCTTTTATAAATAAGCTTTTCTGAGCCGAGTTTGGGTTCCCAGTGCCAGCCCATATAATCGGACTGAAAAAATCTCTTCAGGTATGCAGTCTTACTCCTTCCCAGTCGTTCTCCAAGGTCCAGCAGGTAAATCTGAGACCACAGGTCCACTAAGCCGTTTGCAGCGGGTGAGCCGGTAAGCTGAACGGATTTTTCGATAAAAGGCCTGACTTTTTTCAAAGCCCGCCAGCGTTTCGATTTGCTATTCTTAAAAGAGCTTGCTTCGTCAATCACAACACAGTCGAAAGGCCATTTCTTTTTATAATGATTGACCAGCCAGTCCACGTTCTCCCGGTTGATTACAAATATATCAGCGTCCTGCATAAGTGCTGCGGTACGTTGTCTGGCTGAACCTGTGCATACCGATACTTGCAAATTTTTTGTGTGATCCCATTTTCTGATTTCCTGAGCCCACACCGAGTTGCACACACGCAGCGGCGCTATAACCAGAACCTTGCTAACGCTCATGGAGTTAATAAGTTCTTCGAGAGCTGTAAGTGTTATAACTGTTTTACCCAGACCAAGACCTAGCCACAGGGCGCAATGCTCCCTGGATAAGATAAAGTTCACAGCCTTTAGCTGATAAGGATGCAGATGGTTAGGATATTGCATAAACATGGTCCTTATGATCGATTATTAATACCTCAAAACCCATAGCTCGAATTTTTTTATGCTCCAGTAACTGGAGTTTGGTGGGCTTTTTACCGGGCGCTTTGAGTTCAACAAAAAAAATTCTACCGTCAGGGAGCAGGCAAACCCTGTCGGGGACAGCCCGCCTGCCTGGAGATGTGAACTTATAAGCCATACCACCCAGTTGCTGGATATGCTTAACAAGAAGTCGTTCAACATCTTTCTCAAACATTAAATCCGGTTCTTTTTAAAAGTTTGTGGGATTCATTTATGTAAAAATCCCGGTCCAAATCCTCAGGAACACTACCCGGCAGGGTCATCAGCGGCACAGCTCGGTCAGTTCGAGGTACTTTGTTGCCGTTTTTTTGATATAAAATGGGTTCAGAGCTTTCAGTAGAAATATACCAGCGCACAACCTTGCCTAATTTCTGGTCTTGCCAAATTGCACCACCACCAACTGTTCTAAGCGATATAAATTTTTTGATGTCCTCACAGCAGTTAATTGTGTTTTCAATGGCAATCCCGCTCGTTAGCAGTTTCTGGACAGCTTCAGCGCAAACAGGAAACTGTGGGTTTTTACTTAAACTGTTTTTAGCAAAGGTCCCTTTACCCTTTGCGGAGCCATCAGATTTGATAGCCAGGTAGTTGTTAACCGATTCCGAAAATAGGGCCTGATATTGGTTTTCTTCCAGGAAAAACCCGGAAGTCAGTTCAAAGTCGAACATAGCCTGACGCACATCTGGAAGTTTTTCTTTAGTGCTTAATATAACCAGGCCGTCTGTATTAGCTGATACAACCTGGGCTCCGGCTTGTGTAACTTGTTCTATGAGCATCAAAAGCGCCAGTTGGCCTGTAAGTGTGACACTTATGAGTAGCTCCGGTGAATACAGGACGCTGTATTTGTTTCCAAATTTACCAAAAGAGGCATTAATAACAATTTTTAACGAATTAGCTGTAACCGTGTCCTTTTGTGATTTGGCCTCCAAGCGTCTGTTAACGATCGAACGATAGATTTCCAAAAATTTAGGCGTCAGGTGTCTGGGAAAATATCCCTCCAAAAGGATAATTGAGGGGTAGAAGCTGGCAAAATCAGCATCAAAAAGCACTTCATCTGCTCCCGGCTTCACGGCTTGCTTTTTCTCGCACGAATGTAGCCCACCTATACCTACTTTATATTCAGCCCCATTGTATTTGACTTTTCGCCCCAGTTCTACGGGCAAACCAACCCCGCCTTTCTGTTTGATCGTAAATTCGGTCTGCTTTGCATCAGATAAAAGCCTTTTGAGTTCTTGGTCATCAAATCTTAACCATTTCGGTGGGTTATATTTAAAAGTATCACCAGGATTAAACTGCCCTGGTTTTTTTACTGTAACCCCGACTTGTTGCAGCTCATTAGTTAAAACTTTTTCGGCTATTTGTGCATCACTTTTGCTGCGTAGATCCAAGTTGTACTTGCAGCTCATTTCCTGTCGCAGTTTGATCTGGGGCAGCAGGGCTTGATATAAAGCAGCAGTTAATTTTAAGTCATTCACGCAGTAGTCTTCGAGCTTTGCCATCTGCTCCGGACTTAAAACCATGTCCGGCTCATAGGGAAGGTCTTGTAAAGTATGCAGGTTCAACCGTCCGCCATAAATTTTCAAACTTGCCTGACCTGGGGCTATGTTGATCAGGTCGATATGATTCCACTTGGACGGTATGCGTATTTGAGTATCACGCAGGACTTGCCATGGCATTTTTGACTGAATAATCTTATCGCTTAGGTTTTTGAGATGCTGGTTGCCCGTACCTTGGACAGCGGCTGTAATCAACGGCAGGTCATAGCTTTGACCGTTAAAAGAAATGGTCAGGTTATTCTGCATAATCTTTGTAACCATAGACGAGTCAAAGGGCTCATCCGGTGTCAGGCGAAAAGAGCGCACTTTTTCCGTCTCCAGGTCCATTATGGCCAGAAGAAAAAAGTTTTTGTAACATTCAGTATCAATAATTATTTTTTTCATAGAATTTCTAAAAGGGGGCACAAGGCCCCCTGCAGGTTAAATGTTTTAAGTTTAGAACATCTCTTCTTCTTCGATAGCCTCGAATTCATCAGCTACATCAGTAGCGTCCGCAAACGACTCCCCATCAGCTGCGAACTGGACGCCATGAAGATTAGCATTGATCCTTTTGCCAAATTTATTGTCTTGATACCACAAATCTATAATGCAGTTGACGTAGCAACCAGCGTACGGCTTACCATCATCTTCAGCTAAAGGGGTCTTGTCCCGGTCTATCACCGTAGGGCGTTTTTTGGTGCTAGCCTTTATAATGTAAGCACCCTGGTATTCTGGCCTTTCTGTGTTATCCCCGTCCTTCAGACAAATTTTTTCCGGGGGCAGGTTAGGTACCTTAAGTTCTGACTTAACACCCTCAGCAATAAGCTTTTTTAATTTGTCGATTTCAGTTTTGTGCTGCTCCTTGTTTAAGATAAATGTCGCAGCATACTTACCTGTGTCTTCCGAACCAAATTTTTCAGTCTGCCATAACGATGGGAAACTCAACCTTACATTTTTCAACATAATACTCATACTCGATCTCCTTATATTTTAGTAGTTTAATGGTTTAAAGGGTTTCAAACTGACTTATTGTTTGGTCTTGTAATGACGGTCTCTTGTCGGACTCCGGGACTAACGTTGGCTTGCCAGCAGGCTTGACAATCAAATCCTTTATTTGTGCTTTTTTCTTACCCAGGGCTTTTTCAGCTTTAGCAGGTGATAACAGCTTTTTTTCCCAGGCATCATCTCCGATCTCGTTAATCAAAACTTCTTCGGCTTGCTGTTCATCAGCCCATTTTCTGTTGCTTCGACCTTCCACCAGTTTGTATCCGGAGAAATCCTGGCCGCCTGCTAATATGTCATACACATGGTCTTCAACTGCCTGTATCCATCCTCTGATGAGATGAGCGTTATCCAGCACCCGGCCTAGCTGCTCTTCTGTCATTTTGCCGGTTGAGGCCTCGGCCAAATCATCAAAATCAACGCCCAATACCTCTGTTGTATGGTTATATAGTGCCTCGCATGTACCTTGAGTTTTGCACCATTTACATTGTACGTCCCCTGGTATCCGGGGAGCATCGGGTGACAGGGCCAGCTCAGCACGCTCTCGTATCCACTCCCCCCAGGCCAGCAGTTCTTCTGGGGTACTCTCCCATGTATCAATGTGATCCAACCGTGGCTGGACTATGTGCAACACTATCCTTGAGATGGGGTGCAGCATCTCCACTTCCGAATATGCCCCCAGGGCGTAAAGTTTTAATTGTGGGTTATCAAAAGCGAAAATCTGAACCCCTTTGCCAAATTTTAGATCTATTGTATGAATAGTCGCTTCGTTTTCATCAATAACCAAAGCATCGACAGTTCCATATCCACCTAGCACCCAGTTCTCAAAGTTAACCTGGACTTCATACTCCTGACGGCCAGAAATAGCCCGGACATAATCTACATATGTCGTTATATTCTCTGCCATTTCAGATGTAATGTTGTTATTGTCGTATTCTGATGGATATATGTTGTTTCGCAGGCAAGCTTCAGCAATTTCATGAGCCTGTATACCCTCCTTAGCGTAAATGTTGGGCTTGTCTGGTATGTTCAGGTTAGCACTGACCGACCCAGGGCACCTTGACCACCTTGCAGCTGATGACGGGGATAAAATTGCATGTGTACTCATTATGATAACCTCTCAATGTCGGCTTTCAGCTCGACTAATTTTTCTTTGGGTACGTCCACCAACTTGCCATCAGTGTATTTGCTTATAGCTTCACGTATTGAACCCTTATTATTGGGATTTTGCCTGTTAAGCTGCAAACAAAGTTCCTTAAGTTGTTCATGGGTTGGGATATCCACATCAGCATTTAAAGAGCACTCTACCACACTATTGGATTCTACAGGTTGTTCATCGCATGAATTTTTCTGATCTCCATTTAGCTTTTGTAGCTCTTTTAAGATTTTCATCAATAGGTTGGGGATGTTTTCAAAATTCTGATTTTCCATTTCTTTTCCTCCATTATTTTTTAGGTTTATAGGTTAAATTTATTTTGCCATTTTTATAACATTTTGGTCCTATACCAAGACAATCATGATTAGCCAAAGTTCTAGCTGTGTAAGGTAAGCCCAGTTGCTTTGCATATATGTTCCAATGCCTTCTGAATATAACTTTTGGCATCTTATCTATTATAGTATGCAACTGCTCACGCAAGTAAGGATATCTGTCTAATAGATAAGGAACTATTTGTTCATCACGGTCATATACTACATAGTAATTTTTGTTATTATGGGTTATCATAAGTATTCCTTTTGTGTTAAAAGTGCGCCTTCTAACCTAATAGGTAAAAAAAATACCCAAAAAACAAAAAAAACAGACAGTATGTCATAACTGCCTGTTTTTAAATAAGAAACTTTTTTTAAAAAGTTTTAAATTTCAGGGTAACTTTTTACCCTGAACGGTATTTTTTACCAACCGGTTTTTTATACAGTCGGTTTTGATGGCTATTTTCTGGGCTATTATCTGAATGGTTACGGCCGGGGTGATGTAGATGCAAAAAGGAAGGTTTGGGGAGGATAGAAGTTGGTGGTTAGCTGACCTGCCAGAAAATACTGCTAACAGAATATCTGGGGTGATAACTTGCAGTCTCGGAGGTTGTCTTTTAGAAATCGTGTTACGCAGCCCCTGTATAGTGGTAGCAGGATTTGTCAACACAGAGTGAAAAATGTCAACCATCTTTTTTGGTGATAAAATGGGCATTGTCAACAAACCTTATAGATGGTTGACGGATGGTTGACGGTTTTGTTGACACAAAAAGCGCTCAACCATAGGGGTTCAAGGTAGTTGTCAACAATGTCAACCATCTTTTCTATATTTAACTGTTTAAACTCAATTAGGGGTTATCAGGGATTTTTTTAGAAAATTTGGTCACCTTTACAGCTGTATAAATAAGAGAAAGAGAAAAGATGGTTGACTGCTGACACGAGACACGAATTTTAAAATCGTAACACTTATAACATACGAATTTTAAAAAAGCTTTATGTGTACTATCGGGGTGTGACTTCCAATCAAATATAAAAAGCGGATGGATCAATCAGCATCTAACAGAGACAGGTTTCGCTGTAATTACAGGTCGGCTATGCGATTACCGTGGGCAGTGTAGTTAGGCAGGGTTCATTCGGGCTTGGTCGTGTTGTCTTGTAAGGGGGGTGTTCCTCTGTTTTGGCGTACGGGCTCTGAAGCCGCTACTGCCAATATTCCACTGCCATCACCCTTGGACTGGTTCGGATGTCCATAATACTGTTGGCAACGATCAGTAATATGGCCAAGCGCTTTTGCCAAATCCTCATGTGTCCATTTTCCCCCAGATTCTCTTTTTAGATTGGCCGCAAACTGATGCCTTAATGAGTAAGGAGAAACTCCTTTGAACCCAAGCTTTTCTCCAGCTCGCCTGATGGCTTTTCGAAATCGTTCCTTTTCAATCCATATAAGTACAGGTTCTTCATATGCTCGGTTGTATAGCTGTGGGTAATAGCCTGGGTTTAGAGTGATTTTTCTAACTTCTTGCCCTTGCAGGTCCTTTTTGTACTTTGCTCCATAAATAGTAACGATCAAGCTGTCCTCCTTGGCTTCAAGGGTAATTCCACGGGCTAGCTCTTCGGGCCTGCACCCAGTTGCAATCATTACCAGAGCCGCCTCCTGGTGCTGGATGGGGAGTTCATCAATGAGCTGGCCAACCCAGTTTGTGGGCAGTCCTCGCAAGGCTTTTCTTTTTCCAGAAATTTTATCTTTTTTGTACGGTTTAGGTTGGTTGCTTGGTGCTGGAGGATTAAGTCGATGCTTTTTTTCGTAATCCGGAGACAGACTCTTAAGCTCCTCACCCAGTCTTAGAGCTTCTTCTCTATAAATTTTGGCCTTGTACTTATCAGCTTTTTCAAGTCTGTCGGCCTCTTTCAACAGGGACCGGATCAATAGGGAGGCACCGTACTGGTAGGCCGATTTGTATTTGTAGTAAGTTGTCTTCTTCAGATTTCTGTCTTTGAAATAAGCGATCAGCCCGCCACTGGCATATATTCTTTTAAAAATTTTAAGCATATGACTATTTGTAGTCTGATCGTTTTTTTGAGTGTGCTTAAGTATATGAGTAGCAATAGCTCTTGCTTCTGACTTTGTCATAAGTATTGAGACCCCATATTTTATTGACAGCTTCTGTTTTTAATCTTGAACGATCAATAAGTTTTGGTTTATCCAGTGGCGGCTTATCACTCCGGCTTCGCCTCCGTGATTTCCATAAGCTG
>Ga0207421_10007314_pt1 | contig 11785 bp, 11 predicted proteins | sample SodLakKL_010_SED_4_FD_187542 | JGI IMG/M metagenome (GOLD analysis project Ga0207421, IMG submission 187542) | Alkaline sediment microbial communities from Lake Tanatar, Kulunda Steppe, Russia - 8KL_010_SED (SPAdes) (version 2) | ecosystem: Environmental > Aquatic > Non-marine Saline and... | reverse complement strand
GATTGCGTTTGGTGTGTTTTCGCTTATTGTGGCTTATGTGATGCCGCGCGGACCGGGAGACTTTATTTTTCAGAATCCTGTGATTGCCATAGTCCCGCGCTTCTTGTTTGGACTGGTAACGTTCTATATTTTTATTGGATTTAGAAAACTTGTGTCCCACCAGACAGCGTCAATTGTTCTTACATTTATTTTTGCGGCACTTGCGCATTCCGTATTTACCCTCAGTTTCATGGTGTTATTCGCCGATCAGATTGAAACCACATTCGGCCAGCTTTATCAGTTTTTACTTGGGCTTGTCAGTGTGAATGGTTTGCTAGAGACTGTTGGTGCAGCATTGATTGGAACACCGATAGTTAAAAGGCTTTTAGCCAGTGAAACATTAAGCTTAGAACAAAATTAAGGATGATGACCATGGTGCTTTATATAGACATAGGAAATTCGAATATCGTCATTGGAAAAGGCAATGGAGACTTGCGTGAGACTTTCCGCTATCATACCGATCCTGCCAAATCTTCCGATGAATACTACGCGATGCTCAAGCACCTTTTTGATGATGTTGATGATGTCATCATCGCATCCGTTGTGCCTCAGCTCAATACAGCGTTTAAAACCTTCCTTCAACGATATTACTCCATTACACCCCTATTCATAGAACCGGGCGTTAAAACCGGCGTAGGTGTGAAGACGGAGTACCCAAGAGAAGTTGGAGCTGATCTTATTGCAGCTTCTGCTGGTGCTAAGCATCTTTATGGCGATCATGCGGTCATTATTGATATGGGCACCGCAACAACCATTACCCATTTGGAAGATTCAATGATTATGGGTGTGGCCATTACCGTAGGGCTTGATCAAGCAAAATCGTGCTTGGTTTCCAGTACATCCAAGCTGCTCCAGTTTGAATTCCAACCACCCAGTGAAGTGGTTGGAACCAATACCATTGATGCCCTGAATGGTGGCTTTCTTTATGGCCATGCATTTCAAGTTGAAGGGTTTGCTAAAGCAATTAAATCGCGCATGCCCAAAAAAGAAGCACCCGTTATTCTAACTGGCGGGGCGTCGAAATTGCTTAAGTCCATCCTTCCGGATACCTACATTTTTAACGATAACCTTGTCCTTGAAGGCCTTCGCGTCATTTATGCGAAGAACCGCACAAGCTAAAGTCATTGACAATGGTTGTTTGCACAACTATAATAATACCGATATCGAATGTAAGGAGTGAATCCCCTGTGTTAGAAAAATTAAGCGGAATTATTGCTGAAGAACTTGGCGTTGAGAAATCCAAGATTAAAGAAGATTCCAACTTAGCCGATGATCTTGGAGCCGATTCTTTGGATGCCGTTGAACTTATCATGGCCATCGAAGAAGAATTTGACGTTGAAATCGATGATACCGAAGCAACAAAGATTAAGACCGTCCAGGATATTCTCGATTACTTGAACAAAAACAGCAATTAATGAAATACCCGATTTTTCGGGTATTTTTTCTTTTAAAGGTAAATTATGGTAAAATATAGAAACGATAATACGGTGAGAAAGAAGGGCTGACAATGAAAAAACTTTTACTGATAGATGGGTCGAATCTTATGTTTCGTGCATACTATGCGACCGCTTATTCAGGCCGTTTAATGAAAAATTCAAAAGGCGAATATACCAATGCGGTTTACGGCCTTGTTAATATGCTCAATGTACTGAAAAAAGAGAACTTTACGCATGCGCTTGTGGCATTTGATAAAGGGAAAGCCACCTTTCGTCATCAAGCGTACGCAGAATATAAGGCGGGCCGAAAACCGATGCCCGATGAATTTAGAAGTCAACTTGAAACCATTAAGATCACACCTGAAAAATTGGGTTTCAAAGTCTATGAGACCGAAGAACTTGAAGCCGATGATATTATAGGCTCCCTTGCGACAACTTATTATGATGCGTTTGACGAGATTGAAATTATTTCCAATGATAAAGATTTATTTCAGCTTTTGAATCATAAAGTTACGATTCGGCAGTCCAAAAAGGGACTTGAACCGGATAAAAGTTACACCAAAGAAACATTGCAAGAGGAAATGGGGATTGCGCCCGAACAAATTACGGATTTGAAGGGCTTGATGGGCGATTCTTCTGACAACTTACCTGGCGTGCCGGGTGTTGGGGAAAAAACGGCCCTTAAACTGTTAAAAGAATACGAATCCATTGATACCTTGCTTCGCAACGTTAACGACCTTAAAGGAAAACTCAAAGAACGTATTGAAACCTATGGCAAGGATGCAGTGAAATGGCGGGATTTAGCGACACTCAAGTGTGATGCATCATTTGATTTCGATCTTGATGACCTCGCATTCACTGGCCCTGATGATGATACATTGAAACAGTTTTATGAAACCCAGGAATTTCATTCACTTATAAAACGGATGGAAACCCACACCAATGCTCACACGTTAAACAATGTAACGATTATTGAGGACCCTGAGATACTTAAGACGTTTAACGACCAATCCGTATATATGACGCTTGAAGTGTTTGGTGAAAATTATCACATCAGCCAGCCACTGGGCGTAGGCATTAAAACAAAGTCAGCAGCGTATTTTTTGAGTGAAGAACATTTTAGCAGTGATAGCTTTAAAACCTTTTTAGCCAATGAATCGGTTGAGAAAAATGTATTTGATGCGAAAAAAATGCATGTCGTTTTTAATCGTTATGGTGCTAAGTTAAATCGTGTTGTTTTTGACCTTTTGATAGGAGCGTATGTACTCAACCCTTCTTATACACAAGATGAGTTCAAAGTCATTGTTTCTCACTTTGACTATGATGATGTTGATTATGATGAAACCATCTATGGCAAAGGCAAAAAAGCGTCCATTCCTGAGGTTAAGCAAGTAGCAACGCACGCTTTAAAGAAAGCCAATGCTTTAGCGAATATCAAAGAACAAATCCTCAATGCAATTGAAAAAAACAATCAGACTGCTTTATTTTATGATGTTGAGATGCCCTTGATTGATGTGCTTGCCAAAATGGAAATGCGGGGCACACGCATCGATATTGACGCACTCAATACATTTGAAAAAACCCTTGATGATGAGATTAAAAAAACCGAAACACGCATATTTGAGCATGCGGACCAAACCTTTAACGTTGGCTCGCCCAAACAACTTGGTGAGATATTGTTTGAGAAACTCGAATTACCAGTTTATAAAAAAAGTAAAACTGGATATTCCACCAATATCGATGTATTGAAAAAATTACAGGGTCAACATCCAATCATTGACGATATTATGGAACACAGGCAACTTACCAAGCTTAAGAATGCGTATGTGACCAGTTTGAAAGAAAGTGTGCACGATGATGGAAAAATCCATACCATCTATAAACAGGCGCTTACACAAACTGGACGCTTATCAAGTATAGAGCCTAACTTACAAACCATCCCCATTCGCACACAAAGAGGCCGCGCGATTCGCAAGGTCTTTATTCCGGATGGTGAGCACGTGCTGCTTGCGGCGGACTATTCACAAATCGAACTGCGCGTCCTAGCGCACATGGCACATGAAGATGCATTGATCAAGGCGTTTAAAAACGGTGATGATATTCATGCGATTACGGCCAAGGAAGTGCTTGGCACAACACAAATCAACGATAATGAACGCCGCATGGCCAAGGCCGTCAACTTTGGAATCATTTATGGTCAAAGTGCATGGGGGCTCAGTGAAGAACTTGGTATTTCCCAGCAAGACGCCAAAAGCTTTATTGAGCGCTATTATGAACGGTTTCCAGGCATTCAAAAGTTCATGGATGATGTGGTGGCCCGTGCGAAAAAGGACGGATATGTAACAACACTTTATAACCGCCGTCGTTATATTCCTGAGCTTTTCAGCAAAATTCATGCGCAGCGAGAATTCGGTAAACGTACAGCCATGAATGCACCACTGCAAGGCAGTGCGGCCGATATCATAAAGATTGCGATGGTGGAGATTGAACGCGCCATGGAGGAAAAGAACTTTAAAAGCGAAATGATTTTACAAATTCACGACGAATTGGTGTTCAATGTCGTAAAGGGTGAACAAGCCAGTCTTGAAGCATTAGTCAAAACCACCATGGAAACATGTGTAGATTTACTTGTACCGCTTGATGTTGACCCTGCGACGGGAGAGACTTTGGATGACGCCAAATAAATCCCGTGAAAAAGTCATGGTCAAAAGCATTGTCGTCAATTTCTTATTGATTGTGTTTAAGGCTACCGGCAGCATTTTGTTTCGTTCAAGCGCACTCTTAAGTGACGCGGTCCATTCATTCAGTGACTTTATGAGTGATCTTTTGGTCATTATTGGTTTGAAACAATCAAAAAAGCCTGCGGATGCGGACCACCCCATTGGTCATGGTAAAGTTGAGTATGTGCTCAGTCTTTTTCTAGGCATCATGATTTTATTCATGGCCTATCAGTTGATTTCCATGTTTATCACATCTTTGGGCGATTCCCCGGAGCCGCCTTCTGCATTGGCGCTCGTTGTAGTCATTGTAGTCATCATTTCCAAATGGCTATTATCCAGGGTGATAAAAAAAGACGCACATGCACTGGATTCTCAGGTACTGCATGCGTCGGCTGATGAGTCGCTTGGTGATGCACTAAGCAGCTTGTTTGTCATCATTGGGGTAACATTTGGTGTTCTTGGCGATGTGTTGGGTGTAGAATGGTTGTTATATGCGGATAATATAGCCGGTTTGGTGATTGCGCTTTTTATCATTCGTATTGCATTTAGAATTCTTAAGGATGCAATCCATTCCCTACTCGGTAAAACCGCTCCCAAAAAAGTGATTGAATCGACCAAGCAGCGCATTGCAACAGTGGATGGTGTCAAAGGGGTCGATGGGTTGACGATGATTGTATATGGCCATTATTATCAGGTGATGGTGGACATTCGTGTGGATGCGTCCATTACAGTTAAAAAAGGGCATGATATCGCCCACCATGTAAAAAAACGATTGCATGAAGACAAAAAAATTGGACATGTGATTGTCCATGTGAATCCACAGGAGGTATGAATCATGAGTTTATGTTTACAGCGAAAAAGCATTCGGAAGTTTCTTGACTCAAAAGTTTCTGATGATGTCATTGAACGCTTAATGATGAGTGCGATGCAAGCGCCAAGTGCCACGAACCAACAACCGTGGTCATTTGTGGTGATTAAAAACCGTGCGCTGCTTGAAAAATTAAGTGCCATCAGCAAAGGTGCGTGGCCACTTAAAGAAGCCCCTTTAGGCATTTTGACCCTCTATAAAGAAGAAACAAACCGTCCGATGATGGTGCCTCAGGACATGGCGGCCGCCACACAAAACATCCTTTTAGAAGCCACCAATCAAGGGCTTGGTAGTGTGTGGATTGGTGTTTATCCACGCGAAGAGCGGATGGAGGCCATCGAAAATCTTGTGCCCATGGAAGTGGGGCACAAGCCCTTTTCACTGGTTGCGCTTGGCTATCCTGAGAGTCAATCCCATAAAAAAGTAACGCATCGATTTGACAAGCAGAAATATTCGGTGATTGAGTAGTGCCTGAACTTCCTGAGGTTGAAACGGTAAAACGCTCTTTAAACCGACTTGTCAAAGGCAAAAAGATTCAAAAAGTCACGGTCCATTATCCGTCCATGATTGAAGACGTCAAGCTGTTCAAAACTGTCATGGAAGGTGCGTTTTTACACAATGTGGAACGCTATGGGAAGTTTTTAGTCTTTCATTTGGGGCGTTATGTTTTAATTGGACATTTGCGTATGGAAGGCAAATATTTCATCAAACATCCCACTGACCCTCTGGATAAACACGAACATGTTGAATTTCACCTGGATGATGAGACGGTTTTGCGCTATCATGACGTGCGTAAGTTTGGCACGTTTGCCATACGTCTTAAAGATACTTTTTTACAGGAACCACCCCTCAATAAACTTGGCCCTGAGCCCTTAGGTGATCAAGTCAACGGTGCACGTTTGAAAAAGCGTCTCAAGCAAAGTACCCGGTTCATAAAAAGTGCCTTGCTTGACCAAAACGTTATCAGTGGACTGGGGAACATTTATGTGGATGAGACGCTTTTTTGTGCAGGGGTTCATCCTGAAACCATCACTTACACCTTGAGTGATCAAGCTCTTGAGACCATTGCGTGTTGTGCACAAGATGTACTCACAAAAGCCATTATGCTTGGAGGGTCATCCATTCGAAGCTACACCGATTCACTTGGAATTCACGGACGGTTCCAACAAGAACTCAAAGTGCACATGCAAGAAGGTAAACCTTGTAAATACTGTAACCATCCTATAGACAAAATAAAAGTGGGCGGTCGGGGCACGTACGTGTGCACACACTGCCAAGCGAAAAGGTTGTGATTATATGGCTCGAATCGTTGGTTTAACAGGCGGCATTGCGAGTGGGAAATCCACGGTGTCACAAATGTTTAAAGACCAAGATATTCCTGTGATTGATACTGATCACATTGCGCATAAATTGCTTGAAAAAGATACAGAAGTGTTTGATCAAGTTGTAGAAACATTCGGTGAAGAAGTATTGACGCCCTCAAGACAGATCAATCGCAATGTACTGGGCAAAATTATTTTTAACGACAAGGAAGGCCGCCAAAAACTAAATGACATCGTGCATCCCAAAGTCAAAGAACATGTGTTGCATGAGATTGATTATTATGTTGATGAGGGAGAACAAATCATTGTCATGGATGTGCCGTTATTGTTTGAAGCGGGATTTGACACACTTTGTCATGACACGGTTGTGGTCTATTCCAAACAAAAAGATCAAGTGTCACGCCTTGTGAGCCGTGAAAACATCACAGAAGACTATGCCAGACAAAAAATCAAAGCCCAAATGCCGCTTTCCAAAAAGAAAGAACTGGCGGATTATGTCATTGACAACTCCAAAAGCATTTTGGAAACCCGCAAATGTTTTGATAAAGTTCTAAGAAAAATAAAATCCCTTGTTTAGGAGGCGCATATGAAGGATTACGACAATGAAACGCTCATTAACATTGCGGCCAAACAGGAATTAACGCATACCCACCATTTGGTGCTTTCCCTGCTTTATATGCCGCTAATCGGGAAAGATGCGTATGCCCTTTATAGTGCAATGCATGGGTTGATGGACCGCACGTCGATGCGCAGTTCGAAATATCCAATCAAATTTATATATGACATTACCGGCCTGCGCCCTCAAACGTTTTTAAGCGCCCGCCATACCCTTGAGGCCACGGGGCTCTTAGAAACCTATAAAGACCCACAGGGTGAAACATATACTTTTGAACTCTATCAACCGTTAAGTGCCGATGCGTTCATAAAGGATTCTCCTTTTGCGCCGTACTTGAAAAAAAGGGTGGGCGATGAACGTTATGAGGATTTGATCGGACACTTTAAAATCACGAAACATCAGCGTAATTCCAAGGAAAATATTTCTGTTTCCTTCGATGAAGTGTTTGACACCCTGAGCGACAATGCGTCTTCTAAAAAAGCAAGTTACACACAAGAAGAAACCAAAAAACCCTCCTTCAACCGGGATGTTGATATTGATCTTGTCCTTGAAGGCCTTCCTCAGTCTATTAGGACGTCCAAAATGAAGACCAAGCGCTTCAAGGAAAAGCTTGCTGAAATCGCCTATTTATATCGCTTGAATGAACGACAGATCAGTGATTTGATGAAGGCGAATTTTTCGGATGGGGACGTTGATTTAAGTGCCCTGAGTGATGATGCGGCGAAAAAGTATTCACGCAATAAAACATCACCCATCAAAAAGCAGGCGCATTCAGACAGTCTTGAATACCTCAAACAAGTGCATCCACGTCAGATGTTGGAAGAGACCACCGGTTCAAAGGCCGCCAAAGCCGAAATGGCAACTCTCGAACAACTGATTACCCACAGTGGGCTTCCGCACGAAGTGATCAATGTGTTGATTGCTTATGTCCTTCATCAGCTTGACAACACATTCCCCAGTTATGCGTATTTTGAAAAAGTTGCTGCGGAATGGAAACGCAGTGATGTAGACAGTGCGGAGGCAGCGGTTGAGCATATCAAAAAACGCAAACGGAACATGGAACAGCGCGCAAACAATCGCAAAAAACCATTTAAAAAACAATATAACGAAAAACCGGAAGATATTAGCGTTGACTGGTTTGATGATTATTTGAAAGGCCAGGAGGAATAAAATGAAAAAATATGACCGTTTTAAAGACAGTCCTGAATTGATCGAATCCATCACAGAAGAATTAAGTGAGGACCAACGACTTAAACAGTTTTTTATTGATAACGACATTCCTTCTGAGACCATTGAAGAATCTTTGAATGACCTTCTCACTTACCGTGAAGAAATCAAACGGTGTGAAAACTGTCCTGGCCTGCATGCGTGTACGCAAGATACGCTCGGGATACAGCCGGTGCTTTCATATCGGCGTGAAAAGATTCATCTGGAATATAAACCCTGTAGTTATATGAAGGCAAAGCTTAAAAAACGCCGCGACAATAAGCGTATCAATGCGCTTTTCATGCCACAAATGATTTATGATGCGACGCTTGAAGATTTCTACATGAATACCAAGGAACGCCAGGATTTATATAAGCGGATCATCGGCATTACCAATCAATATGCCAGTGGTGAAACCATTAAGGGTCTATACTTACATGGGCGTTATCAAATCGGAAAAACGTACGCACTGGCGGCGATAGCGAACCGTTTCAGTGAACTGGGTCAAAGTGTTTCCGTTGTATACTATCCTGATTTGGTACGTGAGATAAAAAGCGCCATTAAAACGGGTGAGGTTGAACAAAGGGTCAACCAGTTAAAAACGGTTGATGTCCTCTTACTCGATGACATTGGTGGCGAAGCCTTTTCTGCGTGGGTCCGTGATGAAGTGCTTGGACCAATCTTACAGTACCGGTTGCTTGATAATAAGCCGACATTCTTTTCTTCCAATGTACCGCCTGATGAACTCGGAAAATATTATGTCAGCAATGACCAACAACAAGAAAAAATCAAAGGGTTCCGGATTATTGAGCGTATTAAAAAGCTTGCGGATGCGTTTAACATGAAATGATTGACAAATGGTACCGTCTTTATTATTATAACGTTAACAACTATGATGAGGATATGATTGGGTTTTTATTAAAAGCGAGGCAGAACGGTGAAAGCTGCCACAAAACCCCGTTACTCCCTCTGAGTTGCCCTCGAAAGAGTGCGCCGCTTTGCTTGCGTTACAAGCTTTGAGAGCTTTGTGAATAAAGGTGGTACCGCGGTCAAGCCGTCCTTAACATATGTTAAGGACGTTTTTAATAGCTAAGGAGTGATTCATGATGTTAAAAAAAGACATGACCATCAAAGATTTGCAGGAACATATCAAAAAAATTGATTTTCATCCCGATAAGAAGCATGAAGTGGTTCTCAAACTCTTTGAAGAGGTCGGTGAACTCTCTGTTGAAATGCGAAAAGAACACCAGGACGGCCTGAGTGATGTGCGCAAACAAGAGATTAAATATGAACTTTATGATGTTCTTCATTATGTGACGCACATCGCCAATATTTATGATATTGACCTTGAAGATGCCATTATCGAAAAAGACAAAATCAATGAAGCACGTTATGACGATAGGAGGAACAACGATGATTGAAATTACATTCCCAGACGGCAATAAACAATCATACGACGAAGGTGTCACACCACGCAATGTTGCAGGAAGCATTGCGAGTGGACTAAAGAAAAAGACAGTGGCGGCTTATGTGGACGGCAACCTTTATGATTTGAACCGTCCGATTTTTGATGATGCTGAAATTGAGCTCATCACCAAAAACGACGACAAAGCACTTGAGGTGCTTAATCATTCAACCGCACACTTGATGGCACAGGCCATTAAACGCCTGTACCCAGACGCGCAGTTTGGTGTGGGACCTGCAATTAATGAAGGGTTTTATTATGATGTGGGCACCAGTCACACCATAACCAATGAAGACCTTCCCAAAATCGAACAAACCATGAAACGCATTGTGAAGGAACAAGCAGAAATTACACGTGAAGAAGTGTCAAAAGAAGAGGCGCTTGAACGTTTTAGTGATGATCCTTACAAACAAGAGCTTATCAACGAACTTGAAGATGGAGAAATCATTTCCATTTATACACAAGGGGAGTTTGTGGATCTATGTCGTGGTGGCCATATCGGCAATACCAAACACATCAAGCATTTCAAATTATTAAGTGTCGCAGGCGCGTATTGGCGCGGGGATTCAAACCGCGAGATGCTTCAGCGCATCTATGGCACAAGCTGGTTTACTAAAGAGGATCTTGACCATCATCTTGAAGTGCTCAAGGACCGCCGTGAGCGTGATCACAGAAAACTTGGTAAAGAACTTGGCATCTTCATGATTGATTCAACGGCCGGCCAAGGACTTCCCATTTGGCTTCCAAATGGGTATACAGTGCGGCGCACCCTTGAAGATTATGTCTATCAAACCGAACGTGAACACGGCTACTTGCATGTTTCAACCCCTGTGCTCGGGACCCGCAAACTCTATGAAACCAGTGGTCATTTTGATCACTATAGTGATGACATGTTTCCATTGATGGAAGATAGTGAAGGCGAAACCTTTGTGCTTCGTCCGATGAGCTGTCCGCATCACATGATTATTTATAATTCACAGTTACGCAGCTACCGGGATTTACCCATCCGTTATGCAGAAATCGTCACGCAGCACCGCTATGAGGCTTCTGGTGCGCTTAGCGGTCTAGAACGCGTGCGCGCAATGACATTGACAGATTCCCATATTTTTGCACGCAAGGACCAAATCAAACAAGAAGTGCTCGGGGCTTACCAGCTCATCAATAAAGTTATTGATGATCTGGACTTGACCATCGATTTTGTTGAACTCGCCCTAAGAGACTCAAGCAAGGATAAGTTTCACGATGATGATCAGTTGTGGGATGAAGCGGAAGCCACACTTAAGCAGTTGCTTGATGAAGAAGGCATTGACTATAAGGAAGAAAAAGGTGAGGCAGCCTTTTATGGACCCAAAATTGATGTTCAGGTACGTACAGCCATGAACCGTGTCATTACCATGAGTACGGTCCAACTAGATTTTCTCTTGCCGGAGCGTTTCGACCTTACTTACATAGGCAATGATGGCAAGAAACATCGTCCCGTGGTTATCCACCGTGGACTTATCTCCACATGGGAACGTCTCATGAGTATTCTTCTTGAACAATATAAAGGCGCGTTCCCAACTTGGCTTGCCCCGCTTCAAATGAAACTGATTCCTGTCAGTCTTGATGCGCACGGTGAATATGCGAAACAGATCCATGAAAAAATGATTAAACGCGGACTGCGCAGTGATGTGGACTTACGCGAAGAAAAACTCGGCTATAAAATCCGTGAAGCACAAACCCAGAAAGTACCCTATCAACTCGTTATTGGCGATAATGAAGTCGATAGTGATACGGTAACGTATCGTCGGTATGGGGCCGATGAACAACACACTGTAAAACTTGATGATTTTATTAACATGGTCGAAGAAGAAGTGCGGACGAAAGCCCGCCGTAAAGCATAAAAAAGCCTCGGTGCCTATGCACCGAGGTTTTATTTTAAGGTGTTAATGATTGATTCATCGGGGTCTATGTAAATGGTTTTTTGATGTTTGTAGGTGACGAAACACGGTTTTTGACCACGAATTTTTCTTATATGTTTTGCCTTGGTATAATCAACGGCCACACTGGAGGAATAACGCATCTTTGAATAGTGCGCCGCAAGCATAGCTGCTGTGCGAAGGGTGGTTTCTGT
>Ga0207421_10007313_pt1 | contig 11785 bp, 11 predicted proteins | sample SodLakKL_010_SED_4_FD_187542 | JGI IMG/M metagenome (GOLD analysis project Ga0207421, IMG submission 187542) | Alkaline sediment microbial communities from Lake Tanatar, Kulunda Steppe, Russia - 8KL_010_SED (SPAdes) (version 2) | ecosystem: Environmental > Aquatic > Non-marine Saline and... | reverse complement strand
GGTGGCGGGGAGGACCCGGGTGGTGGCGGGGAGGAACCGGGTGGTGGCGGGGAGTACCCGGGCCGCGGGAGCGACGATCGCAGCGGCGGGCGGTCGTCACCGGCGTTGCCGGATCCTTCTTCCCCACCGGCACCCGGTCCCCCCGGTGGCGGGTGCTCAGCCGTCACGATGCCTCCTCGCGTCTGGTCCGCAGGCACGAGTAGCATACGGGTGCGCGTCCCGAGGTTGGTCGCGCTCACGGTCCTCCAAGGAGCGAACCACGGGAGCGCAGGACATGACGGTTCAAGCAGTGTCCGAGCGGTCGATGCGGACACGGCCTGATCCCGCAGGAACAACGGCGATCGACGCGCGGCGCGGCCGGACGTTGGTCCACCGTGACTGACCAGGGTGGACCGGTTCGGCCCCTGTCAGGGTCGCAGACACGTCCCCGTCGGTCGGGGTTGATCCGGGCGGTCGCGGCGTTCGGACTCGGGCGGGGAGCCCGCATCGGCGCGGTGGCGGTCGTGCCCGTCCTGCTGGCCGATCCGAACCTGCTCGCTGCCGGTCCGCTGTTCACCGCGCTCGCTGCCTACGTGCTCGTCACGGCGCTGCTGCCGCGCCTCCGTGCCGTGCAGGTGGCCGACCTGCTGGTCGCCGCTGCCTTGATCCTGTTCACCGGCACCGACGTGGCGCCCTACCTGCCGTTCGTGATGGTCGCGGTGGCGGGTCCCGCCGCGCAGGAGGGTTTGTGGGCAGGGATCGCCGCTGGCGGCGTGCTGGGTTCGATGCTGCTGGTCACCGTCGCCTTCCGTGGTGATCCGGCGGCTCTCGGGCTCGCCGCCGGGATCGCCACCATCCTGTTGCCGCCACTCGCCGGCGTCACCGCGGCCGCGGCGGCGGAGGTCATCGAGGACCGTTCGATGCGTGACCGGCGCATCCTGCAGGAGGCGAACCGCCTGCTCTCCTCCCTCCAGGCGATCGCTGACGAGGTGCCCGGTGGGTTGGACGTCTCGACGGTGGCCGCGAGTCTGGTCGCCGACATCCGGGCGATCGCGGATGTCCGGGCTGCGCTCGTCCTGTTCGCCGACGGTGACGGGTACCGCCAGGCCGGGCGCACCGGACGGGTGCTCGATCTCACGACGGAACTGCCGGGCAGCGATGTCACCGAGACGTTGCTCAGCAACCGAGCCGTCCACCGCCCCGGAGAACTCCCCGATGTCCTCGCGCCGGCCTGCCGTGATGTCCCGTGGTGGATCTCGCTGCCGATCGGCCCGCCGGATCGACCGTCGGCGGTGCTCATGGTCGGTTTCGATGATGCCGCCGTGGCACGTGCCACCCGCCCGGCGATGGAACCGATCGCTGAAGATGCAGCATTGGCCCTCGACAACGCCCGGTTGTTCGAGGGAACACGCTCGCGGGCGGTCGATACCGCCCGGCGGCAACTCGCCTCCGATCTGCACGACGGGGTCGCCCAGTCCCTCGCCCACCTGCGGATGGAACTCGAACTCCTGGCTCTTCGCGACGAGGACAACCGGGCCGAGGGTGAGCGACTGGCGCAGGTGGCCGAGTCGGCGTTGCTCGACCTGCGACGCATCATCACAGGGCTGCGCCTCAGCGAACAGGACGGCCTGCCCATCCGGCTGGAACGTCACCTCCGCGAGGTCCGTACCCCCCACGGTCCCCGCATCGATCTGACCGTGCTGGACACCGTCCCGCTGAACGGGTCCGCGATCGAGAACGTCTTCCGTGTCGCCCAGGAGGCCGTCAGTAACGCGCTCCGTCACGCGGGCGCCTCCCGGATCGAGGTGTCACTGGATCGCCAGGGGGGCGAGCTCATCCTCCGGGTCACGGACGATGGCCTGGGAGTGGCCCCGGACCAGGTGGGTTCGGCCTCCGGTGTCGGCTTCGCATCGATGCACGACCGGGCCCGCCGGCTCCAGGGTCGCCTGGACATCTCCCCGGCGGATGACGGTGGGACCGTCGTCACGCTTCGATTACCCGTGACGTCCCCGTCCCCATCCTTGAGGAGCTGATCATGCTGCGCGTGCTGGTTGCCGACGACCACAATCTCGTGCGCGAGAGCATCGTCAAGGCGGTCTCGGTCGGGGCCGATGTCGAGGTCATCGCCCAGGCGGAGGACGGGCCGACCGCACTCGCACGGTGCCGGGAACTGCAACCCGACCTCGTGCTGTTGGACGTCGCGATGCCGGGTCTTGACGGTCTGTCGGTAGCGACGGAACTGCGCAGGGATCTGCCCTCGATGCGCATCATCATGCTGACGATGCACGATGACCTGACCTCGGTGGAGCGGGCGCTGAGCATCCCGGTCGACGGTTTCGTCTCGAAGTCGGCTGCCATCACCGAACTCGTGACCGCGATCCAGACCGTCCGGGACGGTGGGCGCTACCTGAGCCACGACCTCATCGACCGGGGCGCACCCGAAGGTCAGACCGCTCCCGCCGCCCTGACCACCCGCGAGCGGCAGATCCTGCAGTTGCTGAGCGAGGGCCAACGACCCGGCGAGATCGCCGCAACCCTGTTCGTCTCCATCAAGACCGTGAAGAACCACCTCACCAGCGTCTACTTCAAACTGGGTGTCGAGACGGGGGCACAGGCGGTCGCCGAGGCCTTCCAGCGCGGCCTGGTCAGTCGTTCCTGAGCGCTTCAGCCGACCCCGACCCTGGCGTGGACGAGCTCGACCGGATCGGTGGGCTCGTCCTGGACGGCGACGACCTGCGCCAACTCCGACACGATGGCGTCCGCGTCCGCGTCCGAGCGGGCGTGGATCCGCACGACCGGCTCCTCGGCGGACACGGCGTCCCCGACGCGGGCGGTCAGCTCCAGGCCGACCGCAGGATCGACGCGATCGCCCTGCCGACGCCGACCGGCACCCAGCTGACCCGCCAGCTCGCCCAGGCGTCGGCACCCGATCCGCGCGATCACCCCGTCGCCGGGGCTCCAGGTGCGCACCACCGGGGCCCGGGGCAGGACCGACCAGGGGTCGTCAACGACCCTGGGGTCACCCCCCTGTGCCTCCACGAGACGCCGGAACCGCTCCAGCGCGCGACCGTCCTCGAGCGCCTCACGCGCCCGCTGCGTCGCCGCATCGGCCGGGACGCCGGTCAGTTCCAGGGCCGAGGCGGCCAGATCCAGACACAGGCGACGGAACCGGCCCTCGCGTTCGCCCCGGAGCGTCTCGACGGCCAGCGCGACCTCCAGGGCGTTGCCGATGGCGTCCCCCAACGGCTGGGACATGTCGCTGACCACCGCACCGGTGCGACGCCCGGCCGCGTTGCCGATGGACACGCACAGCTTGGCCAGTGCGATGCCCTGTGCATCGTCAGGCATGAAGGCGCCGTCCCCGACCTTGACGTCCAGCAGCACGTGCTGCGCACCGCCGGCGAGCTTCTTGCCCATCACGCTGGATGCGATCAGCGCCGGGCTCGCGACCGTGCCGGTGACGTCCCGCAACGCGTACAACCGCTTGTCCGCGGGGACGATGTCACCCGTCGCCGCGGCGACGGCCAGCCCGATGTCGTTCACCTGGTCGCGGAACCGGTCCGCCGCCAGATCGACGGTGAACCCGGGGATGCTCTCGAGCTTGTCCAGGGTCCCGCCCGTGTGGCCGAGGCCGCGGCCCGACAACTTGGCGACCTGGCAGCCGAGCGCGGCCAACAACGGTGCGACGACGAACGTCGTGCCGTCCCCCACGCCGCCGGTCGAGTGCTTGTCGACGGTCGGTCCGTGCAGGCCCCCGAGGTCCACACGGTCCCCGGATGCGACGAACGCCTCGGTCAACGCGACGGCTTCCTGGACCGAGAACCCCTGGATGACACCGGCCATCAACAGCGCGGCCATCTGGGCGTCATCCACCTCGCCAGCGAGGTAGGCGGCGATCAGCCAGGCGATCTCATCCTGACGCAGCTCACCGCCATCACGCTTGCGGCCGATGAGGCCCGTGACCACGAAGGGTCCCGGCACGTTCGACCTCCTCGACATCGGTGCGGCCTGCCAGGACAGGACAGACCGGCCCCCACCGTAGCTGCCGGATGGTCGCCGACGATGTGGCGACGGTCAGCGGCGTTGGGCCCGGGGATGCGCCCGCTGGTAGACCTCCTGGAGGGCCTGGCGGCTCACGAGCGTGTAGATCTGGGTCGTCGTGACACTGGCGTGGCCGAGCAGTTCCTGGACCGCCCGCACGTCGGCACCGCCGTCGAGCAGGTGGGTGGCGAAGGAATGCCGCAGCGTGTGCGGCGAGACATCGTCACGCAACTCGACCCGTTCCGCATGCGACCGCAGCAGCTTCCACACACCCTGCCGGCTCAGGCGTCCCCCCCGTGCGTTCAGGAACAGCGCCGGCGACCCACCGGCCAGCTGTGGGCGACCGGACACCAGCCAACGGTCCAGGGCGACGTCGGCGAGTTCGCCGTAGGGCACGACCCGCTCCTTGTCCCCCTTGCCCCGGACCCGGATGAGCCGGTCGACCCGATCCAGGTCGTCGACATCCGCGCTGGTCAGCTCACTGATGCGCAACCCGGCCCCGTACAACAGCTCCAGCATCGCCCGGTCGCGCAGCGGCAGCGGCCCGTCGCCGACCGGTGCCTGCAGCAGACGCCCCACCTCCTCGATGGACAGGGCCTTGGGAAGTGGGCGGGCGTTGCTCGGGGCACCGAGCTGCGTCCCGACGTCCTCGTCGGCCAGGCCCTCGCGCGCCAGGAACCGATGGAACCCACGGACCGCAACGACGATCCGCGACACCGACGACGGGGCGTAGGCACCACCGGTCGCGGACGAGCGCTGTCGCAGCCAGCCGACGAAGGCCTCAAGGTCCTCGCCGGAGACCTCCAGCGGATCGTCGATCGCCACATCCTCGAGGTAGCTGCGGTACAGCGACAGGTCGCGGCGGTACGCCTCGATCGTGTTCACGGCGAGCCCACGTTCAGCTCGGAGGTGATCGATGTACCGATGCACGAACCGCTCGGCAAGGCTCGTCATATGACGTGGGGTTCCGCCAACAGGATGCCGATCACGCTCTTGGCATCGGTCAGGGTGCCGTCCCCCACCATCTCGCGGGCCGCGGCGAACGGCAGTGCCACGACCTCCATGTCCGCCTCCTCGGCCTCGGGCTCGAACCCATCCGGCATCTGGCTGACCCGAAGGCCCGTCGCCAGGTAGACGTGGGTCCGCTCGGTGCTCCACCCCGCGGAGTTGTGGAAGGTGGTCAGCCACGTCCACGAGCTCGCCTCGTGCTGGATCTCCTCGCGCAGCTCCCGGCGGCCGCACGCTTCGGGTTCCTCACCGTCGACGTCCAGCGTGCCGGCAGGAACCTCGAGGATGTAGCCCCCCAACGGTTGGCGGTACTGACGCAGCAGCAGCACGTCGCCGTTGTCGGTCACCGGGACGATGGCGACCGCGTCGTCGTGCTCGACGACCTCCCGCTCCATCCGACCTCCGCCGGGCAGCCCCACGGTGTCGATGCGGACCGTGGAGTAGCCGGCATGCACGACGCGGCTGGCGTGCGTCTCGAACCAGGATGGGTCACCGATGGTCACGGTCGGCGCTCGTCAGCCCGTGGATCACCGACGACCCCGGCGATCGCGGACATGGATGGCTCGGGCACGGTCACGTGCGTCGCGGCGGCGACCTCGCCGGCGGTGGGTTCGTCCAGTTCGACCGGCAGCCGGCCGAGCGCCTCACGGTGGTGCTGCCGTGCGGCGGCCACGAACCCCGCGAACAGCGGGTGGGGTCGGGTCGGTCGGGACATGAACTCCGGGTGTGCCTGGGTCGCGACGAAGAAGGGGTGATCACGCAGTTCGATGAACTCGACGAGGCGGTCGTTCGGCGACAACCCGCTGAACACCAGCCCGGCGTCGGACAACCGCTCGCGGTACCGGTTGTTGACCTCGTAGCGGTGCCGGTGGCGTTCGTAGACCACCGGCTCGTCGCCGTAGAGACGGCGGGTCAGGCTGGACTCGAGCAGCTTCGCGGGGTAGCTGCCGAGCCGCATGGTCCCACCCTTGTCGGTCACGTCGCGTTGGTCCGGCATCAGGTCGATGACCGGATCCGGCGTGGTCGGCTCGAACTCCGAGGAGTGCGCTTCGGGGAGCCCTGCGACGTTGCGCGCGAACTCGATGACGGCTGACTGCAGCCCGAGGCACAGCCCGAGGAAGGGGACCTGATGGCGACGTGCCCAACCGATCGCCGCGATCTTGCCATCGACGCCACGGAAGCCGAACCCGCCCGGTACCAGGACCCCGTCAACACCGGCCAGCAGTCGTTCCACCCGTTCATCGGACCCGTCAGAGCCGACAGCATGGTCGGATGGTCCGGAGGCGGGCACGTCGAGGTGGAGGTCATCGGAGGCGATCCACCGGATCTCGACGTCCACGCCGACCGCGATGCCGCCGTGGCGGAGAGCTTCGACGACCGACAGGTAGGCATCCGGGAGTTCGACGTACTTGCCCACCAGCCCGATCGTCACCGGTTCCCGCGCGGCCTGCACCCGCTCAACGAGCCGGGTCCAGACGGTGAGATCCGGTTCGACCTCCGGCAGGTCGAGCCGGTCGACCACCACGCGGTCCAGACCCTCTTCGCGCATGGCCAACGGCACCTGGTAGAGCGAAGCCGCATCCACCGCGGCGATGACCGCGTCGACATCGACGTCGCACTGCATCGCGACCTTCCGACGGAGGTCACCCTCCAGGTCGCGGTCACTGCGCAGCACGAGCACATCCGGCTGGATCCCGATCGACCGGAGTTCACGTACGGAGTGCTGGGCCGGCTTGGTCTTGAGCTCTCCGGCCGCGGCGATGTAGGGCACGAGAGCGCAGTGCACGTACAGGATGTTGTCCCGGCCCACATCGTGGCGCAGCTGTCGGATCGCCTCGAGGAACGGCAGCCCTTCGATGTCGCCGACGGTGCCGCCGACCTCGGTGATGACGACATCCATCCCCTCGGACACCCCGAGGATGCGGCTCTTGATCTCGTCGGTGATGTGCGGGATCACCTGCACGGTCTTGCCGAGGTAGTCACCCCGACGCTCCTTGGTGATGACCGACTGCCAGATCTGGCCCGAGGAGACGCTGGAGCCCCGGTGGAGGTTCTCGTCGATGAACCGCTCGTAGTGGCCGAGATCGAGGTCGGTCTCTCCACCGTCGTCGGTGACGAAGACCTCCCCGTGCTCGAACGGGTTCATCGTGCCAGGGTCGACGTTGATGTACGGGTCGAGCTTCTGCAGGGTGACCCGCAGCCCACGGGCCTTGAGCAACCGCCCGAGCGACGCTGCGGTGATGCCCTTGCCGAGCGCCGAGGCGACCCCTCCGGTGACGAAGATGTGCTTGACGTCACGACCTCCCCGGTCGGACATCGATGACGGACCGGACGCATCCACCGACGCCGCAGTATCCGCCGATCCGAGCGTTGACCGGGACATCACGCACCTCCTCGAAGGCCCTCACGGACCGCAGGCGCGGTCCGTCCGACCCTAGCGTCACGGACCGACACGGGCCAACGACCTCACGCCGCCACCCGACGGAGCGCGTCGATCAGCCGGCCCGCCGATCCTGCGCCCGTGTCAACAGCTCCCGTGCGTGCTCCTGGCCCGCGTCCGCGGTCGCATCGCCACCCAGCATCCGGGACAGCTCCGCGACACGGTCGTCATCCGCGACCTGCCGGGTGGTCGTGACCGTCCGGCCGGCGGCGACCCCCTTCTCGATGACGTGGTGGACATCCGCGAACGCCGCCAGTTGCGCGAGGTGCGTCACACACAGCACCTGCCGTCGGTTCGTGCCGTCGCCGGCCGCCAAGCGGGCGAGCTTCTCACCGACGGCCATGGCCGTCGCGCCCCCGATGCCGGCATCGACCTCGTCGAACACGAGCACCCCGACCGCATCGACGTCCGCGAGCGCGACCTCGATCGCCAGCGACACCCGTGACCGCTCCCCACCGGACGCCGCCGTCGCGAGCGGGCGGGCCCCCTCGCCGGGGTTCGGCGCCAGCAGGAAGGTCACCACATCGGCGCCGTGTGCCGCCAGCTCATCCTCCGGCAGCGGCTCGACCGCGACGGAGAAGGCGGCATGTGGCATCCCCAGGTCCGTGAGGTGCCCGGCGACATCCTTCGCGAGCCGCTCCGCCGCGGTCGCACGACCCCGACGGACGTCCTGCGCGAGCGAGAGCACCTCGTCCCTGGCGGCGGCGCACCGCTCCTCGAGGTCCTGGGCCTGCTGATCCGCCGCATCGAGGTGATCGATCTGTTCCCGGGCATCGTCCGCGTAACGCAGGACCTCCTGGATGCTGGCGCCGTACTTGCGCCCGAGTTGGGCGATCAGGTGCCGGCGCTCCTGCAACACGGCGAGGCGTTCGGGGTCGGCCTCTGCGGACTCGGCGTAGCGGTGGACGTCGACGGCCAACTCGGTGAGCTCGGCGGCCACGCCGGACAGTCGGCCACGGAGTTCCTCGAGGTCGGGATCCTCGACCTCGAGGCGGCGCAGTGCCTCGATGGCGACTCCCACGGGGTCACCCGCTCCCTCGCTGCCGAGCGCCTGATGGGCCGTGGCCGCGGCCGCCTGGATCTGATCCGCCTGCTCCAACACCGACAGATCACGCTCGAGGTGGCCGTCGACCTCGACGTCCAACGCCGCGGCGTCGATCTCGGCCACTTCGGCGTGGAGGCGGTCGAGCTGCCGGGCACGCTCCCTCGCATCCTGCTCCAGGCGATCATGTGCGGCGGCGAGGTCACGCCAGGCCCGGAAGGCCTCGCCGTACCGTGCGAGCGAACGGGCGTGCGGCGCACCCGCGAACCGGTCCAACAGCTCACGCTGGACGTCGGACCGGGCGAGGCGCACGTGCTCGTGTTGGGCGTGGACCTCCACATGGCGTCCCACCACGTCCACCAACGCCGAGATCGGCGCGAGACGTCCGTTCAACCGTGCCCGCGACCGACCATCCGCCGGGATCTCGCGGGAGACGACCAACACGTCGTCGTCGTCACCCAACCAGTCCTGCGCCTCGGGGGGCGGTGGTGACAGCGCCACCTCGGCGAACGCCGCTGCCGCTCCCTGCCGCACGAGTCCCTGATCGGCACGCGCGCCGAGCAGCAACTGCAACGCGGTCACCAGCATCGTCTTGCCGGCACCCGTCTCGCCCGTGACGACCGTCAACCCCGGGGCGAGGCGCAGCGATGCGTCCTCGATCACACCGAGCCCGCGGATGTGCAGTTCCTCGATCACGCTTCGCTCACCGATCGTCACGGTCGCCAGGTGGCGCTGCTGAGGTCGACGCGCCGCAGGCTAGCCGGGCTCGGGTGCCTCGGACCCCCAGGTCCGACCGCTGTGGACAGCACCGTCCGGACACGCTTACCGTAGGCCGAACTTGTCCCGGACCAACCGGTAGAAGTCGGGCGTCCCCGCTCGCGCGATCCGCACGGGTCGCCCACCACCGGACGCACGGATCCTGCCGCCGGGCTGGAGTTCGACGGGTTCGCGACCATCGCAGGACACCAGCCCGGACGGTTGCCCGCCGGACAACTCCACGCGCACGACCTCGTCCGGTGCCGCGACGACCGTTCGGTCGAACAACGAGTGGGGTGCCACCGGGACCACGAGCGTCGCCGACAGGCGCGGCGAGACGATGGGTCCCCCGGCCGACAGCGCGTACGCGGTGGATCCCGTCGGCGTCGCGACGACCAGGGCGTCAGCGGCCACGCGCTGCATCATCGTGTCATCCACGAACACCTCGATGGAGAGCAGGCGCTGGCGGACCGTCTTCTCGATGGACACCTCGTTGAGTGCCCAGGCCCGCTGGAGCACACGACCCTCGTCGTCCTCGACGGAAACCTCGAGGGTCGCCCGCTCCTCGACGGTGAAGGTCCCCGCACGGATCACGTCCAGGGCCGCATCGAGGTCCTCGACCTCGATCTCGGCCAGGAAGCCCAGACGCCCGAGGTTCACACCCAGGATGGGCACACCCGCGTCCCGGCACAGGTGCGCGGCGCGCAGGAAGGTCCCGTCGCCCCCGAAGGACAGGACCAGGTCCAGGTCCGTGGCGAACGTTGTCGCGTCGCGGGGGGTTCCGATGCCGCGCAGCGTCGCCACGTCGAAGTCGTCCGACTCCTGCGCGACGATCACCTCGATGCCGTCACCACCCAGGCGTTCGGCCGCGTGCGCGGCCACGGCAACCGACCGGTCCCGCCCGGCATGTACCACGACACCGATCTTCACCAGAGGCTCCTTCGCCGTCGTCGCGGCGCATCGTCGTGGTCGGTCATCGTGATGTCTCAGCTGTCCCGGACCTGGTCCCGAGCTCGTGTCACCGCGTCCCCGATCCGGTCGGTGACAGCATCGGGGTCGGCGACGCCCGGTTCAAGGTGCACCAGGAACTCGACGTTCCCGGCCGGACCCAGCAGTGGAGATGGTGTCACACCGGTAACGGTCCAGCCGCATGCCGACGCCGCCGTGGCGACCCGGTGCAGGCAACGGGCCCACACCTCCGGATCCCGCACGACCCCGCCCTTGCCCACCTCGTGACGTTCGGCCTCGAACTGGGGTTTGACCAGCACGACGGCGGCCACCCGATCGGTCGGATCGACGAGTGCCAGCAGCGTCGGGAGCACCAGCGCAAGCGAGATGAACGACAGGTCAGCGACCAGCAGATCGGGCCGCGGCGACGGGATGTCCGCAGGCGTCAGCGTCCGGACGTTGGTCCGCTCGTTGACCTGCACACGCGGATCCGCCCGCAGTCGTTCGTGGACCTGCCCGTAACCGACGTCGTAGGCCGCCACCGACGCGGCACCGGCCTGCAGCAGGCAATCGGTGAAGCCTCCCGTCGACACCCCTGCGTCGAGGCATCGACGATCCGTCACCTCGACCGGGAAGACCTGCAGCGCATGGGCCAGCTTCTCGCCGCCCCGGCTGACGAAGCGCCGAGGGGGCGCGAGCACGACCAACGCCTGGCCGGCATGCACCTGGGTCGCCGGCTTGAGTGCCGGGGCGCCGTCGACGGTGACGAGCCCCGCCGCGATCGCCTGGTGTGCCTCTGCACGGCTGGAGGTGAGCCCCCGTCGCGCGAGCTCCGCGTCCAACCGGCGCCGTGGCGGGGACAGCGCTACAGCTCGTCGAGCTGCGCCAGCTCGTCCACGAGCACGGCGTTGATGGTGCCGAAGGCCGCCAGACGTTCCGCGACGGGGCGCTGCCCCGCCGCCTCCACCTCCCGGCGGAGTTCGTCGAGGCTGCGCTCGCGCGTCGGGGTGTCGCTCACGAGTCGGAGGAGGTGGACTTCTTGGCGGCCTTCTTCGCGGTCTTCTTGCCCGCGGACTTCTTGGCCGTCTTCTTCGCGGTCTTCTTGGCGGCCTTCGGAGACCCGGATCCGCCGTCCTGCAGCCTGGCGACCTCGCGCTTGAGGTCGGCGACCTGCTTCTGCAGACGCTCGACCTCGTCACTCGATGCCACGCCCATCGCCTTCACGGCCCGTGTCGTCTCGCTCTTGACCAGGGAGGTGACCGCCTCCTGGTTCTTCTTCTGCCGCTCGAGCAGGTCATCGACCAACTCACCGACCTGATCGCCCGCGGCTTCGCCGGACTTCACCATCTGCTTGGCGATCTTCTCCGCCTTGGCGGTTGTCATCGTGGTGAAGCTCGACGCTGCTTCGAGGTACTTCTGGATGGCCGGATTCATGGTCACTCTCCTGAACGATGCGGACCTGTACGTGTGAACCGACACTACCTCGCGATCAGCGTTCGCGGCAGTAGCGAACGACCAGTTCACCGTCATGCTCGTAGAGGCTCGCCACCGCGAACCGGTGTGCGACCTCG
>Ga0207421_10007312_pt1 | contig 11786 bp, 15 predicted proteins | sample SodLakKL_010_SED_4_FD_187542 | JGI IMG/M metagenome (GOLD analysis project Ga0207421, IMG submission 187542) | Alkaline sediment microbial communities from Lake Tanatar, Kulunda Steppe, Russia - 8KL_010_SED (SPAdes) (version 2) | ecosystem: Environmental > Aquatic > Non-marine Saline and... | reverse complement strand
GATGACAAGCTCGAGTCCGTAAGAAACCGACTCCGGATCTATGAAGAGAAAACACGACCGATCATCGACTATTACAAGGGTCGAGGCGTGCTTGTCAACATCAACGGCATGCAGTCATTCGAGGCTGTCTACCGTGATATCAGGAAAGCGTTGAGGGATCTTACATGATCAGCCGAAAAAGTGCACGAGAAGTTGAACTAATGAAAGAGGCAGGGCGCATCGTCGCACTGGCTCACCAAGCCGTACGAGCATCCATCCGTGTGGGAATGTCCACACAGGATATCGACGCCATCGTCGAGGATGTGATCCTCAAACACGGTGCAACACCCTCCTTCAAAGGATATGGTGGTTTCCCAGGTAGCGCATGCACTTCCATCAACGAGGAAGTGGTACACGGTATTCCATCGAAAGACCGCATCTTGAAAAGCGGTGACATCGTAAAGGTGGATATCGGAGCGAACTACAAAGGGTATCACGGCGATTCTGCTTGGACGTATCCCGTCGGAACCATCGATGAGACGACCAAGCGACTGCTTGAAGTCACCGAAGCATCTCTGTTTGAAGGACTCAAACATGCCAAAGCGGGCAACCGCCTGAGTGATATATCGCATGCGATTCAGTCTTACGCAGAAGCGGAAGGTTTCAGTATTGTCAGGGAATTCGTCGGGCACGGCATCGGGAAAAACCTGCACGAAGACCCGCAGATTCCCAACTATGGTCCCCCGGCCAAGGGACCGGTTCTCAAGCCCGGAATGACACTGGCCATCGAACCGATGGTTAACGCCGGAGACAAAGGCGTCAAGGTGCTCGAAGACGGATGGACAGCCGTAACGACGGACACATCCAACAGTGCGCATTTTGAACACACAGTGCTCATTACCGAAGAATCCCATATACTTTTAACCGCGCTAAAAGGAGGAAATCATCATGGCTAAAGAAGAAAAGATTGAGATGGAAGGCAAAATCGTCGAGGCGCTGCCAAACACGGAGTTTCTGGTAGAACTTGACAACGGCCATCGAATCAAAGCTCACGTTTCGGGTAAAATCCGTATGTATTACATACGCATTCTACCTGGCGACAAAGTGACGGTTGAACTCTCGCCGTACGATTTAACACGTGGGCGCATTACCTACAGGCACAAATAATTATTTTTGAGAGGCTCCAAAGGAGGAAAATCAATAATGAAAGTTAGACCATCAGTCAAAAAGATTTGTGATAAATGCAAAGTGATCAAGCGTAAAGGCAAAGTCATGGTCATTTGCGACAATCCCAAGCATAAACAAAGACAAGGTTAATAGGAGGTGCATTTATGGCACGTATCGCAGGAATAGACATTCCAAGAGACAAACGCATCGTTATCTCGCTAACATACATCTACGGCATCGGAAAAAGCCTATCACAAGATATTCTTAAACAAGCCAACGTCAACGAAGAGACGCGCACAAAGGATCTGAGTGACGACGAACTTAAAAGAATCCGTGAAGCCGTATCGACATTCAAAACCGAAGGGGACCTAAGACGCGAAGTATCCCTGAACATCAAGCGACTGCAGGAAATCGGCAGTTACAGAGGTTTGCGTCATCGTAGAAAGCTACCTGTCCGCGGTCAAAAGACCCGCAACAACGCCCGTACTCGCAAAGGACCCAAGAAGACAGTAGCGAAGAAAAAGAAATAGGAGGCGAAACTAAATGGCACGTAAAACAAAAACAAGAACCAAACGTCGCGCAAAGAAAAACATTCCTTCCGGCGTCGCCCATATCCACTCTACCTTCAATAACACAATCATCACCGTGACCGACCCAAGCGGCAACGCAATCGCTTGGACAAGCGCGGGCGCGCTTGGATTCAAAGGAAGCCGTAAATCAACACCATACGCAGCACAGATTGCCAGCGAAGCGTGTGCAAAAGCCGCTATGGAACACGGAGTCCAGAAAGTAGAAGTGTCCGTCAAAGGCCCAGGGCCCGGACGTGAAGCAGCGATTCGCTCATTACAAACCGCGGGATTAGAGATTACTGCAATCAAAGATGAGACACCAATTCCACACAACGGATGTCGTCCACCAAAACGACCTCGTGGCTAGTTTTGAAGGAAAACAAGGGAGGTTGTTCTTTTGAAAGACTTAAAATTTGAAAAGCCTGAAACGAATATTATCCAGGATGAAGACACCAAAGGTGCGTTTGAGATCAAGCCGCTCGAACGCGGTTACGGGATCACCCTCGGAAACGCACTGCGCCGTATTCTTCTTTCCTCACTGCCCGGTGCGGCAATCGTAAACGCTGAAATCGAAGGCGTTCAACACGAATTTTCTTCTATCGAAGGCGTTGTCGAAGACGTCACATCCATCGTGTTGAACCTCAAGGATGTCATCCTTACCATCGATGACACCGACGAGGACGGCGAACCGAATCCGGACATTGAAAAGGTTCTGGAGATTGATGTCGAAGGACCTAAAGAGATTACCGCAGCCGATATCGACACCAAAGGCGATCCGGATGTCAACATCATCAACAAGGACCAGCATATCGCCACCCTCAACGAAGGGCGCTTCACCGCCACTTTGACAGCTCGCAAAGGCATCGGCTATGTCAGCGCTGAGAAGAACAAACAGTTCAACAAGAAAGTCGGCGTCATTCCGATCGACAGCATCTATACCCCTGTTCAACGCGTCAAGTATGACGTGGACAAGACACGTGTCGAGGAACAAGCGGACTTCGACAGACTCTATATCGAAATCGAGACCAACGGCGCCATCTCACCAAAAGAGGCCCTTGGCATCGCCGCGAAAATGATGATCAATCATCTCGATCTCGTGGTCGAACTCAGCGACAAAGCGAAAGAAGAAGAATACATGGTTGAAAGAGAGTCCGAACAAAACTCTCAAATTCTAGAAATGCAAATCGAAGATCTGGATTTGTCCGTACGTAGCTACAACTGCTTGAAACGTGCAGGGATCAACACCGTACACGAACTGACGCAAAAGACTGAAGAAGACATGATGAAAGTTCGTAACCTGGGTAAGAAATCCCTCAAAGAAGTCAAGCAGAAGCTCGAGGATCTCGATCTCTCTCTTGCAAGACATAAATAGGAGGTTTTTACAATGGCTACTTATCGCAAACTGAATCGCAGAAGCGACCAGCGTAAAGCTATGCTTCGTGACCTGGTCACCGCACTCATCACGCATGAACGCATCGAGACCACGCACATGAAAGCCAAAGAGCTCAGCCGTCTGATGGACAACATGATCACACTCGGCAAGAAAAATACGCTTGAATCTCGCAAACGCGCCGCACAAACCGTCCGTTTCACTGAAACGGATGCGGATAAAAACGCCCTTCAAAAACTGTTCGACGATATCGCACCGCGTTATGAAAGCCGCAATGGCGGTTATACGCGCATTCTTAAAAAAGGACCACGCCGTGGCGATGGAACCGAAATGGCGATCATCGAACTGGTTGAATAGCACATTGGATAGATAGTGGCACTTGATGGTGCCACTTTTTATTTGCCTGAAATGCTTACAACCTTGCGAAGAACCATGGTCTCAGCTAAAATGCGGTGAAAACCTTCGCATTTGCCATGTTTCTTTGATATAATGTTAACGATTTTGAGGAGTTGATGCCAGATGGAGACAATCATAGAAATCAAGGACCTTACCTTCGGTTACTCAAGTGACCAGGAAGTCCTGAAAAACATCAATCTGTCCATAAACAAAGGCGAATGGATCACCATACTCGGCCATAACGGCAGCGGAAAAAGCACCCTTTCGAAACTGCTGATCGGTCTTTTGAAAGCCAGAAACGGAACCATTCGTGTGGATGGCCTTCTTTTGGATGAGAATACCGTTTACGACATACGCAAGAAAATCGGCATCGTTTTCCAAAATCCCGACAACCAGTTTGTCGGCGTCACCGTACGCGATGACATCGCGTTCGGTCTTGAAAATCTCCAGATCGAACGTGAAGAAATGATTGAGCGTATCGATTCGTTCAGCAAGAAGGTCGACATGTTCGAGTACTTGAACAAAGAGCCTCAACAGCTTTCCGGAGGTCAAAAACAACGCGTTGCCATCGCCGGCATTCTCGCGATGGAGACGGATGTTATCATCTTTGATGAAGCGACCAGCATGCTTGATCCCAAAGGACGCCGCAAGATCATGGAATACATGCGAAAACTCAACGAGGAAGGCACGACGATCATTACCATCACACACGACATGAAAGAGGCGGTTGAAAGCGACCGCATCGTCGTGCTCAAAGACGGAAAGATTCTCAAAACAGACACCAGCACGAACGTTCTCAATGACAAGGCGACACTCGAACAGTCCAATCTCGAACTGTTACTCCCCCTTGAACTGCTCTACTACCTCAATGAAAACCATGTCGATCGAAAGGAACTGAAGGATTACTTATGGCAATTAAGTTTGAGCGAGTGAGCTATCAGTACCAGAGCATTGACAAGCGGGGATATTTAGCCATTGAGGATGTGACCCTCTCGATTGCCGGAGAAGGCGAGTTCATTACATTGATCGGTGAGACCGGAAGCGGCAAGAGCACACTGGTCCAGCACATGAACGCCTTGCTTCAACCGACTGAGGGCAGAATGAATCTTTTCGGAATAAAGATAGACAAAGACACAAAACGTCAGAAAAAAGTCAAACTGAACCCGATCCGCAAACAAGTCGGACTCGTTTTCCAGTTCCCCGAATACCAACTTTTCGAAGAAACAGTGCAAAAAGACATCATCTTCGGCCCGCGCAATTTCGGTGTGTCCGAAGCGGAGGCCATCAAACGTGCCAAAGAGGTCATAAAGGTTGTGGGCCTTGATGAAAGCTACCTTAAAAGAAGCCCCTTCAACCTTTCGGGGGGCGAGAAAAAACGGGTCTCGATCGCCGGGATTTTGGCGATGGAACCGGATATCCTGATTCTCGATGAACCCACAAGCGGACTCGACCCGATGGGACGTAACGCGCTCCTCAAAGTCTTTAACGACATTCACGAGAAACTCAACAAGACCGTTCTCATCATCACCCATGACATGAACACGGTCTATGAGTACGCCAAGCGCGTCCTTGTCATGCGCGAGGGTGTCCTTGTCTATGACGGCGATCCCTTGCAGCTTTTTTCCCGTAGAAACATCGAGAACTGGAATCTGGAAACGCCTGAAATCCTCAAGCTGCAAAAGGCGCTCCAATCAAAGTTCAACATTGAAATCGATAATTACCCACGCTCAAAAAAAGCCCTTTTTGAAGCCGTCAAAGAGGGGGTTAAACAATGAAAAACATAGTGATAGGACGGTATGTGCCCGGAAAAGGGTTCCTGTATACACTCGACCCCAGAACCAAGATCATCGCGCTATTGTTGCTGATGGCGGGAACGTTCATTATTGATGAGCTGATTCATATGGTCGTCGCCATCGCCATGATCGGCATCATCCTTCTGATTGGAAAAATAAGCATCCGCCGCGTCTACCTCGGCTTGCGACCGCTTCTATTCCTCCTCATATTCACTTTCGCTTTCCAAATTCTCTTCAATACGCAAGGCGAGCTGCTCTACGAGATGCCTCTTTACTATTCACCCCTGACAATCGGGCTTGTAGCCTTGGTGGTCGTCACCTGGATGCTAACCAAGAAATACATCCGCTTCAAACTCATATACTTTCTCATCATGGTTGCATTGTCCTTGTTCATTTTCTCTACACTTAACGAACCCTTCGTCTTTGGGCAAGGGGCGTTCACAGTGTATGAAGATGCGCTTCAGATGGCGCTTTTCATCATGCTTAGACTTATTATCATCGTGACATTGTCAACCATTCTGACCATCACAACGAAACCGACCGATTTGAACCTTGGTCTCGAATCGGTTTTGAAGCCGCTCAAAATAGTCAGAGTCAATACCGAAGAAATAGCGATGATCATTTCCATCGCCCTTCGTTACATCCCAACACTGCTTGATGAGGCGAATAAAATCATGCTTGCGCAAGCTTCAAGAGGGGTCGATTTCCAAGAAGGCAAGCTGAAAGAGAAAGTCATGCAGATCGTCTCACTTCTTGTCCCCATGTTCATTATTTCCTTCAAACGTAGTGATGAGCTGGCGAACGCGATGGAAGCCAGAAGTTTTGTTCCGGGTCAACCGAGGACTCGTCTTCATCAGCTTGTGTGGAAAACCTTGGACACACTCGTCATCATCTTTGCAATCGGATTCCTTTTTGGAAGCATCTACATCAGGGTGATGGTATGATACAAACGTTTCTCAACGCCCTATGGTCCAACGATGTGAAGCAGGTAAAAGACATGCTTCACACATCCGCTTTCTTTAGGGATCAAGATGGAAAAGCCTACCGGAAAGCGGACGACATTGTTGAAAAACTGTTGGCTTATGCCGATTACCGGGCGAGCGACCCTTACACCTATGCGACGATCCATGTGATATGGCTGAATGAAAATCTATGCATGAAAATAAAACCGACTGACAACAAGGTTGAAAAGATATACATCCGACATGTACCGAAAGGCCTGCGCAGAATTCGTATGGATTTTTCCTACGACGGCTCTCATTATGACGGTTTTCAGCGTCAGAAAGGATCCATCCCGAGCGTGCAGAAATCCATCGAAAACTGTCTCGGACACATCCTTCAGGAAAAAACGGTTATCGTTTCCGCGGGACGGACGGACAAAGGGGTCCACGCCTTGCATCAAGTGGTGCATTTTGACACCTTCTCTCCCATCCCGGCAGACAAGTTGAAGACTCTCTTGCTTAAGATGCTTCCTGAAGACATCGTCCCTTCGGCAGTCGTTGACGTTCCACCGGTCTTTCACGCCCGGTATGACGTCATAAAGAAAACCTATCTATATCGGATCATTCATGAGAACGATCCTTTCAAGGCACATTATGCGCATCTCCATAAAGACCCCATAGACATTGACAAGCTTACAGCATTACTGGATAAATTGAGGGGAACGCACGACTTCATCGGATTTTCCAAAATATCCCCCGGAAAACCGACTGTTCGAACCATCACCGACATCTCCGCTTATCAACATGATAAGGAGACCCGCATCGAAATCGAATCATCAGGGTTTTTGCGCCATATGGTCAGAATCATTGTGGGCAACGCGTTAAAAGATCTAAACCAGGGAACAGACACGATCGATGCTGCTTTAAAATCACCTTCCAAAGACAACGTCAAATACATTGCTCCGTCAAACGGTCTGTATCTCAAGTCGATTTATTATTAGTGAACTAAATAATTTCCCTCGGGAAATTATTTTTGTAACTGCGACATTTTAGTGTCAAAATAATTTGTAATACAAATTTAATGATTGTATCATATAAATGTATAAAGAATAGTGTGAATGAACATAGACAAAGCCAAGATAATCAATGTGCTTACTATGGGGTAGCACTTCAGGAGGGGGGGGGTGATTATGGAATTGAATTTTACGCTTCTGCATTCAGCCGATTGTCGGAATCATCTTGCTAATCATTTTCTGAGGGTATTTTCAATGCTCGATTGCTGCATTGGACAAAGAGGCGGATATTTATAAGTCGTAGTGATTAATGGATATCGTATTTAAAAAGCGCATGAAATGTGCGATAATATACAAAAGAACTCAAGGAGTGACCGCATGTGAAAGCTATGTTCATTACGTTCGAAGGACCGGAAGGGTCCGGAAAAAGCACCGTTCTTTCAGCCGTACAAAAGAAACTCAAAGATAAATCCATTGATGTCATGGCGACCCGCGAGCCCGGTGGCATCCGCATCAGTGAACAAATCCGCAATGTCATCCTCGATGTCCACAACACGGAAATGGATGCGAGAACGGAGGCGCTTTTATATGCGGCCTCAAGACGCCAACATCTTATGGAAAAAATATGGCCGGCCCTTGAACAGGGGAAGGTCGTCCTTTGTGACCGTTTTATTGATTCCTCGCTTGCCTACCAAGGGTATGGTCGTAAGCTCGGCACAGACAAAATTATGGAAATCAATGAATTCGCCATCGAATCACGCATGCCCGATCTCACGATTTTCATCGATCTCCCACCGAGCGTGGGACTTGACCGTGTGTTTGACAATCACCGCAATGTCGATAGGCTGGATCTGGAAAGCCTCGATTTCCATGAGCGCGTTTATGTCGGTTATAAGGAACTCATCAAAAAATACCCTGATCGCATCAAAGTCGTCGATGGCAACCGTTCGATTGACGATGTGGTGGATGACGTGCTTTCACTCATCGACACACTGTTTTAAAGGAGGGACCTCATGGATGTGACCCAGCTAAGAGAAAACCAGAAAGAGGCGTTCAACATCATCGAGAACAGCTTCCGCCGGAACCGTTTGTCGCACGCCTATATCTTTGAAGGCGATGCGGGATCCATGAAGTTCGATGCGGCGCTTTTTTTTGCTGCAAAGTTACTTTGTAAACATGATGAGGCCCCTTGCCTCGATTGCCATGACTGCAGACGCGTCCATAACATAACCCACCCGAACCTCTACGTGGTGAGACTGAAAAAGACGGAAATCGTCAAAGATGATATACGAGGACTTCAAAGCGAATTTTCCAAAACGGCGCTCGAAGAGGGTCCGAAGGTATATATCATTGAACAGGCCGAGAAAATGAACGCATACGCCCAAAACGCCCTGCTCAAGTTTCTTGAAGAACCCCTTAGCGAGACCTACGCCATTCTTTTGAGCCTGGATGCGGACAAGATGCTTCCGACAATCCAATCGCGTTCTCAGCGTGTTCCCTTCCACCGTCTGAGTGAATCCTCTATCGAATCGATGCTGCTTGAAGCCGGATATGAACAGACCCAATCAAAACTTGCGGCGCGAATGCAAGCGACCTATGAAGATGCCAAAACGTTCTTGAACGATGTCTATCTCGATGAACTCATCGATGCGGCAAGTGCCGTCTATGACGCTCTTGCAAACGATGAATCGGCACTCGTCGCTTTCCACCGTGAGGCGGACGGGCTCTTAGGGGACAAAGAAAAGGTGGCTTATCTGATCGACGTTTTCATACACTACCAAAAAGACCTTATTTATGGTAAAATAAAGAACCAGAGTCAAATGATTTTCGCCGAAGCGGTTGACACCATTGAACGATTGAATGCGCGCTTTCCGATGAGCCATCATATCGATATTCTCGAGAGGATGCTCACGATCAAGGTGCGCTTGCGAAGCCACATAAATGTCAGGCTTGCGCTTGACAATCTCATGATCGCTTTGGACAAAGGAGAACCAAATGAAGAATGAAGTCATCGGCGTCCGCTTCAAACAAGCGGGCAAGAAATATTATTTTGACCCCAAGGACATGGATATCAATTTCGGCGACCTGGTGGTGGTCGAGACCGTCCGTGGCATCGAGATCGGTGAAGTGATGGAAGAGCGCAAAGCCATTACGGATGAAGCACTTCTTTCCACACTCAAACCCATCATGCGCAAAGCCACGCGCAAAGACCTGGATACCGCCGAGAAGAACAACCGGGCGATACCGGACATATTGAAATCCTGTCGGTACCATATCAAGAATCACGATCTTGATATGAAACTGCTCGATGCCGAATACACCTTGGACCGTTCCAAGCTGATTGTCTATTTCAGCGCGGAAGGGCGTATCGATTTCAGGGATCTTGTGAAAGACCTTGCGAACGAGTTCCGTGTGCGTATCGAACTCAGACAAGTCGGCGCAAGGGACGGCGCGAAATTTCTCGGGGGAATCGGACCGTGCGGCTATTTGCTATGCTGCAACACGTTCCTCGGAGAATTCGAGACTGTGTCCATAAAGATGGCGAAGAACCAGAACCTTTCGCTGAATCCGAGCAACATCTCCGGACTTTGTGGCAAACTGCTGTGCTGCATCCGTTATGAGGATGACACTTATTCCGAGATGCGCGAAGGGCTTCCCAAAACGATGTCCTGGGTCAAGACCGTGGACGGTCGCGGAAAAGTTCTCAGCGTGAACATCCTGGAGCGAACCGTGAAAGTCGACCTCAAGGAAACAACAAAAAAATACAATGTCGAAGACTTGCTTGAGATCGACCAGTATGATAGTCTCGATTTTGCCAACAACACCGGCAATCATAAACACGCATCGAACCGTAATGGCTGAACCATTGCGTTATCGATAACACTAAATCTGCTAAGAGCCCGGCCGCTAGAACGCTGCCGTTCTTTTGCTACTTTTCAATCGTATTTTAGGGGGCGGAACAAGGATGAAACGACACTCGACATTTCAAAACGACAAGGCGACGCTTTACATCGTTTCCACTCCGATCGGCAACATGCAGGATATCTCGCTAAGAGCCATCGACGTACTGAAAAACGTGGATCTGATTCTTGCGGAAGACACCCGTACCAGCGGTGTGTTGCTCAAGCATCATGACATAGATACTCCATTGAAAAGCTATCACGCCCATAACGAACAATCGATGGTCCCCAAAGTGATCGACATGCTTGAATCATCGCGCGATGTCGCCTTGATCAGCGATGCCGGTACCCCGCTTCTTTCCGATCCGGGTCACGACCTTGTGCGGGCCGTCAGGGAAAAAGCGTTCAATATCGCTCCGATTCCCGGCGCAAGCGCCCTTTTAAGTGCGTTGGTCATGAGCGACCTACCCACCCATCCTTTCACTTTCTACGGCTTTTTACCGCAAAAAGCCGCGGCACGTGATAAAATACTTAAGACAATCAGGACCCACCCTCACACGATGGTGTTCTATGAAAGCCCAAACAGAATCCAAAAGACCCTTGCTGCGATGCATGCCGTATTCGGCAAGCGTCGGGTGACGATTGCGAGGGAGCTTACAAAGCTGTATGAGGAAACCATCTCGCTGACGCTTGATGAATACGATCAGCTTGATGCGCTAAAAGGGGAGATTGTGCTGATTGTCGAAGGCAGTCCTGAAATCATGCTTGATGAAGGGGATATGCTTGAGCATGTCGAGCTTCTTATCGAAGACGGCATGCGGGAAATGGATGCGATCAAGCAGGTTGCCAAAGCGAGAAACTTGAAAAAGAATACGGTCTATATGGCCTTCCAAAAGAAAAAAGCCCTCAAGAACGACAAGGAGTGATACCATGAGCAACAAGACATATTACATTACCACCCCGATCTATTATCCAAGCGGAAAGCTGCACATCGGGAATACCTACACTACAGTATTTTGTGATGCTCTTCGCCGCTACAAGGATCTGCGGGGATATGACACATACTATCTGACCGGCATGGACGAGCACGGCAAAAAGATTGAAACAGTCGCCGAAGAGCGTGAGATGAGCCCTCACGACCACGTTGATGAAATGGCCGCTGAAACCAAAGCGCTTTGGGATCGTCTCAAGATTTCCTATGACGATTTCATCCGCACGACAGAAAAACGTCACAAGACGGTAGTCCAGAAAATATTCGAGAAACTTCTCGACCAGGGCGATATCTATCTTGGAACCTACAAAGGGTATTACTGTATGCCATGCGAGTCTTTCTTCACTGAAAGCCAACTCGGCGAGAACAACACATGCCCCGACTGTGGGCGTGAGACGTCACAGCTCGAAGAAGAAAGCTATTTCCTTAAGCTAAGCAAATACGCTGACAGACTCCTTGATTTCATCGAGGAAAACCCGGGTTTCATCACCCCCGAATCACGGAAAAACGAAGTCGTATCCTTCCTTAAACAAGGCCTTAATGACCTTAGTGTCTCACGGACCACATTCGATTGGGGAATCAAAGTCGTCTCCAACCCGAAGCATGTCGTCTATGTGTGGATTGATGCCCTCAGCAACTACCTGAGC
>Ga0207421_10007310_pt1 | contig 11790 bp, 15 predicted proteins | sample SodLakKL_010_SED_4_FD_187542 | JGI IMG/M metagenome (GOLD analysis project Ga0207421, IMG submission 187542) | Alkaline sediment microbial communities from Lake Tanatar, Kulunda Steppe, Russia - 8KL_010_SED (SPAdes) (version 2) | ecosystem: Environmental > Aquatic > Non-marine Saline and... | reverse complement strand
TTGTCTGCGGAAAAGAAACCGATACCGTAAAAATCACCGGCCAGCCTGTACGGATCCTCATTGACCAGCTGTATGGCATCATCGCCGTATTCCCTGTAAATGCGGACGGCAAAAAGGGTACTGATCCCGTGCGACTGAAGAAACATCATTACGTTTCGGATCGCCCGGTGCTCGACCCAGGCGGTATTGATCATTTCCAGTTTTTTCTGTGCGATGCCTGGGACCTGAACGAGCTTTTCAATGTCGTTTTCAAATACATCGAGGGTGCTTTCCCCGAAATGATTGACGATTTTCTTTGCTGTTTTGGGTCCGACCCCCTTGATCAAGCCGGAACCGAGGTATTTCTCCAGGGCGGCGGTTGTTGCGGGTTTCTTCTCAATTGCCTCGGCTGCCTTGAACTGGCGGCCGTATTGTTTGTGATAAGTCCATATCCCCTTGAATTCCATGGTGGCGCCGGCAAACACTTTTGTCTGATGAACAATTACGGTTTCAATCTGGTGGGGGTTGTTGAACGGACGAACGCGCAGGATCGCCCATCCATTTTCCGGGTTATGGAATGTGACCCGATCCACAATACCGGTGATGGTTTCTTCAATTACGCCGGTTTTCATATGCTGAAAATTCATCCCGCAACTGGCCTTCTCAAAAACTGTCCGTCATGTGCGTACCGGTGAGGGTCTGATTACCATCCATCCACCATGATCATTATATACTTTATCCGCCAGGTCAATTATTGTGCTACGGTATTTGCTATTAAGCACACCAAACCCTGCAAAAGAAAACACGAGTTAAAAATGTCATTTGTAATAATACCGTATGATCAGTTGAGCCCGGATGCCCTTTATGGGGTTGCCAAAGAATTCGTCACACGTGACGGTACAGACTATGGTGAGCGGGAGGCTTCTTTGGAAGTAAAGATCTCACAGATTATCAATCAGTTGAAGTCGGGAAGGGCTATCATAGTCTTTGATCAGGACTCAGGGAGCTGTAATATCGTAAAAAGTGATGATCCATCCTTGCTGGGACTGAAATAAGCCGGGTTGTATATTTTGCGGCAGATGATCGGGCGAGGGAATATATCGGCAATGTGCATGGCGGAGTGCTATGCCGCTATTTGCATTGATAGCCGAAGTGCTCGGATATCCGAGTTCATCCATGATGAAAAAGCTGGACCGAGTTGCCGCAATGTATTGTACATGCTGTGCCGTTGGACTTTCAGGACTATGTTTGAGAGTCCTTGGCAGGATAAATGCCATCATAACTGAAGTTTCTAACCGTATGAAATTTAACCCTATGCCTTAAATAAGACGCGGCGCCTCAGAGTATATTGAAACGCCGCGCGTATGCACTGCTATTAGCTTTCTTGATCGTTTAAAATATCAGCCTGTTTTCAGGCCAGCGTTTCCTGTTTATCCGAGCCGCAGTTGAGAATATACAATAGAAACCTCGAATACGCTTATGCTGAAATCAGGCAAGGTCAAAGCGGTCAAGGTTCATTACCTTGTCCCACGCTGCTATAAAGTCTTGCACGAACTTCTCTTGGGCGTCCTCACATGCGTAGACTTCCGCCAAGGCTCGGAGCTGGGAGTTCGAACCAAAGATTAGGTCGACACGGGTGCCGGTCCACTTGGTTTCGCCACTTTCGTAATTTCGGCCTTCGAACACATCTTCGTCTTCTGCGGTTGGCGACCAGTCCGTGCGCATGTCGAGCAGATTTACGAAAAAATCATTGGTAAGCGCCTCCGGCCGCTCGGTGAATACACCGTGCCGGGATTGTCCGTGGTTGGCATTCAAGGCGCGCATACCGCCAACCAGAACCGTCATCTCAGGAGCGGTCAATGTCAGTAGCTGCGCCCGGTCAAGCAGCAGCTCCTCCGGTGATACGGCAAACTTGGCTCTCTGGTAATTACGGAACCCGTCAGCAGCCGGCTCGAGCACCGCAAATGATTCTATGTCCGTTTGCTCTTGGGTGGCATCCGTACGTCCCGGCGTGATGGGCACTTTCACATTGTGACCTGCATTCTTCGCCGCTTGCTCGACTCCGGCACATCCGCCCAGGACAATTAAGTCGGCGATCGACAGCTCCTTTCCGCCGGACTGCGCGCCGTTGAAATCCTTTTGGATCCCCTCCAAAGTCTGCAGCACCTTTTTCAGCTCTGCCGGCTGGTTGACCGCCCAATCCTTTTGCGGCGCCAGACGGATACGTGCCCCGTTTGCTCCGCCGCGCATGTCAGAGCCGCGGAACGTTGACGCCGCCGCCCAGGCAGTATAAACCAGCTGGGAAATCGACAGGCCCGAGTTAAGGATCCTGCCCTTGAGGTCGGCGATGTCCTGCGCGTTGACCAGCTCATGATCGACGGCTGGCACCGGGTCCTGCCAGATCAGTTCTTCTGCCGGGACTTCCGGGCCGAGATAGCGGGAACGGGGACCCATGTCGCGGTGGGTCAGCTTGAACCACGCCCGGGCGAAGGCATCCGCGAATTCCTCGGGGTTCTCAAGGTAGCGCCGCGCGATCGGCTCGTAGATCGGATCAAACTTCAGCGAGAGGTCCGCCGTGGTCATCATCGGCCGATTCTTCTTCGACGGATCGTGCGCATCAACCACCATATCTTCTTCCTCCACGTCCTTGGCCAGCCACTGATTGGCTCCGGCCGGGCTCTTGACCAGTTCCCACTCATATTTAAACAGCACCTTCAAATAGCCCATGTCCCATTGGGTGGGGTTCGGTTTCCATGCGCCCTCGATGCCGCTGCCGATGGTATCGCCGCCTTTGCCGCTGCCAAAACTGCTCTTCCAGCCGAGGCCTTGTTCCTCGATGGGCGCGGCTTCGGGCTCAGGCCCCACATGTGCGGCATCGCCCGCGCCATGGCACTTGCCGAAGGTGTGCCCGCCGGCGACAAGTGCGACGGTTTCTTCATCGTTCATTGCCATGCGCGCGAAGGTCTCGCGCACGTCGTGGCCTGAGGCGACCGGGTCCGGGTTGCCGTCCGGGCCTTCGGGGTTCACGTAGATCAGGCCCATTTGAACGGCCGCCAGGGGGTTCTCCAGATCCCGGTCGCCGCTGTAACGGCTCTTAGGCTTATCGCTCGTAGCCAGCCATTCCTCTTCGGCACCCCAGTAGATGTCTTCCTCCGGCTCCCAGATGTCTGCACGCCCGCCGGCAAAGCCGAAGGTCTTGAAACCCATGGACTCAAGTGCGCAGTTGCCGGCAAGGATCATGAGATCGGCCCAGGAGATTTTCCTGCCGTATTTCTGCTTGATCGGCCAGAGCACTCGGCGCGCCTTGTCGAGATTCACGTTGTCGGGCCAGCTGTTGAGGGGCGCAAAGCGCTGATTCCCGGTTCCGCCACCGCCCCGGCCGTCGCCCATGCGGTAGGTGCCTGCGCTGTGCCAAGCCATCCGGATAAAAAGCCCCCCGTAATGTCCCCAATCCGCCGGCCACCAGTCCTGCGAGTCGGTCATTAGGGCATAGAGGTCCTTCTTTAAGGCCTGAAAGTCAAGTTGTTTGAATTCTTCAGCGTAATTGAAATCCTCGCCCATGGGATTGCTTTTGGCGGAGTGCTGGTGAAGCATCTTGAGGTTCAACTGGTTCGGCCACCAATCCCGGTTTGACATTTCGCCCCTAGCCGCCGATCCCATGACCGGTTGTTTGCTATCGTTATTCATAAATTTTTCTCCTTTTCGTTTGTGAATTTATGCTCTGTAATAATGAATATAGTCCTCTGGCGTCTATCTGCCCAATTCATTTCATCGAAAGCATTGTCTGTTCCGCCAGATCCAAAATACTGGCCGGGCATAGCCGTATTGTGGAAGAACCATGATCCAAACCCCTCTCTATCTGTCATCCATCATATTCCCAACCGCATTTTGGCCATCATTGCTTTGCTATGGGACTACTCTTTTCCGGGCCACGGTACGCCCTGTTGTTCCTCGATCATATAGCAAAACCGGCTCCAATCGTATTCCCGTTTGCTGAATGGACAACGCAATCTCACCTTGTGGTCAGTGACAGCAGCCACCTCCCAATCTCCTTTTCGCGGGCCGCCTTCGATCCTAATTTTTTGGCCGATAGAAAAATCATACGGTTTGAACACCGTCACGTCGTGGGTTGCCATCGTTCTCCTCCCATTGTACAAATGCAAAGATTTTGGTGTCGGGCACGCATAGGATCACTAGTAGAAAAAACGTCGATCCGGGCCGCGAGATACAGAAAGATCGAACGCTATTTAAGTTTATCGAACTTGTCATGCCACGCACACGCATTGCAGAAGGTTTCCGTGCCATCGGTAACCTCCGGGCATTCGGCCGCATCCAGATTCTCATCGAAGCAGACCTCGCCGTCCCAGCATTCGAACTCATAGGTATCATATTCGTCATCCGGGTCTTTTACATAAAACTTTTCGCAGCCGCAAACTGGGCATCGAGATTGTCCCATAAAAAGGCTCCTTAAAAATTATCCGTGGTTTCAGGATAAAGGAAAAAAGCTATCAAGGCATTTTCAGAAGATTCGTTTCAATTTTTAAATTTTTCGCTCAAGGCCCTGCCATAATCCTGACATGCTTTTAATCCTTCGTCGGTTCCAATTACAGCCTCTTTCAAACTCAGGGCCCTAAGATCCGTCATATCCATTTTAAAAACAAATTCCATAGTATCAAAAACCATGGAAGCGGACTCTCCGCTATGCGTATATGCTCCAAACGCACCTCCTATCTTTCCGACAAGATTCAGTTTCTCAGCAAGAAACAGAAAGTTTTTCATGCCGGGGGTCATATCCCGGTGATATGTGGGGCAGCCGAATACATACCCATCGTAACCCTCCATCTCTTTTTCTGTATTGATAGAGGAAATTTTGACAAGATCTGTATCATGCCCTTTCATTCGAATGCCTTCCGCAATTCCCTCCGCCATTTTTTCTGTTTTCCCGGTCCGGCTTGCATAACCGATCATTATTTTAGCCATTCTTTATTCTCCTGTTATTTGGGTTCAAAGCATTAAACCTGAACAAGCGTATTTCCGTATATGTCAAAAAGCCTGCCATAGTTTGCGTTGAGCCATGTTTTTATTTATCATTTGCCATCTGACGTATTTTCGAATCTGTTCCTCATCGAGTCCTATCGTGCTTACACAATCCTCCAGTCTTTTTTTATTGGAGGACCAATCATGTGCTCTTGACTTTTTATCCGGCATTTTATTAAATTAAGCGTAATTGTAAACATGCTCCAGACGGGTGCAATTATATATTGTAAATTGAAAAAGTAAGCGCACATTTGATATTCAGGCCCTGATCGAGGCGCACAAAAATATGGGTAGACTAATCATTATCGGTAACAACGGTATTTGTGACTGGTTGCAAATGGGCATGGCGTATCGTTATTATTCCTGAAACCAGCCGATGGGTGCAGGCGTTTTCATTTTTCCGGTGTACAATGATTTTGGGATTCCATTCATAGCCGCACAGATGAGCTTCCATGCAAAGTCCCGGCCTCCCGGACCCAGAGGGTTCTTTCCATGAAATATATAAAAGTTGTGGTCGACGACAGTATGCAGCAGAATTACGTGTATTATCTTACAGAGCCGGCTGGCAGGAATTTCGCGCCGGAATTCAAGCCTAAGCTTACTCCTCGGCAGATGCTGCGGCTGGGGGCTTTCGGGGGAAAATACATGACCGACTGTGCCAATGAATTTCCGGTAAGCTGGTTTGCCCGAGCCCGCCTCTGCCCGGAGCGACACGACCCTGAAATGAACTTTTTCGGAATCAACGCTTCTCAGCCTCTGTCGGTCTGGCGGGAAAAGGGCTGGATTTACTACGAAGATCCCCGGGGATGGTTTCAGTGGTACTGCCGCTATTACCGGGGACGCCGATGCCCGGATGACCAACGTCAGATCAACCGATGGAAGGGCATGACCCGCCATATCGCCCAGATCCAAAAACACTGCCGGCCGGGAGACTTCCAATGCCGGCCCCGGCAGCGTCAGGCGCTGCTCAACTGGTCCTATGACAGCCGCGGAACTTAGCTTCGAACAGATGAAATGCAGTCGGATGTCTGTCCGGATTGCAATGTATAGATCCGATTTTCTGTTAAAGGCTTCAATTTTTTTACACGCATATATTCGTTTTATTTTTTAAAATGTATATTTTGGAATTCATGTAGCGTCAAAATAAAGAATCAAGCAGAAGGAATATGAATAATGATGTACGATTTTAATTCGGCAGAAGTTTTCAAGGTGGCGATCAGAATTGAGGAAAACGGGGCAAAATTTTACAGAAGAGCGGCTGAACTGCAGACGGATCCGAAAAATAAAAAATTCCTTGAAAAATTGGCAGCCATGGAAGACACCCATAAGTCAACGTTTACAAAGATGAGCAGCAATCTCATGGAAGCGGAAAAAGCCCAGCAGGTCTTTGATCCTGAAGGGGAAGCAGAAATGTATCTGGCAGCCATGGCCGATACCCACGGCGGAGAAGGAGCCCCTTCGGCAGCGGAAGCACTTACCGGCAGTGAAACAATGGAAGAGATTCTCAAAACCGCCATCGGACTGGAAAAGGAATCGATTCTGTTTTATCTGGGTGTAAAAGATCTGGTGCCACCAAAATTGGGGCAGGACAAGGTGGATGCGATCATTGAAGAAGAGCGCCGGCACGTGATTCAGCTGAATGGATTTCTTAAAAAAATGAAATCAGCATAAAAAATAATGTATGCAATGGCTTCCTGCAGAGCTTAAAAAACGAAGCGGGTTTTTTTCTGGATCTGAAGGACTAACCAGCCTGTCGTACTGTTCCCTGATGGCCTATGCCACCGAAAAGGACTGCACCCGGTTTATCATGACCACCCACCGCCAAACCCGAAAATTTCAAAACATCAGCCGCAATCCCCGGGGCAGCCTGATCATTGATTCCCGGGAAACCCATAGGCCACATGCTCGACCATGCCGCGCATCCTGCTTACCGGTGCAACTGGCTTTATCGGCAAGCGGCTGCTTTGGGGACGAAATAAAATCTGTAACCAAAAAGGTAAACAAATGCCAGAAGTTGAAATTTATACCACACTTAGATGCCCGTATTCCATCAAGGCTAAAGAGTTGCTGAAAGAAAAAGGCGTTTCCTTTTCAGAATTTTGCATTGAAGGCGATCAGGATCGGACAGCCGAAGCAAAACAAAGAAGTGGCGGGCGTGAAACAGTGCCTCAAATATTCATAGATAACGAGCATGTTGGCGGATATCATGAATTAAGCACAATGGAGTTGGAAGGAAAACTTGACCGTATGCTCGGCCTTGCATAGGAAGAAAGACTCGTGTTGCAACAGCAAATGTTTTGAAAGTACCTAAAAAATAATGCTCTGATGACGAATATGAAATATTCGAATTTGAATGCCGGGACGGACAGGTATGTTTTGACAAAGGGGCGAGTGCTGATGATTGCCCGGAAGTCAGTGATGATATGGAAGTGTTTTGCAATGCTTGTGCGTGGCACGATAAGTTTCATAAGCTCAAATAGACCACTGGTTAACGGTGCAGATAACTTGCCAGCTTGGACAATATTCCCGGGCCTCCCGAAAAATGCACCTTGAATCTGACAATCCTGTCCGGGGCAAAATTGGGATTACTGGAGGAGCATAGCCGTAGTGCTCATTTCGCCAACCTTAGACTGTATAGTAATCCAGGGCGGATCAGTCTGGCCGCCTTTCTTCTGTGGGCACAACCATCGTAAAAGTGGAGCCCTATTATGGCCGCCCGGGGCATTGGCCTGTTTTTGAACCAGGCTGCAGTGGACGGTTATGCCCGGCGCCTGAAGCTGTTGCAGAAATACGGACTGTCCGAACGTCCCCTGGGCGGGGGAAAAATTTGACACTACAACGATCCCGGTTATCCTTTCAGATAAAATACAGAGATCGTCCAACCTATACCCGCGTTGATAAACAGGGAGGAAGATAGAAATGGTATATTATTACAGTAAAACAGTTCGCGCAGATTTCGAAGAGGCTGTTTCAGGGATAAAGAATTCTTTAAAAGCGGAAGGATTCGGTATTCTAACGGAAATCGATGTTAAAAGCACCCTGAAAAAAAAATTGGATGTCGACTTTCGAAACTATAAAATCCTCGGCGCCTGCAATCCGCCCTATGCCTACAAGGCGCTCCAGGCGGAGGATAAAATCGGTACGATGCTGCCCTGCAACGTCATTGTCCAAGAAAAGGTAGATGGAACCATCGAGATTGCCGCCATCGATCCGATCGCATCGATGCAAGCGGTGGACAACCCGCAGTTGCAGGATATTGCCGGGACAATCGCGCAAAAGCTGAAACAGATCGTTGAGGCGGCATAATGGTTTTTGCCTTTCCTGACCAGGAAACAGAGTTGTTGAATGCTTTACAGATCGAGCCGAAACCTGAAAGCAGATCTTTTATCCGGGACTGGATGCCGGGAAGCAAGATTGAAGAATATGTGGTGTCGGCAACTATTGAGGCTATAAAGCCCCGGGCATAGCGAATGCCGTCAACCCAATTGGATATTCAGCTATGATAACTGAACTTTCGAAGATAGACAAAAACAAAATCGAGGCGGGCATCAATGACAAATACTCAAAAGTGGCCGAGACTCCGGAAGGGCAATTTAATTATCCCACAGGCAGAAGCGGCTTAAAGGCCTTAAGCTATGATCCCCTCCTGATCGAAAAACTGCCTGAAAGCCCGACGGCATCATACTGTGGCGTGGGCAATCCATTTTCAGTCGGTCCGATCAACAAGGGGGAAGCGGTGTTGGATATCGGGTGCGGGGTGGGCGTGGATACGATGATTGCCGCCCTGATCGTAGGGCCATCGGGGAAATCAGTGGGTGTTGATATCGTGGACAAGATGCTGCAAAGAGCTGAAGCGAATCTCAAATTGATGGGCCTTGAGAACGTTGCTTTTTATAAGGCATCCGGTGAAGATTTACCTCTTAAAAACAATAAATTTGATGCAGTGATCTCCAACGGGGCCATTAATCTGATTCCAGATAAGTACGCAGCTATACAAGAGGTTTTTCGTGTATTGAAACCCGGCGGACGCTTGATGATCGCCGACCAGGTGCTCATCGATCAGTTTCCAGAGAATCTTAAAGACAGGATAGATCGTTGGTTCCAGTGAGAAGGCGGGACAATACCGGGAAAGGATTTCCTGGCGCTGCTCAATCATGTTGGATTTAGAGATGTCGAACTGGTTAAAGAAACCGGCTTTAACAGTTCCCCAAAGACAAAAGGGGTGCTGTTCCGGGCGAATAAACCATAAATCACCCGCAAATAGGAGACCAAGGGTCTCGGGACGCTTGCCAACCCAGTCGGCATTACCAAGCATCCACGAAAATGCACCTTGAATCCGCCATTCTTCAGATGCGTCAAATCCGGAATGCTGGCTGGGCATAGCCGCATGGTCCATCAGATTCTGGCGAATTTTTGCATCAAAAACCCTTCCGTCTTTGCAATTTGCATCAGGGGACTATACCCTTTACCTCAGAAATCGGATAAAATGAAAAATCCGTTAGTAACCGTGAATTGCTGGCAACAAACCAAAAAAGCTCAAAAAGCATCTCGCAGATCAAGGCTTTTTGCACAGGGAAAGGAGAAACGCCCATGACCGCACCCACATTTGAAAATACCGCCATTATATCCTGCGGCACGCTCAGCCTGGAGCTGAACCATTTGCGCAAACAGGGTTTTCTAAACCCCAAACACCTCTATTTCACGACCCCAGGCCTGCACGAAGATCCCTTGGAGCTCGAGCGCCAGCTTATCGAAAACATCGGCAAGGCAAAGCAGGATGCGGATAAAGTCATGGTGGTCTACGGCGGCAAATTTTGTTACGTCAATGCCGGGGATCCTACCCGCACCATTGACACGATTATCCGGGACCAAGGGGAAAACGTAGCCCGGATCAACGCAACCCACTGCATGGACATGATCGCCAGCCGGGCCGAGCGCGATGAACTGGCCGGCGGAGAAAAAGTGCTGTTTTTGACCCCGGGCTGGGTGAAATACCGTCACCATGTATACAAGGGATGGGACAAGGGCGTGGCCAACGAGAATTTCCCCAGGCATACCGGCGGCGCCATGGTGCTGGATGCCATCGGCTTCATGGATGACTACATGGCCAAAAAGCCCGAGGAGCTGCTGGATTTCTCGGACTGGATGGGCATTCCCATCCAGCCGTGTCCGGTCACCCTGGAGCGGTTCAAGTCCCTGCTGGCCGAACACGCGGCCTGATATCCGCTTTGGCTTTCAGCGGGGATTATAAACCCGTGCCATGTGGTAGCGTGCGTGTTAACCGGTTTCAAAGCAGCGGGGATATGGTAACATAGATTTTCAATGAACAGGAATCTTACCGCAAAATCGGAAAATCGGTTTTGTTTTTTCCGGCCGCCCACAGACAGGATTGCTGAAAACCCATGGCCTCCATTCCCATGTGAGTACCGGCTGGCAGAACCTGGACGGCATTATCGACCGGCTGCGGCGGAACGATAATCTCGTATGGCAGGTTGACGGCATCGAGGACTATCAACGGCTGGTCTCACAGTTTGTTGCAAGCGCGCTGCTGGAAAACGATCGCATGGTTTATATGCGCTTGCCATGCCCCTGTCCGGTTTTATTGATCACCGCGCTGCCTATAACACCTATCGATGGGCTTATCGCCCTGAAATACCGACGAGATCTTTGGCATCGGTCTTTCCCCGCTGCTACAGCTGGCCGTCACCGGGGGATTTTCAATTTTCCTGGTGAACTGCATCTCCCAATGGGCGGCCGGGAGGAATGAATGCATCACCGGTTTGCCAACCTGCAGGACCACAGTTAGTTTAATAACTATAACCCCTATAAATGAGGAATTTCAGCATGAACATCAAGCGCAATCCTTTTTATTCTTCTGACCTTTTTACTCGGATTTGTAAGCAATCCGACGTGGGCTCAAATGGGAATGGGGCATTGTCCGATGTGCGGTCAGCAGTGGGACGGACGATATGCCGGGGAAATGAATATCCCGGGAGATCTGCCCAAACCCGAAGAGGCCTGGCTGCAAAGGTTATCCGATGTGATGGGCATGGAGAAACTGTCCGAAAAGCAGTATGTCAAAGACAGCCGCAAATACAATCTTCGCTTGCCCTATGTGCGGGTGATTCCTGACGAAGAGAATCACATTGCCTGGATTGACAGCCTGTTTCAGGCCTTCGGCGAAACATACGCCAATGATGCGCCGCCCGTAAAAAATGCGGATAGCCCCGAAGAAGCGTACCGGGTCGCCATGGAATTGGAGCAGGAACTGGTTCCTGATTACGAATGGCTGATCCGGAACGCCTTCGATGAACAATCCCGGCAGATCATCGAAACCATACTGTTTCAGACCCGTATGCATTACACCATGTTTCAGCATGCACTGAACATGGGAGGAATGATGGGGCATGGCATGATGGGGCGGTGAAGGGTTCGGCACATCGATGGCAACAAATGAAAAAATACGGCAAAAGGAAAGTTCAGCCCGAGGACTTCTTGCCTAAACGGACAGTATTCCCGGACGTCCTGAAATTTGCACATTGAATCTGCCATGTTATCCTTTTTACAGGTAGCCGTATTCCGGCGTAATTTAAATCTGTAATCAAAAAGGAGGTCGCCATGTTACTTTCAGAAGCCGTTGCAAATTTCATGGATTATCAGAAAATGAACTCGGGGAAAAAATACGGTCAAGAATTATAAGCTTTTCCTGGACAGGCTCAATTCCCATTTTAAAGGGAAGGAGCTGGGCAGCATCACCTCGGATCACATCCTCCA
>Ga0207421_10007308_pt1 | contig 11791 bp, 11 predicted proteins | sample SodLakKL_010_SED_4_FD_187542 | JGI IMG/M metagenome (GOLD analysis project Ga0207421, IMG submission 187542) | Alkaline sediment microbial communities from Lake Tanatar, Kulunda Steppe, Russia - 8KL_010_SED (SPAdes) (version 2) | ecosystem: Environmental > Aquatic > Non-marine Saline and... | reverse complement strand
TTATTCCCTGGTCTTTAAGACTTCGACCAGATCAAGTCTTTCCACTTTTCTTAAGGCAAAGCGCTGGGCTATCCATATGGAAACAGCCGTAATCAGCGCGCCCATTAACAGGGCCTGCTCAGATAATTCAGCAGGGATTGTATATAAATCGGTGCTTAATTCTCTTGAGAAACCTTCCATCATGACCCGGGCCAGCGGCAACCCTGCCAGGACGGCAAAGAAGCTGATAAACCACTGTTCAAAAGTAATAACCGAAAAAACTTCCCGGGAAGTCATACCCAGCACTTTCATTGAAGCCAGTTCCCGGTTTCGTTCGGAAAGGATGATAAAGCTTGAGCTATAAATTATGGAAAAAGCAATTACAACTCCTATTAACACGTAAATATAAATCACGAGGCCAAAGGTCTCCATTAGTTCCCGGACTTCCCGGATTTGTTCTTCAGTGCCATCCACTCCGGCGACCAGGTCGCTTTCCCGGTAAAAATCTCTCAGTTTTGCTATGTTAGCCCTAACCTGATCATCCACCGGGGTATGATCAGCTCTCAAAAACTCTTCTGAATTAAGGCCATTTAAACCGCCATCCTTCACATTGACCATAAATGAAGTGGCAAATTCCCCCTGCTGTAAAATATCTTCCACCCCGGTTATCTCCATGTAAGCATTCATTCCCAGGTACTGGGGTATTACCCGGTACACTTCCACAATTTGCTCCCCTTCATTCCCCCGCAGGTACGGGCTTGCCAGTTCAAGGGTCTCTCCTTCTTGAATCGAAAGTTTTTCTGCCAGCCGTTCGGATAAAACAATTCCATGATCGGAAGGCTCTATCCTCTTACCGGCGGCATCCCTGACTATATACATACTGCTTTCTTTGGGGATACCGAGTAAAACTACACTTTCTTCCCGCCAGGCATGAGACAGGCGCACCGGGACCTCGGCTAAAGGCTCCACTCCTGTAACCTGTTCAAGCTCCGCCAGTTCCCTCTCCACCGCTTGCCGAGAAACCGGTTCGGTGAGACTTACCCGGGCATGATAAACTTCTACTTCGTCGTGCTGGTAAAAAACTAACTTATCCACCAGGTCGTTCAGCGACCAGGTTACCACCACTATGGCACAACTCAAGGTGACGCCAATAAAGAGAAAGGCTGTCCTGCTGCGATTCCTGGCCAGGTTACGGACCGCCATTTTACCCTGGATAGTAAGCATGTTTGAAAACAAACCGATCTTTTCCAGTACCGTTTTCCTGCCCGACACCGGTGCCGGTGGTCTAATCGCTTCGGCAGGCTTTAGCTTTAAAGCATGCCTGCACCCCTGGTAACCGGCTGCAAGAAAAATTCCCAGGGAAATCAACATTCCCAGCCCAAAATAGTAAAGTGAAAAATCAACATCAATCTCCGGCACATGGAAAAATTCCAGGAGTAACCAGTTTAACGGGCGAGCCAGGTAAATCCCGGCTGCTCCCCCTGCGAGGCCGCCGATAAAACCCACGGTAAGGCTGTAAGACAGGTAATGCAGCATGATCTCCCGGTTGCTGTAACCGAAAGCTTTTAGAATCCCGATCTGGCCTCGCTGCTGCTCTATCATGCGTTTGAGCATGATGTACAAAATCAAAGCAGCTATAACTAAAAACATTAAAGGAATAGCAAAAGCCATCCTCTGCAGCTGGGCAATTTCTTCACTGAGAATCAAATGGCTGGTTTGATTGTCCCTGGAATAGAGGTTGATTAAACCGTATGGTTCAAGTTCCGGTTCCAGGCGGTCTTTAACCTCTTTAAAGTCAGCCCCTTCCTCCAGGGTAAAAGCCAGGTTGTTAACCCTGCCCTGTAAATCTGGAAAAAGCTTCCAGATCGTGTCTCTTGAAATAAAGGCTATTCCAAACTGCTCAGGGTTGGGATATATTTCTGCTTCCGTACGGAGGGGATAGGTAAACTCCGGGCTCATGGCATATCCTTCAACCGTAATCTCCCTGGATCGCTCCCCGGCAAGGATTTCCAAATCAAATCCCAGTTCAAGCCCGTGTACATCGTAAAACTGGTTATCCACCCAAACTTCAAATTCACCCTGCCGGAGTTCATTTCCCTCCAAAAGCCTAACATCGTTAACCCGGTCCGGTTCATCTATCTCTAAAGAAACAAGCTTCAGGTAAATACCAATGTCGCTTTCAGGATACAGCACCCTCACTTCCCTGGTAACCCTGCCGATGACCTGGGCTATCCCCTCAATATGAGCCAATCCTTCAACATCCCGGTAAGGCATGGCCGTGAGCTCGGCAAAACCATCGGCAAAATTTTGTTCCCGGTAAAAAATATCTTTGGAAAGTTCCAGGTTATCGCTGGAAATAGAAAAGGAAGTATAGATCGTTAATCCAAGAACAACCAGCACCAGGCAGGCCAGGTAGGAGCCTTTGTTATTCCAAATATCCCGGTACATCTTCCTGAAAAGCATTACCAGCTCACCTTCTCCGGTGAGAGCGGTTCAGGATTTTCCTTTATCCCATCCACCAGGCCGTCCTTTAAATAAATAACCCGGTCCGCCATGTAACTGATATTGGTGTTATGGGTAATGATCACCACTGCCTTGTTGTAATGACTGCAAAAATCACGCAGGAGCTTCAGTATTTGCTGACCCGTGGGCAAATCAAGTGAACCGGTAGGTTCATCGCATAAAAGCAGGTGGGGGTTTTTAGCCAGGGCCCTGGCAATTGCCACCCTCTGCTGTTCACCCCCGGAGAGCTGGGAAGGAAAGTGTTCCTTGCGATCAATTAAGCCCACCTGTTCTAAAAGTGGATCGATATCCAAAGGGTTGGTAGCAATTTGCACCGAAAGGTGGACATTTTCGTAAGCAGTCAGGTTGGGCATCAGGTTATAAAATTGAAAAATAAAACCAACTTCATTACGCCGGTAAGCAGTGAGGGCCCTCTCACTGGCATTGTGGAGAGGGTTGCCCCTGAAAAATAATTCGCCTTCGCTGGCCTGGTCCATCCCCCCGACTATATTAACCAGGGTGCTTTTGCCCGAACCGCTGTGACCCAAAATCACCACCAGTTCCCTGTCATAAAGGGTAAAATCAACTCCTCTCAGGGCATGGACTGTTACCTCGCCCATCTGGTAACGCTTCTTTATATTGCGGGCCTCGATCAGTTCCAGGCTCAAACCCTTTGCCCCCTTTGAAAAGTTACCCGCCTAATCCTTTTAAAGTCAAATCAGCGATCATTATCCGCATTTAAAAGGGCCCCTTCCCTGGCCAGGCGGAATTCGTGTAAAGCTCTCCGGTAACCAAGCTCCGCTTCATAATGTTCCTGGTGCGCCTCCATAAGCTTTAAATTTACTTCCATCAATTCAAGGCCATCCACCAGCCCTGCCTCGTGACGGGCCTCCAGCCGTTCCAGGGTATTTTTAGCCAGCTCCAACTTTCGCTCTTTCAAGCGGTAGCTATTTTCTGCTTCCTTTACCGACCGGTACGCTTTTTCCACCTGCAAACGGGCATTCCTTTTAGCCTGTTCAAGCTTTAAAGCTTCCTTTTCTCCGTTAACCAGCTCGTCCTCTTTTTCATATATCTTTACAGTAAGTCCTTCGTTAACGGCGTGCTCTATTGCTTCCCTCCGGTTTAATTCTTCGGGCTCCGGTTCCGGGGGGGCAACCAGTCTTAAACTCACATCCAAATCATAACCGGTAAGCATTTTTAGTTCACCTAAAATATCTTCCTGCCTCCCTTGAACTGCATCCAGGAGCAGCTGCCCCTGCTCCACCTGGATTACCGCCCGCTCTACTTCCTGCCAGGTAACCATACCCTGCTTGCGCTTTTCTTTCATTAAATCAAACAGTTCTTCCAAATAACCAAGGTTTTGATATAATATTGCTTCTTCCCCTTTTAAAGCAAAGTAGGTATGATAAAGTTTTTCGGCCTGTCCGGTTAGGTTTTCAGCCAGTATTTCCTTCTCAATTTCCAGGCGATTAACCGCATGCTTAAGCCGGGTTTCCTCTTCTTCTAACAAATCAAGCAAGCCCTCAAGCAACCTTCTAATTTCAGCTTCTTCCAAATCAATAATCCGCGCTTCCATTTCTTCTCGCAGCGCTTTGCTTTCTTCCAGGCTTTCTTCGGCCTCTTCTTTTTCTAAAACCATAACCCGGTAATCGGGATTATACTCCGTAACCCGGCCGCTTATACCTTTAAACTCAAGGGTGGTATCCCCACCGGCAGTGCCGGCAGTACCGAGGCTGTACGTTGCCAGACCTAATGCAACCAGGGCCGCCAGGAGGAAAAGCACATAATAACGTGAAAATACAGCCATCACCAGGACCTCTCTTAATCAGTATCGTAAAAAACTCTCCGGCCATCTTCGAGTCCTTCCACCCCGGGATCTAAGATCACCAGGTCTCCTTCATTAATACCATCGATAATTTCCGCCTCCTGCCTTGTTTCAGCGCCGACTGTAACATTGCGTACCCGGACCCGGTTATCCACTGCCACCATTAGAGCATCTTCGCCTTCATAAGTAAATAAGGCCCTCCTGGGCACCAGCAAAGCATCTTCAACAACACTGACCACGAACTCCACATCTACTTTGTAACCGGGGCCAAGGTTAATCTCGTCAGGCAAGTCGGGATTGACAGTCACCGTTACCCGTTCTTCTTCAAGCCCCAGCGGTGAAATATCTTCTTCTGCATAAGAAGCTATCCTTTCGACTTCGCCGGAAAATTTAAAATCCTCGTCCCTTCTTTTAAAAGTCATTTCCACTTCCTGGTTTTTATATATTTCTTCGACGTCACGGGTAAGGAGCCTGGTTTCAACGTGTAAAGTTTGCTCCAGGTCATTTTTTTTCAGCAGGCGCATCAATGGGACCTGGGGGCCGGCCACCCCTTTTTCTTCAGCATTTAAATCAGCTACTACCCCTGCAATCGGAGCCTTGATCCGGTGGTTATCTATCCGGGAGTCGACCGTTTGGATTTGCGCATTTAAAGCACTGCGCTGAGATTCCAGGGATTCAACGGCCGAGCGTGCTTCCTTTTTATATTTTTCCGCTTCTTCAAGCTCTATTTTAGTGGCCCAGTCTCTCTGATACAGCACATCAATCCGCCCATAATTATCCTCTGCTGTCTTCAGGGTATCCCGTGCCATTTCTATCTCGGAATTAACAGCCCTTAATTGTGACCGCAGTTCAATTAGCTTTAGTTCCAACTCTTCAGTATCTAAAACAACCAGCAGGTCTCCTTCTCCAACTTCATCGCCTTCTTCAACCGCTACCTCATCAATCGCCGCCTGATAAAGAGAAAAGATGGTCCTTTCATCCTCTGAGACCAGGACTCCATCTTCGGTAAAACTTTCTACTAAATCACCCCGTTCAACCCGGTAAACATCAACCCTGACTCCCTCTAAATACTGAAAAATCAGGGCTCCTGCTATTATCACAAGCAGGACTGAAGCCAGGATGATTTTCCAGTTTCTTTTCATGCCTCTACCTCCAGTGGGGACACCTGTACTTCCGAAAAAAATATGATTTGCCTATAATTTCTATTTGCAACTTTTAATTCCTTTGTTTTTCCACAATTCATAAAAATTACTTGCCGGTTCGTCGCGGCTAATAGCGGCAAGGATAACAATGCTTATTTAACTATTTTTCTTAAGCACCAGGGTAAAAGTTTCAGCTGCCTGTTCCCTGGAGAAAATATAAAACAGTACTATCCACAACCGCCAGAAAAGGTAAAACGGAAAGAGGAAATAAAAATATACGCTGTTGTAGTAGTAATATTCTTCCATCACAGAAAAATTATTTTTCTCAGCCAACCTTTTCAGCTCTTTGGGGGTGCATCGATCATAGTAAGCAGGAAAACCAAGCATATTTCTCATCTTTGGATATACCAGGCTGAGTATTTTATTTTTCAGCTCCTGGGGCAACAAACGATTTAACCTGGCATAAAGGGCGTTTCTGCTCGGGATAAAAATAAGAGCCAATCCCCCCGGCTTTAAAATGCCGGATAAAGAAGTAATAGCAGCTTCGACATCTTTCACATGTTCAAAGAGTGACTGGCAGATAACAAGATCTGCTTCATTTTCACCGGCAAAACAAGAAATATCCGCACACACCTTCTTGTCGTAAATTCCTGCCGGCGCTTTATTCAACTCTTCTTCGCTTATATCAACACCAACAACATAAGATTTGTAGTGTCTTTTAGATTCATAATTTAAGTAAGGGCATTTGCCGCCCCCCACGTCATAGATAACCTGCCCCGCTTTTAAATAGGGGGGCACAATATTGTCCCGGTAATCCTGGTGACCGTCTACCCTGAATTTCCCGGGAAATATCCGGTCGAAATTCCTGCTGAGCCATTCCTGGCTGCGGAAAAAAGCCTTTATAACACGGTTTAAGATAGCAAGTCCGGGCCTCTTCCTCTCATCTTTCATTGCTTTTTTCACTTCTCCGGGACCGGTCATTATCAATCTCCTTAAACTTCAGCCTAAATTGATTAAATTTTGTCCCTGTCTCGCCCTGGTTTAAATTAAAGCTGGCAGGCATCAAATCAGATTTAATCAACAGCCTGGTAGCGGCTAATCCAATCGCTTATTTTCCTTTAATTTTTAATCTACTACCTTTTTTATATTAACATCGGCCAAACCGTTTAAGGGTCTTCCACAATTTGGACCAGGATCGCTTCAGACTGGGCCGGGTAACTTTCCATCATGAATTCCGATTTGACTCTCAGCAGCTGTCCGACTCTGTAATAAGCAGTATCTTCAACACTATACCAGACAGCGTCACCGCCGGGACTTTCCTCCAACAAATTTTCAGCAGTCAACTGTAAGGCTTCTTCCCCGGTAATTTCGCTCACAACCAGGATCCTTGAATCACTGATTTCGATAACATAGCCTTCCTGGATTCCACTTTCCTCCGGGTCCAGCTCCCGGTCCGTTATTTCATTATTACCTGCAAGCCCGTCGCCGTTTTCATCAACTCCACAGCCGAAAAGTAAAACAAACAATACTACCGGCACCAGGGCCGGCAAGCCTATAGTTTTAACCAGTCTCATCATCCTAACCTCCCAGTATACAATTATGGCAACTTCTCAACCATGCTGCTTTTAGACTGAAAATATTACAGGTAAAGCAGTTGCAATGGCCATTGAGGCAAAGATTGTAGCCGGTCGGCCTGCATGGAGGCAGGCTGCCAAGGCCTAAAGCCTTAGATGGCGAATGCTAAAGTGTAACCTAAGCGAAAACCTGCAGCTGAGTCGTTGCCATTTCCCTCAGGTGATCTGTCACAAATCCAAAAGCAGAACGGCTGAGCAGAAACCAGTTATGTATTATTTACTTAAAAGACAGCGGCAGGCCAGAAATCGTTCCCAGAAATCCCCGCGCTTACCCTCCTGTTTTTCTGGCCAGGTAAAAAGAACCGGACTTTCCGGTCCTTTCCGGAACGGCCCTAAAAATCACATCTTCAAACCTTCTGTTCAGCAGCTCCGCAAAAGCTTCTTCCTCCTCAGCACACCAAAAACAGGCAATTCCACCCGGCATCAGGCACCGGTCTATTAGCTCCAGCCCTTCGGAAGTATAAATAAAATTATTACCGGGCAGGCTCAGCCAGGTGCTGCCGTTATCGGTATCAACAAACACCACCTGGTATTTTAAAGATTGCTTCCCGGATGCGGATTCTGCTGCGTTTTTTAGCAAACCTTTAAAGTCACCGCTATAAAGCTGCACCCGGGGATCTGCCAGAGCATTCTCATTAATACCGTTTAATATTTCCCGGTTCCACCTGATCACCGCAGGTTCAATTTCGGCTACCTTGACCTCGGAAACTTCGGGCCAGTTCAATGCTTCACGTAAACTGTACCCTACCCCTAAACCACCCATTAGTATATTTACCGGACCCTCATAGTTTCTTGTGGCGGCTGCCAGGGCTTCTTTAACCGCGGCCTTTTCTGAAGCACCGTTATAAGTTGCCATCAGGAAAACCCCGTTATAAATTATTTCGTATTCAAGGCCCCTTCGTTGAAGCTGAATTACTCCGGCCAGCCCTTCGCGCCTTTCTACAACTACAGGAGGCTGATAATCGATCCAGCTCATCTATTCACAATTCCTCCTTAAGCTTAATAACAACAAGATGAATTCCCTGCCGGGCAGGATTTTCCCGTTCAACAAAGAATTACAATTACCAGCTGCGTTGCCTAAATTATAACTTTATTTGAGGATAAAACCAACATAAACCAACCCTTAGAGGAGGCAGATAGAATGAGTGGAAATAAGAACAAACCCGAAAAGCAGATCCATGTGGACTGGGAACAGCCTTTAAGTAAAGAAGAAATCGGCAGGTACTTAATTGATATCGGGGAAAAACTGATCAACGAAGGTTCCTTTACCGTCAAGCAGGGAGAGAATAGCTATGAAATTGCCCCTTCAGGCCAGGTTGAACTGGAAATCCAGTATAAAACCAGGGGCGAAAAACATGATTTTGAGATAGAAATTCAATGGATCCCGGGTAAAGAAAGTAAGTTTGAAATCAGTTAGCCAGGTAAATATCTACTTAAAACCCGGAGCAAACAAGGATAATAGTTAACGGATCTCCATGCTGATATCCAGGGACCTTACGGAGTGGGTCAGGGCTCCTACAGAGATATAATCAACACCTGTTTCTGCAACTGACTCGACATTATCCAGGGTAATATTACCGGAAGCCTCAACCAGGGCTTTGCCATCGATCAGCCCCACCGCCTCTTTCATTGTTCCAGGAGGCATATTATCAAGCATAATAATATCAGCACCAGCCTCAAGGGCTTCCCTGACCTGGTTTATATTTTCAACTTCAACTTCAATTTTAGCGGTCATTGGCAGTTTTTTCCTAAGCCCGGTTACCGCATTTTTTATGCTGCCTGCTCCCCTGATATGGTTGTCCTTAACAAGGGCCGCATCGTAAAGCCCAAGGCGGTGGTTAACTCCACCACCAACCCTGACGGCATACTTTTCCAAAACCCTCAAGCCGGGGGTGGTTTTGCGCGTATCCAGGACCAGGCAATCATATTTGGCCGTTTTTTCAACATAAGCGCGGGTTATTGTGGCAATCGCCGAAAGCCTCTGCAGAAAATTTAAGGCCACCCTCTCCCCTGTTAAAATCCGCTGCATTTTCCCCCTTATTTCAGCAATAACATCTCCACTGCGGAACTGGTCGCCTTCATTGCTGAACTGATCCCACTTGAGATCATCACCAAGAGTTTTAAAAATCATTTTTATAAGAGGCAACCCGGCTATTATGCCTTTTTCTTTTGCTATTATCAAACCGGATCCGGCATGATCGTTTCCGAAGATATTCAAAGTAGTAATATCTCCGCTGCCAATATCTTCAACAAGCGCTCTTTCAACAATATCCCTGCATATTAGGGGATTAATATCCACCCGGGCACCTCCTGTTTCTTGTAAACTGCACTATATTCAAACTAACCGCTTAGTGATTGTATATTTACCTTCAACCCAGTTTACCCGACCCCTGGCGGGTTACCTCCAGCATCCGGTTCAGGGCCAGGTTAGCCTTTTCGATTACTGATTCTACTACCGTTACGCGGTGCATTTTATTTTTCAGGGAATTTCTTAACTTTTCCAGGCTTATTACTTTCATGGTTGGACAAACCAGCTTATCCGACAACAGGTAAAATTCTTTGCCGGGATTTTCTTTTTTTAGTTGATAAAGAGTTCCCTTTTCCGTACCGATAACGATTTTCTTCGCCGGGGTTTCCCTGGCATACTTAATGATCCCGGCAGTGCTGCCAACATGATCGGCCAGTGCCGTAACCTCAGGGCGGCATTCGGGATGAACCGTGACAACACAGTCGGGGTGGGTTCTACGTATCCGGTGAACATCACCGGCAGTCATGGCATCATGGGTTGGACAGCAGCCGTCCCAGGCAATAATTTCTTTATCTGTGTACCCTGCAACATAACTGGCCAGGTTTCTATCGGGAACAAAAAGAACCTGTTTTTCATCTAGTGAGTTAACCACATCGATTGCATTAGAGGAGGTACAGCATATATCACTTAAAGCTTTAATTTCTGCAGAACTGTTTACATAGCATACTACCGCCGCTTCCGGATAATTCTTTTTCAGGGCAACTAAATCCTCCGGGCTTATCTCATCGGCAAGGGGGCAGCCGGCTTCCTGTTCCGGCAGAAGCACTGTTTTTTGCGGAGATAATATACAGGCACTTTCCGCCATAAACTTCACCCCGCAAAAAACAATTACATCGGCCTCCGTTGACGCAGCCTGCTCACTTAATCCAAAGGAGTCCCCGGTATAGTCTGCTATCTCCTGGACCTCGTCTAGCTGGTAGTAGTGGGCCAGGATTATGGCATTCTCTTTTTCCTTTAGTGCGGTAATTTCTGTTCTTAACTCTGAGGTGTTCATTACTCCTGCTATACTCCCCTTTCCTTTGTTAACCAGAGATCAACTTAAAGAATAAAGCTCGATCTTTAAAAAAACCTTTAGCTTATACCGGGAATTATAGCAGGAAATTGGATTACTAACAAACTATTTATAAACATGCTCCCTGGAAAAGGGCAGGGTATTGCACAAGCCCTTACTAAAAAGCAGTTGATGCACATCAAGGCCGCTGCAGCTAAAAGAAGCGCTGCAACCATTAAGGTACAAACGCCACATCCGCACAAACCTGTCGCCGTATTTGTCACTTACTTTTTCAGCAACTTTATCAAAGTTAGAAGCCCAGCGATCCACGGTCAGGGCATGATGTAACCGTAAACTTTCAACATCCAGAATATGAAAACCATACTCCGGTAATACCCATATTATTTCCCTTAATGACGGAATATAGCTCCACGGAAAAATATATTTCTCCACCCACGGGTTTACCGGGCCTTCAATAGTACGGGTAATGGTATGGAGAACGGAGAGGCCTTGTGGTTTAAGCATTTTACTTAAACATGCAAAAAAGGCAGGGATATACTCACTTCCCACGTGTTCAAACATGCCCAGGCTTACTATTTTATCGAAACTTTGCCCCTCAAAAGCCAGATCCCTGTAATCAGCCTGTCGTACCGCAACTTTACCGGCAAGCCCTTCTTTTTTTATCCTCTCTGTCGCTTCTTCTTCCTGTTCCTGGCTCAGTGTAATGCCTAAAGCATTGACTCCGTACTCCCTGGCTGCCTTAATGATCATCCAGCCCCATCCACAACCGATATCAAGCAGGCTTTCTCCTTCTTTCAGCTGCAATTTCTGCAGGGTATGGTCAATTTTTTGCAGTTGCGCCTGCTCCAGGGTATCACCTGGAGCTTTGAAATAGGCGCTGGAATAGCTCATCGTTTGATCCAGCCAAAGCTTAAAAAAGTCGTTGCCCAGGTCATAATGGTACTGCACATCTTCGACCTGTTTCCTGGTCGAAGTTGTCCGCTGACACTTCATAAAGCGGTGCAGCATCCCTTTTCTATCAGCATCTTTTTTGAAAATATCTTCATTTTTTATTAGCAGGGTTAGAAAAGCTTTCATATCACCTTCAAAATCGATTATTTTATCCATGTAGGCCTCACCAAACCTGACCTCAGGTTGGTCAAGCATATCCCGTAAATTAATTTTTTCATTAATAATTAAGTTTACCGGAGGGGTCCCATTTTTATCCATCCCATAACACTCCGTATTTCCGTCCCAATAGGTAACGGCAAAGCTTCCCCCCTTAATTGACCGAAAAACAGCCCTTAAAAGTTCTTTATGCATATTACTCCTCCCTCCCCGGCTTAAAAAGATTAACTACGGCATCTAAAATGAAATCTTAAAAATTGCTGTTAATTACTTAATTCCCGG
>Ga0207421_10007307_pt1 | contig 11792 bp, 12 predicted proteins | sample SodLakKL_010_SED_4_FD_187542 | JGI IMG/M metagenome (GOLD analysis project Ga0207421, IMG submission 187542) | Alkaline sediment microbial communities from Lake Tanatar, Kulunda Steppe, Russia - 8KL_010_SED (SPAdes) (version 2) | ecosystem: Environmental > Aquatic > Non-marine Saline and... | reverse complement strand
GTTCAAGACCCGCATGACGTACTTGTCGTTGTTGATGCCGTTCAAGAGCACGGCCTGGTTGCCTAGCGGTATGCCGGCGTCCGCAAGACGCTCGCAGGCGGTTTTCGCTTCTTCTGTCACTTCCATCGGGTGGTTGAAATGCGTGTTGACATAGACGGGGTGGTATTTCTTCAACATCGCCACAAACTCGTCAGTGACGAGTTGGGGCATGGTGACGGGGACCCTCGAGCCGATACGCACATATTCGACATGCTCGATGGAAGTGAGTTCTTTGAGAATCCACTCGAGTTTATCGGTGGGCATGGTGAAAGGGTCACCGCCGGTGAGGAGGACGTCCCGTATCTCTCGGTTTTCCCGTATGTAGTCGATGGACTCCTCGATGAGGCCTTTCGGCTGCATTTCATCCACTTCGCCGATGTCGCGGCGGCGCTGGCAGAAACGGCAATACATCGCACAGACGTTGGTGATGTTGATGATCAGGCGGTCCGGATAGCGCCTTGTGATGGTGCCGGCCGGATTGGTGAACTCTTCGCTCATGGGATCCGGATTCCCCCCGGGGTCTCGGAGTTCGAGTCCGGTCGGCATGGCCATGAGTTTGATCGGGTCAAAGGGGTCGTCAGGGTCGACAAGCGTGAGATAATGCGGTGAAATCGCCCAGCGGAACTGCTTTTCGACTTCCTTGACCGCCTTGACCTCCTCCGGGGTCAACGTGATGAATTTCTTCAACGTCTCGACATCGGTGATTCGGTTCTTCAGTTGCCAACGATAATCGCCAAAATCCGCTTCCGTGCCCCCGAGAACCTCGAGAATCCGTTTCCTGCGGGCTTGGATCTCTTTCTTCTTCTCGAGCCCTTTGGGGATACGCTTCTTCGCCTCGAGATAGTCTTCGATGGTGGACTTCAACTCTTTGGCCCGTTTTTTTGCGATGGTCCTTTTTTCCGCGCTCATTCCTCGCATCTCCCTTCGATTATCATGCTTCTTCCACACCCTCACCATAGCACAACTGCGTCGGCACGTAAACATTTTCCAGGATGGAGCCAGACATTTCTTTACATGAGAAAAAGACATCCTCGAAAGGACGTCTTCTCGGGCGCAAAACGTTGAGAGACAATTCCACGGCAGGTTAGGAACGCGTTCTCAGATGGTGAGATATGTGACAATCAGGGTCACGATGAGCAACGTTCCGGCCGTGACGGGGCGGATCTTGAAAGAGAACGGGACGCGACGGGCGAAGGCTTCGGCAATGAGAAGGAAGACCACACCGAAGGCGGCGCCCATAAGACCGTAAGCCAGCGTGAATTCCGTCATGCTGGCAAGGCTTTGAAGTTGCGGGAAGGGAAAGCCCGTGAGGGCGTTGTTCACGGTGATGTTCAAGAGAAAGGCCAGACGCCAACCGATACTCGCGATGAGGAATCCTGCCAGTACGCTCTTGAAGGTGCGCTTTTCGAAAAAAGGCACCAGAATGGCGATGAAGAGCGATTGCATAAGTATCGCGATCATGGGATTGTAGGTCTTGATGGGGGGAAGGCCCGGTGCGAAGAAGTTCACGGCTTTGATTGAGGCGGCGATGACACCCACCATGAAGACGGCCCGCTTGGAGCCGGTCTGTTTGTAGGTGTGAAAGAGGATGACGGCGCCGAGAGGGAACATGACACTTCCGCTGACGAGGTGGGGGAGGAACTGGAGCCCATAGCCCAGTGTGGCCTCCACAAGGCCCCAAAAAGCGCCGAAGAATACAACGGTGGTCAAAATTGTTTTCTTTGATTGCATCATGAGGATTCTCCTTCTTCTATGTGTGGACGAGCGGCAAACGCCACAAGTTCCGCATGACGATTCCGCTTGTCTTTTACTATTATACATGATTTTTCGCCCCGGGTAAATGGATTTTTGTACAGTGAACAATCAGCCGACAGGGCTTTTCCTCTTCCGTGTGGTCTTCTGGATTGCCCCATCGAATACCAAAAGCAAAGAAGGCAGGAGGAAAATGACGAAACCGAGCGAAAGCAGGGCGCCACGACCAATCAACAGACCGATTTCCCTGATGGAGGCCAACTCGGAGAATGCCGCTTCGGAAAAACCCGCGGTGGCCAGCACGAGGGCGGAGATGATGATGGGGGGAGAAGCCTTTTCCAAGGCCTTCTTCAGCGCTTTCAACCTGTCGTCCGTCAGACGGAACTCCTGATAACGGTTCGCGAGAAGCACCGCATAGTCGATGGTCGCCCCGAGTTGCAAAGAAAACATCACCAGATACCCGATGTAGAGCGGACTCACACCCGACAGACCGCTCAAAGAGAGATTCACCCAGATCGACGCCTGGATCAAAGCCACGAGCAAGACCGGAATCAGGAGCGAACGGAAGATGACGAGGATGATGAGGCCGATGGCCACCGCGCCGAAGAGGCTCACTCTGATGCCGTCCGCTTCCACGAACGAGCGGATTTCCGCCGTCACCGGAATCATCCCGAGAAGATAGAATCCGTCGCCGTAGACCGAGGCGACCGTCTCCCTGAGCACCTCATCGAACGCATACATGGCCTCGTCCTCTTCGACGATGTCGGTGTGGACGATGATACGGACATGGTCCTTGCCGACGAAGGGCTCACGGATGTAGGAAGGAAGAAAGGCCCGTGGTATCGAAGGGTCGACCAGTTTCACGAGTGCGTCGATGCCGATGACGTTATCCAAATCCTCGAGCGCGCTGACGAGTGCGACCTCGTCACTGACCTCGCCTTTCGCGACCAGGACGACGATGGGGCGGGAAGGGTGGAACTGTTCGCCGATGGCTTCACGATGGTTGTGGACAACGCTTTTCACATCGCCCGCCGGTGTGGAGGAGAAGGTGAAATCCACCTCTCTTTGTAAAAGGGCTCCACCCGCAAAAGCTATGAGGAAAAGCGCCAAAAAGACGAAACGGCCCTTGGCGAAGATTCCTGTCAGGGAGGCGACGGGCGGGACCAGGGAACGACGCAGAGATTTCTCCAAGGGCCCTGCGAACACTTTCACGAGGACGGGAAGCAAGAAGAAAACGGCCAGATAGCTGAAAGCGACACCTTTCGCGAGGACCAGACCGATGTCTTTTCCGATGCCGTAGCGCATGAGAAGAAGCGACAAGAAACCGGTGATGGTCGTCGCGGCGGACGCCGTGATGGAGGGGAAGGCTTTTTTTCTAGCATTCCGGATGCTCTCGTCGACGGAGTGGTTCTTCTCCCGCTCTTCATAGTAGCGATGGATGTAGAAAAGAGAATAGTCGAGACTGATCGCGAGCTGCAAAGCCGCCGCCAAAGTCAACGTGATATAGGAAACATGGGGAAAGACGATGTTCGTGCCCATGTTGACGACGACCGCGACGGACAAGGTCAAGAGGACGAGGACGGGCTCGAAATGGGACTTGGCCGCCATGACGAGAATCAAAAAAGCGATCGGCACGATGATGAGAATGAGCTGCATGACCTCCCCTTCGGCGATGCGACGGGCTTCTTTGTTCTCGAAGGCCTCACCCCGGAAATGGACTTCATGTTCCGAGAGGCTGGCGGCGATACGGTCGATCGCCGCCTCGACTTCGGGACTGAAAGCATCATGAGCGAAAGTCACCTCGAAAAGGGCGTGATTGTCGGAAAAATATTGGTCCAAGAGAGCGGTGTCGATCTCTTCTGAAGGCTTTTCGATATCGGCGTGGTCATCGAGCCACACGACCCGCAAAACGGCTTCGTCCGTTTCGATGGTCTCTTTCAGCCCCAATGCTTCCTGCAAGCCGACATTGCCGACCATGATCTCGACGAACGCGTGGTTCCCGAATTCTTCAGTCAGGATCTCGAGCCCGCGGGCGGTGTTCGAATCCGCGGGCAGATACTCGGCGAGATCGTAATTGGTCTCGACCTTGGTGAAAAGGAAGGCGCATAGTCCCGTGAAAACGACAACGAAAGCCAAGAAGACGTATTTTCGATGCGTTCCCAGCATCCGTTTCATGGTCACACTCCAGCGACAGAGTTTAAACGCAAGTTTGAAATATATATTTTAATCGTAGGGTTTCTTTGGTATAATGACAACATAAACAACCGTTGAAAATCTGTTTGAAACAATATTTCAAGCAAGAAGGAGGGATTCCCTTGCACAAACAGAACGATACCAAGAGACGGATTATCGAGAAGACGAAATCCCTGCTCAAGATGAAGCCCAACATCACGGTCCGCGACATCGCCGAGGCGTGTTATGTGAACATAGCGGCTGTGAACTACTATTTTTCCAGCAAGGAGAACCTCCTTAACATCGTGATGAAAGAGACCGTCGATGATCTGAAGACGACAGTCCAAGCGGCGATGGAGCGTCTGCCGGAAGAAAGCGGCACCGAGGAGGCACTCGAGTCGATGGTCAATGTCATCTACAACTTCGCCATCGACAACATGGGCATCGTGAGCTACATGTTCTTGCAGCCCAACACCCAGTGGGACTCGTCCAATCTCATCATCGAAGGGTTCTTCGAGGACAATGAATTCACAGAAAAAGTCTTCGCGGAAATCTCTCGGGGAACGGGTATCGAGGACAATGTAATTTTGCGCGCCCGTTACATGTTGCTCTTTTCGAGTTTCTCGATTCCCATCTTCATCCAGATGCTGCAAGAGCGCTCCAAGTCATCAAGAGGCCTCGCCCCCCTGAAGGACCCCGACTTCAAACGCGCCTATGTCAGTGAACTCGTCCGCTTCCTCAAATGAGGAAGCGGACGTCTTCATCATATGAAAAGGAGGGCTCCAAAGCCCTCCTTGTCGGTTGGTCGGTCTTTATGCTCATTTTTTCTCTTTAGCCGTCGAAACACCGCTCATCGCGACTCCGAGACCCTCCGAGAGTTCGGCGACTTTCTTGTAGTCCTTGTGATGCTTCACGGCCTCGACAATCGCGCGGGCCCGCCGCTCGGGATTTTCCGACTTGAAGATGCCCGAACCGACGAAGACACCGTCGCAACCCAGATGCATCATGAGAACGGCATCCGCCGGGGTGGCCACACCGCCGGCGGCGAAATTCACCACCGGGAGACGACCGTGTTCATGGACGTACTCCACGAGTTCCAACGGAGCGTCAAGCTCTTGCGCATAAACGGGGAGTTGTTCGGGATCGAGGCGGCGGATCTTCGCGATCTGATGATTCAAGGTCTTCATGTGGCGGACGGCCTCGATGATGTCGCCTGTTCCGGCCTCGCCCTTCGTGCGAATCATCATCGCACCTTCACCGATGCGCCGAAGCGCTTCTCCCAAGTCTCTCGCACCGCAGACGAAGGGAACATCGAACACTTTTTTATCGATATGGTCCCAAGGGTCCGCATTGGTCAAAACCTCGCTCTCGTCGACATAGTCGACGCCGATCGCTTCCACCACTCGCGCTTCGGCATAATGACCGATACGAACTTTCGCCATGACGGGGATGGCGATGGCCTTTTGGATCTCTTTGATCAGTTTCGGGTCGGACATCCGTGCGACACCGCCTTCGGCGCGGATATCGGCGGGGACCTTCTCCAAAGCCATGACCGCGACGGCACCGGCCTTTTCGGCGATTCTCGCCTGTTCTTCCGTCACGACGTCCATGATGACACCGCCCACGAAATCTTCAGCGATGTTCTTTTTCTTTTTCATGTCAAACAGCTCCTTTTCGGGGATTGAACCCCCGGCGACGACCCTCCGGGAAGAGCGGGTCGTTTCGGGGCACACACTCGACAATTATAGCGCAATTCATCGGTTTTGAAAAGCTTTCCATGAGAAACCTCCCGGAAGCGAAACCGCAAAACGACAAAAAGGGGCGCATATTCCGAAAGCGTGATGTTCGAGCGCTTCTAACGCTTCTTGTCGTATTTCGCCCAGAGATCCTCTTGTTCCTCGAACAGATGGTCGAACTGGCTCATCGGGTCGTCATCTACTTTCTTCTTCTTCCCCGGGATGCGCTTGCTGGAATCGATTTTGTGCTTGACGCGTTGCGACACATCTTTAGAGGGTCTTTCCCCCGACTTGCGGCGCGAATATTCGCTCGCCCCGCCGATGGTGAGCATCACGGCGAGAACAACGACCAAGACGATCATGAACCACATATCATTTCCTCCTCAGGAAGATGCTTGAAACCTTCCGTTATCATTGTACAAGAAAAAAGCTTCTGAGGGAAGAACGACACATCGAACGACACCGCTCTTCCCGGAAAGGAATGCCATGAGCTTTTTCGACATCTGTGGGCTCATCGCTGTTTCCACATTCTATGCGCTGCTTGTCGGCAAGATTGACTTCCTTATGAGGCGGGGACGAAGGGTCGTTCAACTCGGAAAGGGGAAAGAAGGGTTCGGAAAGCACCTCGAGCGCTCCTTTTGGTTAGGAATGGGGCTTTTGACCTTCTTCGTCGTGATGGCCGCTTTCCGCATCCCCTACCCGGGCATCGGGGAACCGATCACCCTTTTCGGGGGGACATGGTCGAAGATCACGGGGTTCTTCCTTCTGAACGCGGCGATCGTCAGCTTCTCTTTCGCGCTTGCCGCTTTCCGGGACGCCTTCCGGCATCAAAGCAAGAAGGAAGAGAAAAAGCTCGCACGGGAATTCCCAAAAAGCTATGCCGCCTATCTGGCACGGACCCGCAAGTGGTTCGGACCGCCAAAGAAGGATTGATCAGGCCTTGAAATTGTAGATGGGGCGGATGATCTCCACGATGTCCACTGTCGCGTTGGCATGTTCCAAGATCGCTTCTTTCGCCTTGTAGGCCATCGGCGCTTCGTCGATGGTCTTTCTGCCGACCGAGGTTGTATAGATGTCCGCCATGCTCTCCTTGAACTCCTTCAAGGAGAGGATGCGCTTGGCCTCGCGACGGCTGTAGAGCCTGCCCGCACCGTGCGGGGCGGTCATGTTCCACTCGGGGTCGCCTTTGCCTTTGGCGATGATGGTGCCGTCTTTCATGTTCAAGGGGATGACGAGCTTTTCGCCCTTGTGGGCACGCACCGCGCCTTTGCGGACAATCCGGTCGTGCATGTCGATGTAGTTGTGGACGGTGTCGAATTCCTCCTTGGCGGAGAGAGCCATCTTGTCGAGAATGGCATGAGCGATGCGACGGCGGTTCTCGGCCGCGTATTTTTGCGCGATGGCCATGTCGGAAAGATAGTCGGAGAGGTCCTTCCCTTCGAGGCAGGCCAGGGCGCGGTCGGCCCCTTGGGCGTTTTTGCTATCGGCGGCTTTCTTCTGATGGTGGTTGGCAATCTGGAAACCGAAATGGCGACTGCCGCTGTGGACGAAGAGATGGAGCTTACCGGACTCACTGCGCCCGAGTTCGATGAAATGGTTGCCTCCACCCAAGGTGCCGAGGCTTCGCACGGCTCGGGGCCTGTCCACTCCCGCCTCGACAAGGTCGACACCAATCTCTTGTGCGAGTTCTTTACGGCCGTCCCCCTCGTCGCGATGGGTGTCGAATCCGCTCGGGACATGGTGACGGATCGTACGGTCGAGTTCGGCCGGATTGAGGCGTTTCTCATTCAAGACGACAGTGAGGACACCACAGCCGATATCGACACCCACGAGATTCGGGGCGATGCGGTCCAAAAGGTCCATGCTGAGGCCGATCACACATCCTTTCCCCATGTGGACGTCGGGCATGATGCGAATCTTGTTCTTGGCGAAATCCTTACGATCGAGCAAATCGATGATCTGCGCTTTTGTCTGGGGTTCGAGTTCGTCGGTGAAAACAACGGCTTCGTTATATTTTCCCTTCAACAGAAGCATCTTTTCCACCTCCAGAGGACCGCATCTTCTATAATTCTATTATAACACGGGAACGAACCAATCCGATGAATGGAGACATACAAAAAAGCACCCTTTAGGGTGCTTTGTACTCTATGGATGAACCAATCTTCAGTCCTCGTTATGACCTTCGAGCCAGCTCCGGACCAGTTTCGCAGCCTCGCTCGTCAAGAAAGCGGCGCCCAGCCAGACGAAAAAAACACCGAAGATATGAGCGAAATTATCGAAAAACAATGATATGCAAGATGTCAGCATAGCGATAAAGACAAGCACGGCAACAACCTCGTGCTCCCCCTCGTTCCTGCCCGATGTGATGATGCCGGACCAGATACCGAATATGACATGACCCATATACACAAACAACAATCCCATGATGATCCTCCTATCGAAGCACTCGTGCGTCTATCCAGCATAGATTGCTTACCACACGCTCTTTAGTATTATACAACAGTTTCCGCCTCTTGGAAAGGGGGTAATCAAACGTTCCTTCCGAATTTTTCCTTTCTCCGGGGGGGACGATTCGTCCGCACGACACCATAGACACCGGTGACGATCATCAAAGCGCCAACGACATGATAGTACGTGATCGGCTCCGAAAGGAATATCGCTCCGGCGACGATGGCCGTCACGGTTGCGAGATTCGCATAGATGCTTATGACATGGGCCTGTAGACGTCCCAACGCATAATTCAGAAGAAAGAACCCGCCGATGGAAGCGACGAGGCCGAGATAGAGCACCGGCAGCAAGAACCCTCTTGCGGTCATGAGCGACAAATAGGCGCTCGCCTCTCCTTCGAGAATGAGCGAGGTCAGATGGATCATGTTGAAGGTCACCGCCCCGACAAGCATCATGAAATATGTGATCTCATGGGCCTTCATGCTTTGTGAGGCGTGACGCGAGGCGATGTTGAAAAGAGCTGCCGAAAGAACCGCACCGAAAAGGAGGAAGAGTCCCGCCACATGGACCGTGAGGTCATCGGTGAGTTTGAAAATCTGGATGAGGATGATACCTCCCACCGAGAGCAGGATGAAAAAGAGTTGCGCCCGTCGGGGTTTTTCCTTGAGGATGAGAGCGCCAAAAATACTCACGAATATCGGAATCAAGGCGATCATCATCCCCGCCTCACCGCTCGTCGTGCGGGCGAGACCGTGGGTCTCGAAGAGGAAATACAACACCGGCTGCAGCAAAACCACGGGCAATAGCACACGGAGTTTCACCCGGGAGAAACGGATGTGCACGACTTTCGCGAGTCTCAACGCCTCGAAAGCCAAAAAGGCGACGAGAAAACGATAAGCGATGAGACCTGCGGGCGCCACATGTTCCAAGGCCGTCTTGGAGAACATGAACGTGAAACCGAAGATGATGGCGAAAGCGATGCCGGCAAGATGGGGCTTCTTGGACATGTTCCATCTCCCTTTCCCTGATAGTCGCACACATTGAGCATTATACCAAAAAGAGGGCTTCGTGAACAGAACCCCCGAAGAAAAAGCACCCCCGCCGTTCGGGCGAGGGTGCGTCAGGTTCTTCCGACACATGGGTCCCGATCAGTCGCGGGCGTCCCCATAGAGGATTTCATAAGTGTTGAAATGGTCGGGGGTATAATAGACGATCTTCGCTTCGGGCGAGAAGACGAAACGGTCGTTGCCCCGGGAATGACCGGCGCCGGCGATGTTGATGTCGGCAATCATGAACGTCCAGCTGCGGGGCAGTTGACCGGCATGGTTCGAAAAATGCCAATAGCCGTAATAGATGTCCTTTTCGAACTGGTCTCCGTACTCTCTGCGCACCACGACCAGATCCTGGGGGAAATCATAGTCGTCATAGAAGTCGGGAAGGTCACCGATGTAGCTCTCATAGAGCGAGGTGTCGCCGGGGTAACGGATGAGATAGTTCTTCGGCAGACGACCGAAGGTGCGGATATATAGGGCGACCTCCGAACGGCGCGTGTATTCACCGTCTTTTTCCAGGCCTTGCGGCGGATGTTCTTCGGTACCGAAGAGTTGGTCGAATGTCGCGAAGTCGTCCGCGGTGTGATAGATGATGCCGTCGTCGGAATAGACGAGGAATTCGTCGGCCCTTTCTCCCACTTCATGGTTCACATCGGCGATGAAATAGGTGCGTTCGCCACCGTTCGGGAGAATGTCATAATCGGAAGAATCGAACTCGTGGCCACCGATGCTCATGCCTTCGGCAACCTCACCGAGGTTCTCTTCGTCCTCGTCATAGCCCATGTCGAAAGCTTCTTCCAAGGTGATATAGTTATCGGGAAGCGTGCCGAAAGTGTCGATATAGAGCGAGACATCATCGACAGAGACAAAGTGGCCGCCGGGGTCCAACGGTGTCAATGGGGCGGGCTCGAGCTCGTCTTCATCGATATCATCGAGACCGCTGCTGACGATGACGGTGACCCGGTCTCCTTCATTGACCATATCGCCGATGTTGTGGTTCATATACCGGACGAACATGTGCGGACTCGACATCTCGCGACTGTCATCAACGAAGAAATGGACCTCGATACCATCCATCTCGAGAACTGTCCGGATGGCGTCCTTGTCCATGCCGTGAAGCGGCGGCAGCTCGACTTCGGCAGGGCCGCAAGCGCTCATCAATACGCCTAAAAGCGCCACCATCACGAGCGCATAGATTTTTTTCATGGTGTTTCACCTCCGTTTTACGTGTAACAAGAAATTTTAACATAGCACACGGAGGCTTGCAAGTTCTTTCTTTGGCAAGAAAAAGAAAAGGCGCTCCGGCGCCCTTTCTACTTCATTTGTCAATACTGGATCTCTTTCAGGAGTGTTTGCGCTTTCTTGCGGCCGAGTAGTTCTTTGACAATCTCATAGGCGAAATCATAGACGGCGCCGGGCCCGCGGGCGGTGATGATGCCCTTGTGGGTCAAGGCCTTCTTTTCGGGGCGATAGACACCGTTCGGGGCGTCCTTCTCGCTTCCGGGGAAAGCGGTGAACCGTTTTCCGTCAAGAAGACCCGCCTGGGCGAGGAATCTGGGTCCCGCACAAATGGCCGCGACAAGTTTCTTGCGGTCTGTGAATTCTTTGGCGAGACGCTTGATGTTCTTCTCCTTCTCAACCTTCTTCGCGACATAGGGGCCACCGGGAATCACGAGAAAATCGAAATCTTCCACCGCGACATCTTTTGCGCTTTTGTCAGCTTTGATGGAGAGTCCGTATGCGGTGTTCACACTCAAGGTCTTCTCGAACGTCGCCGTCACGACCTCGAGTCCGGCGCGCATGAGAAGGTCGCGTGTGCCAAGCGCTTCGATGTCTTCGACATCATGACTCAACACGAGCAGTCCTTTCATAGACTACCTCCTTCATGGATTGGGCTGGTAGCATCCGTTCATCTATGATTATACTATATGACAAGCTTTTCGTGAAATCTCCCCAATGGAGAAGGCGGAATCAGAAAAATTCCGAAAGATAATAACCGACAAGGAGCACCACCCCGAGCAGGGTGAAGGTGGTCGCGAAGAAGAAAAGGAAGATGTCGTCCTTCATGATCTCCGAAAGGCGACGGCGGCCTTCCCGACTGTGGACAACGAGATTGTAGGGGATGATGAAGAGAGCCGCGATGACGAGGGCAACAATGCCGCCCACGAGATAATATCCCTTCAGCAGTCTGTCTATGAGAAAAAGCAACACGAAGACGGACATGTTGATGCTGACGACCATCATCATGACAAACAAGAATGAGCGGTCGGAAAAACGTTCCTTGACACTTCTTCTCATCGTGAATCTCCCTCTTTGTAGGATCTGTTTTCGGTGATGGCGAACACTTCCCGAAGAATCCTCTCATGAATCTTTCGCGACTCTCCGTCAAAAAGGACGAAGGCGATCCGCGTGATGTTTTGAAATTCGGCGATGGTCCTTTTGGTTTCTCTGAAAGCGACGCGTGCCGCTTCCTCTATAGGGTAACCGAAAGCGCCCGCCGATAGTTGGCGGAAAGCAGACGGTCTTCGGGCTTGTCTTGTCCGTAGACGGGACCGAGACAATGGACGACATGCCTGTTCGGCAAACCGTAGGC
>Ga0207421_10007305_pt1 | contig 11795 bp, 10 predicted proteins | sample SodLakKL_010_SED_4_FD_187542 | JGI IMG/M metagenome (GOLD analysis project Ga0207421, IMG submission 187542) | Alkaline sediment microbial communities from Lake Tanatar, Kulunda Steppe, Russia - 8KL_010_SED (SPAdes) (version 2) | ecosystem: Environmental > Aquatic > Non-marine Saline and... | reverse complement strand
CTCCGCTGGCAACGCCGGTTGAACGCGCTTCGGAACTGGGGTGGTGTCCTGCGGGAAGACCGACTCGGTCAGATCGGTCTCGGGATACTCGCGTTCTTCGTCCTCGTCGGTATCTTTGCCCGCCCAATCACCGTCGACATCGGATCGGCATGGTTTCAGATCCAGCCGTTCTCGCTTGCCCCACATGAGCCGAGCGCCCGGGTCGCAGACGAAAACCTCGCCGGCCCAAGCTGGGAACACCCGCTCGGAACCACCTCACTTGGCCGTGACGTCTTCTCGCAAGTCGTCGTCGGCACTCGCGTGACGTTAATCGTTGGCACCGTTGCTGCGTTTATGGCCGTCTTCATCGGGGCAAATGTCGGCATCGTTAGCGCCTACTACGGCGGTTGGGTCGACGACTTCCTGATGCGGATTACCGACGTCGTATACGGCGTCCCGTTCCTGCCCTTTGCGATCGCGCTGGTGTTCATCATCGGCGCAAGCTTACAGAACGTGATCTTCGCCATCGTCTTGATCCTCTGGCGAGGGACTGCCCGTGTCGTCCGTTCACAGGTATTGAGTCACAAACAACGGCCCTACGTCGAAAGCGCTCGAGCGATCGGCGCGAGCAACTTCAGGATCATGTACGTCCAGATCATGCCGAACGTGTTGCCGCTGATCTCGTTGTACGCCGCGTTCGCGGTCGCCTGGGCCGTCATCGCCGAAGCGAGCCTCTCGTTCCTCGGTCTCGGTCCACCAGGAATGATATCGTGGGGAGAGATCATTTACGACGCCCGGAGCGCAGGCGCACTGCGTGAGGCGTGGTGGTGGGTCTTCCCCGCCGGCCTCTGTATCATGCTGTTCGTGATGTCGGTGTTCTTCATCGGCCGCTCACTCGAGAAAGTCGTCAACCCGGACCTTCGTCACTCAGGATAAGCCCACCATGACACTACTCACCATCGACGGACTCAAGATGTACTATACGAGCGAGGACGGCTACGTCCGCGCTGCAGACGATATCAACGTCGAACTCGATCGGGGGCAAACCCTCGGCCTGGTCGGCGAGAGCGGGTCGGGGAAAACGACCATTGCGCGGTCGATCATCCGTTTGCTTCCCGACAACGCCGAAGTGATCGACGGCTCCATTGATTTCGACGGAACCGAGATCACCGAGTTGAGCGACCGCGAACTCCGAAAGCAGATTCGCTGGCAGGAGGTCTCGATGATCCCGCAGAACGCGATGAACGGCTTCGATCCCGTCTATACCGTTGGCCAGCAGATCGTGCAGGTCATTCGGTACCACGAGGACGGTGTCTCGAAAGCCGAGGCCAAAGAGCGTGCCAGAGAGCTGTTCGACGAACTCGGGGTCGACCCCGACCGCGTCGACGATTATCCCCACCAGTTCTCGGGTGGGATGGCCCAGCGGGCGATGATCGCCCTCGCGCTCTGTCTCGAGCCAAAACTGATCCTCGCGGACGAGCCGACGACCGCACTCGACGTCGTGATCCAGGATCGCATCCTCGAGACGATTTCGCGGATGCAAGCCGAGTACAACAGCGCGATGATCCTCATCACCCACGACATCTCGGTGGTGAGTGAGGCCTCCGATCGGATCGCCGTCTGTTATGGGGGGCGGATCGTCGAACAGGCCGACGCCGAGACGATCATCAAGAATCCACGCCACCCGTACACGCTGGGGCTCCGCAACGCGTTCCCCGACATCGGTGACACCGACGACGAACTGATTTCGATCCCGGGAACGCCACCAGAACTGGTCGATCCCGGCGAAGGCTGTCGGTTCGCGCCACGGTGTCCGTTCGCCGAGGAGGAGTGCTGGGACGTCACCCCACAACCCGAGGCGTTCGACGACGGCCACATCGTCGAGTGCCACCGGGCTGACGAAGCCGACTACCTCAGAGAACAGGCCGAACGGAAAGAGACCTGGGACGAGATGCGCGAAGAAGTCATGGAACCGCCGCTCCAGGGAGGTGACGACTGATGGCCGTCGTTACCGACGATGACATCGAGGACCTCCACAGCGGCGACGCGAAAATGCGCCTCGAGAACCTGGACAAACACTTCACCGTCAACAAGGGTGTGCTCTCGCGCATCTTCCGCGGTGAATCCTCGGACTACGTCCACGCCGTCGACGACGTCACGCTCTCGATCGGCGAGGGTGAAGCCTTCGGCCTGGCCGGCGAATCCGGCTGTGGGAAAACCACCCTGGGCAAAACCGCGATCAAACTCCTCGAGGCGACAAACGGTCAGATCTACTTCGACGGCGAGGACGTCACCGATATCAGTGGCTCGGACCTGAAGGCGTTCCGCCGGGAAGCCCAGATCATCCACCAGAACCCGTACGATTCGATCAATCCCCGGTTTACCGTCTACGAGTGGGTCGAAGAACCGCTCATCGTCCACGACATTGGCACGCCGGAAGAACGTGAAAACCGCGTCCTCGAGACCCTCGAGATGGCTGGCCTCGAGCCCCCGGAAGCCTACGCCGGGGAGTATCCCAGCGAACTCAGCGGCGGTGAACGCCAGCGGGTTGGAATCGCTCGAGCGCTCGTGCTCGAGCCGTCGTTCCTGCTCGCCGATGAGCCCGCGAGTATGCTCGACGTCTCGATTCGGGCGAGCATTCTCGACGTGTTTGACCGACTCCAGTCCGAACTCGGATTGACAGCGCTCTACATCAGTCACGACCTCTCGCTGCTCAAGCACGTGTGTGATCGGATTGGGATCATGTATCTCGGCCAGCTCGTGGAAGTCGGGCCGGCAAACGAGATCATCGACAACCCACAGCATCCCTACACGCAAGCGCTCGTCTCGTCCGTCCCGCGGGTCGATCCCGACGCCAAACGAAAACGCGTCGAACTCGTCGGAGAAGTCCCCGACGCCGTCAACGTCCCATCCGGCTGTCGGTTCAATCCACGGTGTCCGAAACTCGTCCCACCGGAAACCGTGAGCCTGGATCAGGACCTCTGGCGGGCCGTCGCCAACCTCAGACACGACTTCGTGGATGACGACCTCGCCCTATATGGCATCGAGAACCCGACCATGAGTGACGTGCGTGAGAGCTACGACCTGCCACCACAACTGCCGGATGGCCGGGTGGAAGAACTACTCGAGGGGGCTGTCACCGAATACCTGAACGACGAACGGGGGTCCGCCAGCCAGGCGTTTATCGACGAGCTCGAGAGTCCCTGTGAGAGCGACCCGATTCCAACCTACCAGGCGACGGACGTCCAGCGCTCGAAGTGTATCCTCCACGAGCCTGCCGGGCCCTACGACGTGCGAGAGTAGGGTTCACTCCCCGCTACTGATCAGTATCTTCTCACGGATTGTCTGCAGGCCGGTCGATATCCTGTCTCACCCCTGGGTCCGAAACGTCGATGAGCACACTCCGTTCGTCACTCAAGAGGAGTCTACGACCGCCCGTGTCCCCCTCGAGCGTCCGTAAGGAGTCGAAAAATCGCCGGTCGAAGCAGACCGGGTTGCCTCGCCGTCCCTCGTAGGCGGGGGCAAGGGCATCACCGAGGCCCGCCGCGAAACTGTCGACGAGCGTATCGACCGTCGTCGGTGAGACCGCCGGCATATCACCTAACGAGACGATGACACCGTCCGCGTCGGGCACTCGCTGTTGCACCCACTCGAGCCCGCTCCGAACCGAACTGGCCTGTCCCTCGGTGTAGGATTCGTTCCGGACGGTCTGGACGGGGAGGTCCTCGAGTGTCGCCTCGACCCGGGCAGCCTCGTGACCCAGAACGACGACAACGGGAGCCGTCCGAGCGGCGACGAGCGTGTTCACCGCATGTCGAACGATCGGCTTACCCTCGTGTGTCGCCAGCAGTTTGTTTGCCTGGCCGTAGCGACGACTGGTGCCGCCAGCCAGGACGAGACCCGGGACGGTGACCTCGTCCGCACACCCCGTGGACTCGGGTGGGCCGACGAGGGGCAGGTCCGAGTGGGGATGGCCATCATCGCCTTCGGACCGATCGGTCATGTATCGATCACTCGAGCGGTGTAGTACTCGAGGGGTGAAACGTCTCTCGACTCGAACGCGAGATGGCGGAGACGGGAAGCGCATACGGTTGGCTGTAGATCGTTCACGATGCTCGCCTCTCCCAGTGGTGGGAATCGTCACCCAGGGACAGCCAACAATATAAGTCACAGAGTGCCTTCGACCTACCATGACCGCGGCTGGCTGGTCGGTCCCCGAACCGGAACGCATCGCAGCGATCGAGCGACGCCTCGAGGCGGCTGACGATGGCCACGCAGTCCTCGCAACCATCGTGCACGTCGACGGCAACGCCTACCGACGACCTGGAGCCACCAGCCTCCTCACCCCCGAGGGAGACGGATTCGGGGCGATTACCGCCGGCTGTCTCGAGGACGACCTCCTGGCCGCTGCCGCCGACGTTCGCGACCACGGCCGGCCACAGCTGGTCACCTACGACCTGCTGGACGACGACGAGGACGTGTGGGGTCTCGGCGTCGGTTGCAACGGCCGCATCGAGGTACTCCTCGAGCCGCTCTCAGCAGCCTACCGCCCGGTCGTCGCGGCGTACCACGAGGGCAGGGACATTGCGGTGTGTACCGTGCTCGAGGGGTTGGAAGGAGATCGAACTGAGGCGGGGACGGAACCCGGGCCCGGAACCAAGACGAAGACGCTCGAGCAGGGTGATCGCCTCTACTATCATCCAGAGCAGGAGTCCTTCTCGAGCCCCGATGGCACGTCAGAACCCGATACCTGGCCAACCGACCGTCTCGCTGGTCCGGCCGAACAGCTCGCTGACCGAGGTCGAGCCGACACGGTCGAGATCGACGTGGATGGACAGTCCACTCGAGTCTTCATCGACGGGTTCGCCAGCCCCGACGAACTCGTCATCTTCGGCTCCGGCCACGACGTGGGCCCCGTCGCCGAACTCGGCGCGAAAAACGGGTTCCGCGTCACCGTCGTTGGCTTTCGCGGGGCCGTCGACCTCGAGGAACGGTTCCCAGCGGCAACGCGGACAGTGACGACTGCGCCCGCACGGTTCACGGACGAAATCGACCTCGGACCGCGAACCTACACCGTCGTCATGACGCACAACTTCCTCGACGACCAGCTCACCGTCGCCAGCCTCCTCGAGAGTGACCTCCCCTACGTCGGGCTCATGGGACCCACCGAACGATTCGACGAACTCCTCGAGGGGCTCAGCGCGGATGGCCACGAACTCACCGAGGCAACGCTCGAACGACTCTACACGCCGATCGGCCTCGACCTCGGTGACGGTTCGCCGTACGGAATCGCCCACAGCATAATCGCGGAGGTACACACCGTGGCAAACGATCGATCACCCCGGCATCTTCGTGAGACAGCGGGCCACATCCACGAGCGGGTCGACGTTGGGGCGCCCTTCTCGAGCGATAGCTGATACTCCACAGTCACTCGAGGCGAACACCCGGTTGTCGACGCTGATGTGCGCCCAGTACTCGAGTGACATCGTTCGTCTCGCCTCGTTTTTTCGATCACGCTCGAGACACAGGGGTCACAGTCGAGCCACGTGCCCCACACCGATCGTCCGAGGGTGGCCATGCAGGAGGATCGACATACCCCACACGGGCCACTGAGTCGTTCGACGAATGCACCAGACTGGCTATGTAGTCGCCACCACTAGGTCTGGTGTGAACGAAAAGGGGCGAGCGGCGCTGATGGTTGTCGCACTCGTGGCGATAGCCGCGGCTGGAGCGATGGTCTTCGCCGTCGACACCGGCGCGGACTCACCCGACCCGGCACCCTTCGAGGAGACCGTCTCGATGGGGGTGAGCCTCGAGGACGAACTGGCACTGGATGACGAGATCGAGTTGCCACGGGCACAGGCGTTTTACTCCCAGTACGAGTACGTCGTCGGGTACTACGGCGTCGAGACCTACGTGGACGAGCGACGCCAACCGGGTCACCTCGAGCGATTCGGGTACCCACTGGCGCTGTATGTCAGCGAGTACGGGACGGCCGACGTCGAACTGAACGAGGACGGCTATCCCGTCACCGAGACACCGACGGCGTGGATCAACGCCGAGGACGCCTGGTACGTCCACGGGAGCGACGCCAGAACGCCCGCCGGAGAGGCAATGATCCCGTTTGCCGACCGAGCGGACGCCAAGTCCTTCGCCGAGACGTACGGCGGCGAGGTCCGATCGTGGGAGACGGTCCTCGAATCGCCCGTCGACCGAGACGATGCGGCAACCGTCCGTGATCGTGTGGACCAGCAAAACACGACCGCAGACGACCTCGTCGATGGGGCCACTGAACACGATGACAGACCGGTATCGGTCACCGTTGGCGAAGACGTCGACTCGGTACAGGCGGGTATCGACGAGGCCCCCGAAAACACCACGGTACTCGTCGAGGAAGGGACCTACAACGAAACCCTCGAGATCGATCGCCCGATCACGCTCCGTGGCGAGGCCGGGACCACGATCAGTGGCGACGGGAACGGCTCGGTTGTGACTATCACCGAACCCGACGTCGCCGTCCGAACCCTCGAGATAGACGGCATCGGTCCCACGGCGCACGGTGCTGAATCGGTCCCTGGGGAGGAACCCGAGGGCTGGGACGACGAGTTCCAGATCAGCTACACCGGTTCCGATGCCGGGATCACGGCCCACAACGCGGCCGGCCTGTCCATTGCCGACGTTCGGATCGATACGCCCTCGAACGGGGTTATCATCAGGGATAGTCCCGAGGCGGTAGTCGACAACGTCACGGTCCAGGGGCCCGCGGACTGGTCGGATGCCCTCGCTGGGGTGATGGTCTTTCGGTCACCAGGGGTTATCCAGGATTCCACCTTCACCGACGGACGGGACTCAGTGTACCTGTACAGTGCTGATGGAATGGTCGTCCGCGGGAACGAGATCGAAGGCGGGCTGCTGGGTATCCACCTGATGTACACCGGGGATTCCATCCTCGCGGACAACGTGCTTCGTGGCGTCGACAACACCGGTATCTACATCATGACCGGACCGGAGCGAAACGCCGTCGTCGGCAACCACGTGTCCGGCTCGCTCAGTGGGATACACGTCGGTGGGAGCGACTCCTACGTCGCCGATAACTGGGTGGAGGGCAACGAGAACGGACTTCGAATGGAAGCTGATTCCTCCATCTACGAATACAACGTGATGCTCGGGAACGATATTGGGGCCCGAGATGGGACGATGTTGCCGACCAGCCAGGTCGTCGGGAACGACTTCGTCGCCAACGACGAGCACGCGACCGTCGGACCAGGACCACTCCGCATCTGGACGCACGACGGCACCGGGAACTACTGGGAGGGAGCGCTGTCACCCGTCGATGGTGATCCACCCGAGCGTTCGTACACACCGAGTGATCCCGTCGACGCAACAATGCACACCACTGACGGGGCCCCGACGCTCGCACGGTCTCCGGCACTCGATGCCGTGGCCGGCCTGGAGACGGCCGCACAGGGGATGCAATCGGAGCAAATCGTCGACCGCAATCCGGCGAGTGAACCAAACAACCCAGCACTCCTCGAGGCCACCGGCACCGACGCCTCGAGCGACAACGACACCGAACGGGACCAGCCATGACGACACGAGCACACACCGACGAGAACGCACCTGAACGAGACGCCCAACCGACGACAGACGAATCCAAGACGGATTCGGCGGGTGACGCCGACACTGACCCACTCGTCACGGCCGACGAGATCGATTTTGCCTACGGAACGGTCTCGGTACTCGAAAACGTCTCCGTCGCGATCAAGCCAGCACGGATCACGGCACTCATCGGGCCGAACGGCGTCGGGAAGACGACGTTGTTGCGAGCGCTCGCTGGGTTGGCCAGCCCGACAGCAGGGTCGATCAGTTACGACGGTCCCGACACCGTCCGGCCGATCGGGTATCTCCCCCAGAACCCGGCGTTCAGGCCGGGGTTTACCGCCCTCGAGACCCTCGAGTTCTACGCCAGTCTCGTCGGCGAGGACGATCCACACGCACGCCTCGAGCGAGTCGGCCTCGCCGCTGCCGCGGACAGACGGGTTGAGGCGCTCTCCGGCGGCATGACACAGCTCCTGGGCATCGCACAGGCGACGATTGGCGATCCACCGCTCATCGCCCTCGACGAACCGGCATCGGGGCTCGACCCCGGGATGACGACACACGTCTTCGAGGTGGCCACCGAACTCGCGGCGACTGGCACCGCCGTCCTGTTGACATCACACGACCTCGACCTCGTCGAGCGGACGGCGGACGAGGTTATTTTCCTCGACGATGGTGGTGTCGCCGACCAGGGCTCACCGTCGGCCCTGTCGGACCGGTACGAGGCGGACTCCCTCTGGGAAACCTACGAGCGCGCACTCACTGGCGATCTGCACACGATTCACGTCCGGGGTGACTCGCCGTGAGCCAGCCCACATCGGCACAGACGGACACGAAACCCAGTGGGGTGGCACAGATCGCTCGCGTTATCGACCGGGAACGCCGGACGCTCGCCCGAACGCGGACGTTCGTGATCCTCGGCGTCGGCTTTGCAGCGATCGTCCTGGGATTGGCCTGGTCGAGCGGCGGCACCAGCGGCGGCTACGTGCCGACCGTCGTCGGGTTACTCACCCCACTCGAGTTGCTCGTCCCCGTGCTCGCGGTCGCGTTCGGATACCGTGCGATCACGGGCGATGCCGAACGAGGCGAACTCGACGTCCTGTCCACCTACCCGATCGGGGCCCACCACCACGTCCTGGGTGTCTACCTCGGCCGGGCGATTGGCCTGCTGGTCGTCGTTTTCGTGTCACTGCTTCTCGTCGCGATTGCGGTGGTCTTCCTCCGAACGGAGCCAGTCGGGTGGTATGCCAGCCACGCCAGTACGGATTCCCCGATCCTGTTCGCTCGATTTACCCTGCTGACAGCGTTCTTTGCGCTGACCATCCTCGCGATCGCCATCGCCGTCTCGGCGGTCGCTCGCGAGGCGCGAACGGTCATCGTCCTGGCGGTCACCGCCCTGGTCGTCGTGCTCGTCGGCCTCGACCTCGCGCTCGTGTACGGGTTCGCGAGCGGGATCATCGGTGACGGCTCGCTGCTCCACGCCATCGCGTTCAGTCCACTCAGTGCCTATCGGGGACTCGTCTTCGAGAGCGTCGTCATCACGGCTGCCGGAACCGGTCCCCAGACCGCCTCGGTTCCCTCGAGCGTGTTCGGCCTCCTTGTCTGGACGGTCGGGTCGCTCGTCGTTGCCACGCTTGCGACGAAGCGATAATTCCGATACTCTCAAACAGTCAGCAGTGACCCGACGCTCAACTGCTCGAGCATCCACCTAACTTACATCAACGACATCACGAGTTCGGAGTCGATCTCGTCGTGATCGTACAGGTCGCCTCCGTACTCGTCTTCGAACGCCGCCGCATCGTCGGGGTCTGAAAAGCCAATGATCGACCGACCCATCGCGCCGTTCACTTCGCTGTCAACCACCAATCGACAGTCATCGGCCAGGGCAAACGCCTCGGCCTCGACGTGACTCGTGATCTCCGCCTGATCGCCCTCCCCACGGACCTCGTAGTCGACGCTCGAGTAATCCGTCAGATACGTGGCCTCGGGCGAGGCGTCGTCTTCGTTCTGGAAGACGAACGTGTAGGTGCACACCGAACTACAGAACTGTGCCGGGCGGTCATCGTCCGCCTCCTCCTGGGTTTCGAGGACGTCCGCCGGGTCGGCATAAAACGCCAGTCCAACCGGGCCAGGATAGTCGACGATCTCCATCGTGCAGTTATCGCAGATCTGTCCCGACTCGATCGTGATCGGATCCGGTTGCTCCTCCTCGTCACCGAGACAACCGGCAAGCGACGTCAGGCCGACCAGTGCCGTTCCCGCCAACACCGTCCGCCGGGTGATCAACGAGCCCACAGAGCCGCCACCCTGTTCGTGCTGTTTCATACGTCTGTATCGGGCCCAAGCGAACATGACTGATCTGGTCCATTCGGTGAAAACCGGTCCTCGAGCGGGGTGGGTGGGTATCGATCACGGCGGAACCCACCGAGACGCCGCACAGACTCGAGACGCCTAAGAACGTGGCTCGAGGACGTCCCGAATCCGTCGGTCGGAATCGCGTAACATCCCGAGGTCGTCGGTGAACACCTCGACAGCCACCGTGCCGTCGAACCCCTCGAGGTGGTCGGCAACGATGTCGTAGTCGATCTCGCCAGCCCCGATGGGCAGGTGGGTATCACCGCGAGAGCGCACGTCGTGGACGTGGAGATGGGAGACGAGCTCCCCCCACCCCGAGAGAAACCGATCGATGCCGTCGTTCCCCTCCTCCATGTAGGCGTGGCCGACGTCGAAGCACACGGCCGTGTCCGTCTCACGAGCGAGGTCCCCGAGGACCGACAAGGGGAGGCCACGTGCCTGATGCCCGACGTTCTCGACGACGAGTTCGACCCCGACCTCGTCGCCAGCAGCGGCGATCGCCGCCAGTTGCTCCGCAAAGACCGGGCGCAAGTCGGTGTCGTGTGGGTCCCGGAGTGTGCCGTGGAGGACCGCCTTCGTGGCTCCACGGTCGCCGGCCAGCTCGAGCAACCGGGTCATGTACGCGACGATCCCAGCGTTGATCTCGGGACTGGGGGTTCCCACGACCTGCTTGTACGGCAGGTGGACGCACAGATCGGCATCGGCAGCCGACAGGCTCTCCTGTAGCGGCTCTCGCTCGAGGTCGGCCAGCGCCGTGCCGTCGCCAATGGATACCTCTGCGAAGTCGAACCCGTCGATAGTCGCGTCCAGTCGCTCGAGTGAGTCACCAACGGTCACACCGAATTCGGCGCTCATGGGTGCTGTTCGACCGCGTATGATAAAACAATCCTGGGAATCGCTCGTTGGACGAGGAGTACACAGTCACCACTCGAGTGGCTCCTCGAGGTGAGAAATAACCGAGTGGAGGTCTTCTCGAGTGAGGGACTCACAGTGAGCATGTCTTGGCGGGGTTCAAACCGTAGCGGTATCGTTGAAACCCCCACTACCTGACAAACGAGGGGTTCTGCATACACATCGCGATCGTGACTCGGATTGGGGAACGATCAATTCCGTTAGTTGAACGCTCAGTGCAGGTCAGTCAGTGAAGGGGAAAAACATACCATATAGTTGTAAATCCAAAGTATTTAACTCAGGAAATTGCATGAGGAATATGAAACGCCGCCAATACCTTTCACTAACGTTTGTGGGTGGAACTTTCTTGTTTTCAGGTTGCGTGGGTCAACAGTATCCAGAAACACCTGATGAAGGCACTCTCTGGATGCAAAACCAAACCAGTTCTAGCCAGAGGATCGAAGTTGAGATTGCAGATGAAAGTAGTGCTGTCGTTCTATCAGAAGAGTACGAACTCTCTCCAGAGGAATCTGACGATTCACACATCCGAGAAAGGGGAATAGTAAGTCTAAACGAGACGTATTCCGTGCAAGCCAGTACACCTGACCACAACTCTAATTATGAATGGGAAGTCTCGGAAGGGACTGGAATTCTCTACCTTGTCATTAAAGACGAAGAACTCTCTTTTGCTCCAGAGCCGTTTGAGGGATGACTGCGTTACGTTCGCACGTGTACTGAACAGTTGGTTTCACCACGAACGTGTGAAACAATCGGAATACCCTTTATTGGCGCGTTCACTGTATGCAGCACGTTTCTAACCCCTCTCACCAAAGGAGGGTTTCAATAGGGCCACCGCAGCGTCCCTCTTAAGGATGAACTGACCACACGACACGTACTACTCCCCGATATGCTGGTGGTCGGGTGTACACTGAGGGGAACCTGACGATGATCTCGAAACGTCAGTCGTCGCT
>Ga0207421_10007304_pt1 | contig 11795 bp, 4 predicted proteins | sample SodLakKL_010_SED_4_FD_187542 | JGI IMG/M metagenome (GOLD analysis project Ga0207421, IMG submission 187542) | Alkaline sediment microbial communities from Lake Tanatar, Kulunda Steppe, Russia - 8KL_010_SED (SPAdes) (version 2) | ecosystem: Environmental > Aquatic > Non-marine Saline and... | reverse complement strand
GCCAGGCCCAGGACGGCCAGGGTTATCAGGATGGTGATCCGGTTCTGGGCTGCAAACCCGGCCATGAAATCTTCTTCCGGCATGGAAACCGCCACCAGCCAGTCAATGCCGGGATCAACCTTGAGCGAGGATACCTGCAGCAGGTGTTTTCGGCCCTGGACCTTAAAATCAAGGAAATGATCCTCCTGAATGGCATCCAGATCTTCAAACCGGAACATTAGAGAACGGACAGCCTCACGCACAGCAGGGACTTCACTCTCCACCCCCTGCACCCGGCGACTCAGGGACGGAACTTTATCAACCATGAGCACCCGGCCTTTGGAGCTGGCCACCAGATCCCCGGAGCGTTCCATGATAACGGCCTGCCCCTGGTTCCCGATATCCAGATCCCGGAGAAATTCGGAGAGATGGCCGAGAAACAGGTCAATGGAAAGCACTCCCAGAAAATTATCCTGCCGGTCGTAAACCGGACTGCTGGCAGCCAGTGACATGTCCTGTCCGGTAAAAAGGATGTAGATATCACTGTAAACAGGCCCGCCCTTGTCCTGGGCAAGTTTATACCAGGGTCTGGTCCGTGCATCGAATTCCGTCAGGACGTCAATTTCCCGGTCTTGTCTTGCGTCGGAATCCAGGGCGATCTTGCGAAAAGTCCCAGCTTGGAACCTGTCCGTAACAATGACATAGCGGGAGTCATTCCTTGGCTCCCTACCGCTGTTGGCCAGGCCCCCCAGAGCATTGCCGAAACTGATGCTGGTTAACGTGGGGAACAGATCCACCTGTTCGGCAAAACGGGCGCTCAAGGCTTCCTGGTCCTGGGCGAGACCGTTGTCCAGAGCTATGGCCCGGGCATTGACATGGTTTATCTGATGGGGCAGGAGCAGGTAATCCTGCACATGTTCATTGATGCGCTCCACGACCTCAGCCCGCAATTGAAGGGCCACATCATTTACTGCTCTTTTTCCGGTGTAATAAGAAAAAAGGCCCACCAGCGCCACTGCAGCAACTGTCACCACTGCAAAAAGAGCAAGCAGCGCAGCTTTCAGTGAAATACCGCGAGTAAAGAGTTTCATAAATCTAAATTAACTGCCTTTAACTAAGTTACAGGCCTGGCCAGCGTTAGCCATACCTCTGTACATAAATCATACCTTGAACTTAGATACCAGCTCCTTGAGCCGCTCCGCCAGCCTGGAGAGCTCCTCGGAGCTCTGCTTGACCTGGACCCCGGAGCTCTTCATCTCTTCCGTATCCATATTCACCTCGGATATGTCCCTGGCCACATCTTCGGCCACCGAGGAGACCTGAGACACGTTCTCATTCACCTGCTGATTGCCCTGGGAGGCCTGGCTCACGTTCTCAGCTATCTCCTGGGTGGCGATGTTCTGTTCCTCTACTGAAGCAGCAATCGTGCTGATGATGGAATCAATATCGCTTATGATCTGGCTGATCTCCTGAATCTCCTCCACAGTTAAGCTGGTCTCGCTCTGAATATTCTCAACCTTGTCCCTGATCTCTTCAGTGGCCTGAGCGGTCTGTTGGGCCAACTCCTTGATCTCGTTGGCCACCACAGCAAAGCCCTTTCCTGCTTCACCGGCCCGTGCCGCCTCAATGGTTGCATTAAGGGCCAGAAGGTTTGTCTGGGAAGAAATTGCAGTAATTGTATCAGTGACCTTACTGATCTCCTGGGCTGCATTGCCCAGTCTATCTATCCGCTGGGAGCTCTGCCTGGATTTCTCCACGGCATTGCCAGTAATATCTTTGGCATTTTCCGTATTCTGAGCGATCTCGGAGATGGTGGCGCCCATCTCCTCGGAGGAAGTAGCCACAGTGTTGACTTTGCTGGAAGCCTGCTCCATGGCCGAAGCTATGGAACTCATGCTGGTACTCAGCTCTTCGGCCGCACTGGCCACACCCTGGACCTTGGAGGCGGTGGTCTCGGAGCGCTGGGACATATCTTCGGATATGGCGTTCAGTTCCGTGGAAGAGGAAGCCAGGGTCTCCACCCCGCTGTTTATATCCCCGAACATATTGCGCAAGCTATCCGCCATATCATTCAAGGCGTCAGCCAGAATGCCCACCTCGTCTCTCTGTTTGATATCAAGCCTCTGGGTCAGATCACCCTGGGAGATCTGCTGAGCAAATCCAACTCCCTTGGAAAATGGACTTAGCACAGCCCACCCCATGACAAACCTGACCACCAAAAGCAGGATTACTAATAGACCTGCGGTAACACCCATCAAGATCTGAGTCATTTGGCTTATCATACCCTGTTCATCAGAGATATCCAGGATGTAGGCGGTCACACCCACTTGATTCCCGGCATAATCCTTGATGGGAAAGAAGGACAGGGCGTAGTGACCCTCTTGTACAAGGCTTAGCTCCTCTCTCCCCATGTCGAGGAGATCTGCTGTAATTAAGTCACTGTAGCGACTGTCCCCGATAGCCTCCACGTACCTGTTGTCAATTAACGGGAACTGGCTCTCATCCTGAAGCCCGGTGGCGATATCCAGGAGCTCTCGGTTCATATAAATCATTACTTCTTCACCTGCTGCGGCACCTGCTGCTTCTACTATAGGCTCAAAATCCATGAGCAGCTCTACCGAACCCAGGTGATCACTATTCTGATCGGAAACAGGCAGAACATTACGCAGAGTGAAGCCGCCCCTGCCTACTTCTATTCCCTGCGCTGGTTCTTGCTGCTGGTTTACGTGCATAACTGTTGCACGAAACTCTGAAATATCGTCAGATATATCCACCCACTCCCCGTCCTGCATGGCATTGTGATCCCTCCACAACCGAACCAGGCTGCGGCCATTGGGGAGATGAAAATGCAAGGTCAACTGCTGATCGGAAAACTCTTGATAACCCTCCATTTGAGCGGAAAGCTTCTCCCGTAACATTTCCCTGGCCTCCTGGGATTCCGGGGATTCCGGGTCGTTTATGTTGCCCTCCAAGGCAAGGTTGTATGCCTGGATCACCTCCGGCAACCGAGAAAAAGTGGAGGCTACAGATTGAGCCTCCTGGATGGTTAAATCCACGGAGGACTCTATCTCGGCACGTTTATTTTTACTGATCTGAGAAATAAACTCGTCACTGACCTTCTGGGTTTGATCATTCAAGACCCAAAACAACACCCCTATAAAAACAATCAAAATAATTGTCAGGGGAATAAAAACCTTGAAGCTCAAACGCAGATTGCGAAAAAAATTCATATTATGCCTCTCATGTCTTCACAATTAAAAATTCATCTGGCAGGCCACTGGTTACGGGCAAACAATGCTGGGCATCCTGGATTTAAGAGGGTGACCGCAGAGCGCCCAATATCTTACACCTCTTCTTCCGGTGTAAGCATTCAGGGGGTGCCTCAACGGCCTGGGGACAGCCCCCGCGATTACCTTCCAGTACAATTTAAATATGACAAACTCTAAGTTGTGAGAACCTTCAAAGATAGTACATAGCGAGGGACAGTCCCCAGACCTTGTGCCAGGAACTCCAACTGAGTGCCTCCTGAATTGTTACCTGTCGGTCGCCCATTACTATACGCCCGGTATTGCGACATTCATGATGCAAAAGGTACATTCCGTCCGGTCCGGTTATTCCCGCGCAAGCGCCCGGGCTGATTGTCCAGACGCCTGCGGCAGGTATTCAGCAGATGTCTGGTCTGCTCTGCCAGGACAGGGGCTTCATCCGGCAGCAGGATGTAGCAGGCGATTCCGGCGGTGCGCGCACTAAGCTCGTCTCGCCAGGTCGAAAACTTTCCTGCTACAATGATCTCGGCCTCATAATCCTCGCGGATCCTTAGAATCTCTTCCTTGGTCAGCTTTTCCGAGAGGCATGAGGAAAGAACAAGAACCATGACCGGGCCTGGAATTGTACTTAGAGCCTGGAAAAGGGACTCTTTGTCCGTGACTGCGATGCGTTTCGCGGACAGTTCTTCCAGAAGGCCCATGGCCTTCCAGAATTTATTGTCTCCCTTTGTGCCGGCCATCAGGATGTGCATAAAAGTATCTCTGGTCATGGATGTTATCCTACATTTCTGGCAGGCCAAGGCACTTATCATGCCAAATCAAATTGTTTGGCGTAACCAACAATAATAATTGTGTATTTGTATTTATGATGCTTTTATCTTTCAGGAACTGTCTGAAGCTTTTGTTACTTTTGGTTACAACAAAGTACCCCTGAAAGCTGAAATTTATCTGTAAAGCCTTTACAGGCAAGTGCTGAGCTGGAATTGAAAGAAACGGGTAAAATTGATACGCTGCTTTGGGCGATACAAAGGCAAATTGTCTGTAAAGCCCGGCAGGTCATAGGCTCTTGGCTGTTTTGAGAAAATGTGTAGATTGGTGACAGAGGGAATGCGTTTTGCGGTCCTCAGACTGATGCCCTGCGGGTACTTAGGGGTATTCAAAATACCAATATACCGTTACTGTCAGTGACTTAACCGTTGAAAGCCTGCCTGCCCAGTTTAACAACGCTGAAAGCGTTCCTGCTTTACTGGTTTTAACTGGGGTTACAAAAAAACAAGAACCACGCTAAGAAGCGTGGCAGGCCTTTGAACCGCAAAGACGCTAAGTACGCAAAGTTAAAGACGCGAAGCAGGTGTATTGTCCAAAACCGGGACACGGTTTTGGACAAGGCTGCCTTTTCATTTGCCGTACACCCGGCAAATGAAAAAAACTTCCTGCCTTCCTTTGCGACCTTTGCGTCTTGAGTGAGTCTTCGAACGGGCGGTTAAGGTTTCTTTATTTCTTGGGTTGCGGGCAAAGCCCGCTTTAGGCTATGTATCTATCCAAATTCATTGACATAATTTCTTGCAATCAGGAACTTTGAACTCTCAAGCTATGTTTTTGGCACCATAAAAGGCATTTTAAGGCAGTATTTTAGCCCTGCAGAGGTCCTTTAATCAATTAGTTCAATAACTTGATTAGGTCCGACCCCGAACGTAACACGCCGAACGTACACACCGAACGTACAAGCACTCGGGCCATCAATACAAAAACCCGAACAACCACAGCGGCAGAATTCGACCATGGCCGACTTCCTGACCGTCCCTGACCACGTAGCCGTCTTGCGTCTCCTCGATCTGGCCAAAGCCCTTGCCTTTGCCGCCGACTTCAAACGTATATGTATCGTCCACTATAAAATCGCCACGCGCCGCCACCCTGATCCGCGCAGCGGCGGAGAACAGCTGGTTGACGAAAAATGTTTCACGCAGGCTGCCCAGGGGATCGGTTCGGGTCAGGGACTGGCTGATGGCCCATAACAGGTTCGTGTTTTCCAGAAAAATCTTAGAATCCTTTCGAACAAGCCTGGCCCCATGTCCGTGAGGCGGGACGGTGGTCAACAGCCCGGCCCGTTCCAGGACGGCCAGATAATCGTAGACAGTGGGCCGGCTGACGCCGACATCACGGGCCACACTCTCAATGCACAACTGCATGGGCGGGGACGTGGCCACCAGCCAGAGCAGTTTTTTCATGACCCGAACCCCCCCGGACCTGCGGCCTTCTGCCAGGCTCAAATCCTCGTACAGCGTTTTTTCAATCACGTTTTCCAGGCGCTGGAGATACTCCGCCTTGCCCTCAAGCACAAAAGGATACGCCCCGGCTTCGATATACTCCCGAAAATGCCCGAGTACCTGGCCGGAGCCGAGAACATCCGAAGCAAGGCGCTGGTGGTCGCGCAACAAGGTTTCCAGGGTCACGGGCTGGTACTCTCTTCCGTGGACAATGCTCAAATATTCGCGAAAGGAGAGAACCGGCAACATGCGGTAGAAGGCCCGCCGTGAAAGATCGTATTTGCCTGTCTGCATGGCCAGGGCCGAACTGCCCGAAACCACCAGGCGGCCTCTGGGAAACGAATCGTACAGTGACTTGATCTCCTGAGCCCAGTCAGGCCGCTTATGGGCCTCGTCGATGAACACGACTTCACCGCCGTGGCGAAAAAATTCCGCAGCAATGTCATAGATGCCCATGGCCGTAACCTGGATATGGTCAGCCGCGAAGTAAAGCCCTTTGCCGCCTTCCTGCTCGCAGTCCTTGAGACGCTGCAACATGAGCGTTGTCTTGCCCACACCCCGACCGCCATAAAGACAGATCAGGCGGTTATCCCAATTGATCCGCTCAAACAAAAACCTCCTCGTCGCGGGCAGATTCCCCACCAGCAAGGCCTGAATGGCGAAAAGGTCAGACAGATTCATTTTTTCTCCGATTGTCGCCGTACATTTACAGATCAAGCAATATAATGTCAAATCACAGCGACAAATCCCTTAGTACAATAACTTGATTAGGTCCGACACCATAAGCCCTGGTCCATGCCGTACTTGTCTATCAGGGAGTAGACGGTCTTGCGGGAGACCCCCAGGAGCCGGGCAGCCTCTGTTTTATTGCCTGAAGCCCGGTCCATGGCATCCTGCAGAGCCTTTCTTTCCCGCTCTTCCAGGGTGGTGAACCCTCCTGTGCCGCCGGCCAGCCAGTCTGGAAGATCTGCCGGGCGGATCATGGGTGCAGGAGATATTTCAGCCAGGGTATGCACCAGGTTACGCAGTTCACGTACATTGCCCGGCCAGTTGTATCCGCACAGCAGTTCCATGCTCCTGGGAGACAGCTGACGGGGACGCCTGCTGGAAAGCCTGCTGTATTCTTCCAGGAAATGGTCGGCCAGGATAGATATATCCTCGGTGCGCTCCCTCAGGGTAGGGAGGTGGATTACTGTTTCGCAGAGTCGATAGAAAAGGTCGTCCCTGAACCGGCCTTTTTCCACCATGGCTTCCAGGTCCTGGTTGGCCGCTGCCAGGACCTTGGCCCCAATGGACCGGGGCCGGGAATCGCCCACCCTGGTGACTTCGCGGGATTCCAGCACCCTGAGCAGAGCAGTCTGCATCCGGGAAGGAGCTGCCTCGATTTCATCCAGCAGGATTATGCCGTTGCCAGCAGCTTCAAAAAGGCCTTTCTTGTCGCTTGATGCCCCTGTAAAGGCACCCCGGCAGTGTCCGAAAAGTTCACTTTCCAGCAGGGAAGGGGAGAGATTGGCGCAGTTGACAGCCATGAATTCGCCCCGGCCTCTTAATTCATGTATGGCTCTGGCTGCCAGCTCCTTGCCTGTACCGGTCTCTCCCATGAGCAGCACCACTTTGTCCGTACCAGCCGTTGTCCTGATCCGGGTGTAGACCTCACCCATGGCCCGGCTTGCCCCGCGCAGTCCGCACAACCCGCCCGGGCCGCCCCCGGCCAGGCGGTTCTCCGCTTCATTGAGCCTGTTGCGCAATTCTTCTTCACGCAGGACCTCATCCGTGATCTCCTGGAACATCAGGACCACCTGACTGACGCGACCTTCCGGACCGGGTACCGGTGAGGATGTCAGGCGAAATATCTGCTCATCACCCTTGTGATTTCTGCGTTTTATCCCCTGATGCACACGGTGGTTTTCAAAGGAAACAATACATGGACAGTCTTTGCAGACCTTTTTGCGGGCTGTATGGCAAAAGACGTCATAGCAAAGAGGGGTGTTCTCGGGGCGAAGCCCGGGGAACCACTGCCTGAGCCTGGGATTGGCGCTGGTGATGCGCATGTTTTCATCAATAACAGCCACTCCCATGGCAATATTCTCAGCAATGACCCGGCAGCGGGCCTCGCTTTCCTGATGCTCCTTGCTGGCCTGCAGTCTTGACATGAGGTTGACTATGACCTGGGCCATAAAGCTCAACAGATACATTTCAGTGTCTGAAAAAACTTTTTCCTTCCTGACTGCGTCAAAGCCGACAAAACCCAGACAAGCCCGGTTGTCCATCAAAGGGATGGAAACTATGGACTTGATGCCCTGATCCTCAAGGTGTGAGCGCATGCCAGGATTTTCAATCAACTCGCCGACATCAGGAATATGAACACTCTCGCCCCGTTCATGGGCCGGGATGAATTCAGAAATAAGATCAAAGGGCACAGCCTGGAGGTTGCCGATTTCCGGGTTTATGTCTTCAGCGCACCATTCGTGCGTGTTCACTGCAATTTTACGGACATAGTCATAATTGAAGAGGTAAACCCGGTCTACTTCCACTGACCTGCCTACAGCTTCCAGAAGCCGGCTTATTGTGTGCTCGAAATCATCCAGGGGAGCATTGATGGAGTCGGCAGCCAGCTCCATAAGCAGGCCTTCCAGGGCCTTCTGCTTGTTTATGGCCCGCTCGGCTTCTTTACGCTGGGTGATGTCCTGCACAAAGCCGACCACCCGCAATGGATCGCCCGCCTCATCATGTACAACCCCGGCTGATTCCCTGACCCAGCAGATCTGACCATCCTTTTTGACTATGCGATGGTCGTATTCCAGAGTAGTGCCTTCCTTCATTTCAATAATGGGCCGGCCTGTGCTGATCACGTACTCCCTGTCGTCAGGGTGCACCCGGTCCAGAAACGCCTGATAAGTCCCCTCAAACTCGCCTTCCTGCAAGCCGAACAGGGCCTCACACTCCTTTGACCAGAACACGGTGCCCTGGTCCATGTCGTGTTCCCAGACTCCGGACTGGGTCAAAGTCTGGGCCCAGGACAGCCTGGACTGACTGGTCAGCAGTTCTGTCTGCGCATTTTTCAAATCCGTAACATCCAGAGCGCTGCCAACGAGTTTAACAGTGCGGCCGTTGATTACAACCGGAGTAAGCCTGCTCAGCCAGGTCCTTTCACCTGCCGGAAGAAGCAGTGTTTCTTCATAGCTGATGTTCTGCTGCAGTTCAAAACACTTGCGATAATTATCCTCTATCCGGGCACCGAGTTCCGGCCCAAAGGCCTGCACTGGTGTTTTACCTCTGATGTTCCAAAGGTCCAGCCCGGTTTTTTCCTGATGGTAAGCGTTCAGATTCTCAATAATAAAACGGCCCTGGGGGTCGATATCAATCAAAAAGAATGCACTTTGCACATTATTGAAGATGGTATCATATTCTATCAAAAGTTCGCGTCGCTCAACAGCAGCCTGTTCAAGAAGATCGGCATGGAGCTTGAGATTGATCTGGGTGCGAACTCTGGCCCGGACTATGGAGGGTTTGAAGGGTTTGGTAATGTAATCAGCAGCACCGAGACTGAAACCGAGTTCTTCGTCCTCGTCCTGGTCCATGGCGGTCAAGAAGATCACCGGGGTGCCACGGGTGCGCTCATCCGCCTTGAGCCGTCGGCAGACCTCGTAGCCGTCCATGTCCGGCATCATAATGTCCAGCAGGATCAGGTCCGGGCTGGTATTGCCAAAGACCATTTCCAGGGCCATGACGCCACCCGCTGCCACCAGCACGTGATAGTCCTCCCGGAGCAGACTGCCCAGAACCTCAATGCTGGCCGGGTGGTCGTCCACAATGAGGACGACGGGTTTTGGGGATGTCTGCTGGTTATTATTCATAATGGGCATGTTTTTTGATTTATTGGTTGCCAGGTGATGACATCTGTTTTTCAGCTCGCTTTATGAACAACTTCTGACACTGTTCCGGGGAGGGGGCGGAAAAGTCTTGGGATGCGGGTTTTTGTGGCATTGTTGCTCCAAGCAGGTTTGGGTAAGACAATAAAAATAACTGAAATTTTACGCTAGACTACGTGCCAGGCCATAGGCAGTCCCAGCTTCCCGTCAAATGATCCATGCGAATGGTATTCCATTCAAGTTCATTTTCTGACTACTGCTCCAAGAATAGCCGTTATGTTCACTCAGTCGTTCATCAGCCACAATGTTTTTTTAAGTACTTTGATCAAGTCTTCTTTCTGAACCGGCTTGGCCAAATAGTCATCCATACCGGCCTCCAGGAACTTCTCCCGATCACCATCCATGGCCCTGTCTTCGGAGGTCAATAAATAAGTTTCGCTGTAGTGTAAATAATAAGCTGGAAAGCGGTTGTTGTCGTTGAAATCAGATAAAGATTCTCAAAATCAGCTTTTAATGTTCCTCTTCCATTACTTTTCTTATTTCCGCCATGCATATTTCAAACTGCCTTTCCAGTTCGGGCAAAAGGTTGCCCATTTGCTCAAGGTTTGCGGCATGACCGGCTTCTTCAATCATTCCGGCAATCTCAGCCATGGCCAGACAGCTGACATTGCCTGAATTGCCCTTGATGGAATGAGCCTCCCGGGTTGCTCCTTCTTTTTGACCCTGTTCAATAAATTTTTTGAGCGCTTCTATGTTTTTGGGTATGGATTCCAGGTAAATGCTCATGATCTCACTGGCCATCTCACTGTCATGCCCAATTCTTGTAATGAAATCCTCCTGGTCGAAGACTGGCATTTTACAAGTAAAAGCGTACCGGGGTTCCTGTTTCGTTTCCGCAGCCTCTCCGGTCCTGAGAACTTCCTCTTTTCCCCCCTGACTTCTGTCCTCTGCCCTCTGTCCTCTGTTTTCCAACAACCACTTCTCCAGCACCCGGGCCAGTTCATCCGGATTGACCGGCTTGGCTGTATAATCATCCATCCCGGCCTCAATGCACCGTTCCCGGTCCTCCTGCATGGCTCCGGCGGTCATGGCGATTATGGGGATTCTGGGATTCTGGGATTCAGGGATTGAGGAATTGGGGGATTTAGGGGTTGAGGAATTGGGGGATTCAGGAATTGAGGAATTTTGGGATTCGCTCTCCAGCCTCTGATCACTGACCTCTGACTTCTGACTTCTGATCTCTGATTTCTGACCTCTGACTTCTGAGGCGCGGATGCGCCGGGTAGCTTTCAGTCCGTCCATCTCCGGCATCTGCACATCCATAAGCACCAGGTCGTAGGGAATGTTTTGCAGGGCGTGGAGGACTTCCCGGCCGTTGGCCACGGCATCGGCACGCAGGCCCATTTTTTTGAGAATTCCCAGGGCTACCTGCTGGTTGACCATGTTGTCTTCGGCTACCAGGATGCGGGCTTTTGTGCCGGAAAAGTCCGGATACCCCTTCGGAGTTTCTTCCCGTTCCGCATGCTCCGCCACCAGGTCTGCAGTGTCTGTTTTTGCCAGGATTTTTTCCAGGCAGGCATACAGTTCACTGGGCAGGACAGGTTTGTTCATGATGCTGTCGAATCCAGCCTCATGTAGACGCTTAGCATCACCTGTCTGTCCGGTTGCCGATGACATCATGATCAGCCTGGTGTCCTTTAATTGGCCGTCCTCCTTGATATTTCGTCCCAGGGTTTCTCCGTCCATGTCCGGCATCTGCATGTCTAAGACAGCCACCTCAAAGGGGTCATTATCTGCCTTGGCCTGATGCAGCATGCTCAGAGCTGTAGAACCATTGGCAGCTTCCTCGGACCGCATACCCCAGGATCCAAGGCGTACCCTGAGTATCTCCCGGTTGGTGGAATTGTCGTCCACTATAAGAGTGCGAACCCCCTGCAGGCAGGCCGGAGCAGGCCTTTCCTGCTGCTGTTCATGCTGAATGCCCAGGCGCACTGTAAACCAGAATGTGCTTCCCCGGCCCTCTACACTTTCCAGGCCTGCTGTACCGCCCATTATCTCGGCCAGTTGCCTGGAAATGGCCAGTCCCAGACCGGTACCGCCGAATTTGCGGGTAGTGGAGGCATCAACCTGGGAAAAGCTTTCGAAAAGACTGTCTTGCTTGTCTTCAGGGATGCCTATGCCGGTGTCGCGGACGGAAAAGTGCATGAGGCAGGAATGCTGAGTGGTAAATGATGAACGATACAGGTCATGGGAATTTTCCTGAGTTTCTGCATTTGGGTTTTCGCATTCATCATTCACCATTCTACTGACTTTGATCTCCACCTCTCCATGTTCGGTAAACTTGACCGCATTGCCCACCAGGTTCATGAGAATCTGACGCAACCGGCCCGAATCTCCCCGGACCATGGAGG
>Ga0207421_10007302_pt1 | contig 11796 bp, 12 predicted proteins | sample SodLakKL_010_SED_4_FD_187542 | JGI IMG/M metagenome (GOLD analysis project Ga0207421, IMG submission 187542) | Alkaline sediment microbial communities from Lake Tanatar, Kulunda Steppe, Russia - 8KL_010_SED (SPAdes) (version 2) | ecosystem: Environmental > Aquatic > Non-marine Saline and... | reverse complement strand
AAGAACGGCAGGGCTAATCGGCTCTTCGATATTGCCTTCCATCAACTGGATCACGCGGGACAGTTTCGGATGCCGCACGCCGATGCGCGTCGGGATCGAAAGGCGCTGTGTGTCCTGATCGGTGCGGATCGAGGAATAAATCAGTATATCGGCCACGGCATTGGCTAGTTCTTCGCCAAAGTGATCGGCAATCAGTTTCAGCATCAGGTCAATGGACGCTGTGCCGCCAGCAGTCGTGATCCGGTTTCCGTCAACGACAAAGACCGATTTGGTCAGGATCACATCTTCGAATTCTTCAGCAAAGCTGTCCTGATTCTCCCAGTGGATGGTCGCTTTCTTGCCATCAAGCAGGCCAGCCTTCGCCATCGTATAGCCCGCCGTGCAAAGCCCTGCGACCTGCACACCACGCCGCGCCTCGCGGCGCAGCCAGTTCAGGATGCGTTTGGTCGTGGCCTTTTGGACGTCGATACCACCGCACAGCATGATCGTATCGTCGCGGTCCAGCTCGATCAGATCCGCCTGCAGTTTAAAGGCGCAACCATTGGAACAGGTCGCAATATCGCCGCCATCGCCGATGATGACCCAATCATAAATCTGCTTGCCAGCCGTGCGGTTGGCAATGCGCAGGCTTTCAACAGCGCAGGCAAAGCACAGCATGGTAAACTTATCCATCAGCACAAACACAAACCTGCGCGGTTTGCTGACAGGGCCGACGTCGATGATCTGGGGGGCTTGGCTCATGGTGATATACTTTGGCTGGGACGTCGTGGGACATCACCAGTTTTCGCCCTTCGCGACAAGGGGCAAATGTTTATGATGCAGTTTGGCATTGGCCCTGACCGTTCTGCATTGTATACCGCGCCGCGATACCGCTAACTTTGTTGACTGGAGCAAGACCATGACTGACTGGCAAAAAACGGACTGGCGCAAAAAGCCACGGGTCCAGATGCCCGATTATACCGACGCCGCCGCGCTGTCGGCTGTCGAGGCGCGTCTTGCCAGCTATCCACCTTTGGTTTTTGCAGGTGAATCCCGCAAGCTGACAAAGCAGCTGGCTGCCGTCAGCCGCGGCGAGGCGTTCATGCTGCAAGGTGGCGATTGCGCCGAAAGTTTCGCTGAATTTTCCGCCAATGGCATCCGTGATACGTTCAAGGTGCTGCTGCAGATGGCAATGGTGCTGACTTATGGCGCCAAGGTGCCGGTGGTCAAAATCGGCCGTATGGCGGGCCAGATGGCCAAACCGCGTTCCGCCCCGACCGAGGTTGTCGATGGTGTGGAACTGCCTAGCTACCGTGGCGATATCATCAACGGGTTTGATTTCACGCCAGAGGCGCGCAATCCCGATCCCGAACGCATGTTGCAGGCATACCTGCAAGCTGCCGCCACGCTGAACCTGCTGCGCGCCTTTTCTACGGGTGGTTTTGCCAATGTGCATGAAGTCCACAAATGGACGTTGGGGTTCACCGATGGCAACGAGGTCAAGAAATATTCCGATATGGCCAGCCGGATCAGCGACACGCTTGATTTCATGCAGGCCGCAGGTCTGACAACGGACACCAACCACGAACTGCAAACTGTGGATTTCTACACCAGCCACGAAGCTTTGTTGCTGGAATATGAAGAGGCGTTGTGCCGGCTTGATTCCACATCGGGCAAGATGCTGGCCGGGTCCGGCCATATGATCTGGATCGGCGACCGCACCCGTCAGCCTGACGGCGCACATGTCGAATTCTGCAAAGGCGTGATGAACCCGATCGGCCTGAAATGCGGGCCGTCGATGACATCGGGCCATCTCAAGGCGTTGATGGCATCGCTGAACCCCGAAAACGAGGCGGGTCGTCTGACCTTGATCGCGCGTTTCGGGGCAGGGGCGGTGGGCGACCACCTGCCACGCCTGATCCGCGCTGTGGAAGAAGAAGGCGCCAATGTCGTCTGGACCTGTGACGCGATGCACGGCAACACGATCAAATCCTCGACCGGATATAAGACCCGGCCGTTTGAATCGGTGCTGCGCGAGGTCAAGGAATTCTTTGCCATCCACAACGCCGAAGGCACGATCCCCGGTGGTGTGCATTTCGAAATGACCGGCGCAGACGTGACCGAATGCACCGGCGGCGTACGTGCTGTAACGGACGAGGATCTGTCAGACCGTTACCACACCGCTTGTGATCCGCGTCTGAACGCGTCGCAATCGCTGGAACTGGCGTTTCTGGTGGCCGAAGAACTGTCCTCCCGCCGCAGCAAGATCAGCCAGGCCAAGGCCAGCTGATCAGCCGTTATTGACGACCAACCGCAAAGCCGGGCGCACAGCGTCCGGCTTTTGCGCAGGGGCCATCTGGCTGGTTGCCAAAGCAATCCCCAGATGGTCGATCCGTACCGCACGATGCGGCGCAAGATCAAACCGACGCGGCCTGTTGCCGGGCGCATCATCGGGCACGATTGCCCCCAGCAAGCGGCTGGTCTGCCCCATATCATCGCGCAGCGGCAACATAAGGATCGTCGCAGCCAGCGCAGGGCGGAACAATTGCGCCGGTGCCAGAAGGTTCGCCGCAATAATCGCAGGGCTGGTAAAGGCGGTTTCCACCAGATCGCCCAACCGGTCGCGGCTGGCCGGCGTGAACAGGATCGACACCGGCATCCCGCGCGCATCCATCCGCAGCAGATCATGGATTCGTTGCCCCGCCACCCTGATCCGCGCCACACGCGGGGCGACGCGATGCAGGATAAAGGCAAAGGGCAGCAGGGCGTCAATCTCGTGCGGGGCAACCGCGCTGCGGGCGGGGATTTGCTGCGCATGACGCAAGGATTGCCAATAACTTTCCAGATTTTTCAGGATCGGACAAGCCACACCCGGCAAGGCATGACGGGGCGTATCGGGGCTGTCGTATGTGCTGGACATGGGTACCTCGGACCTTGTTGACGCCACCCTGTGGGTGGAAATGCATGTGATACGTCAAACCCTAGCGCCTATGAGACGTGGATTCACTTAACAAAGTGTTAACAGGTTAACGCCGGTCGGGCGGGCAGGGTTGCCCAAGGGGGGCTTTTTCCTTTAGCTGCGCCCAGAACCAAAACAGAGGCCGCCATGATCCGTTCAATGACCGCATTTGCCAGCCGCACCGGTGATCTGGGCCCAGTAAGTTGGGTCTGGGATATGCGCGGGGTGAACGGGCGGGGCCTGGATTTGCGGCTGCGTCTGCCTGACGGGCTGGCGGGTCTGGAACAGGCGATCAGGGCACAAATCACTGCGGGTCTGGCACGTGGCAATGTCACGGTCACGCTGCGGTTGACGCGCGATGACACTGCGGGCGGGATGCAGGTGAACGCGGCGCAGCTGGACGCCGTGCTGCGCGCGCTTGAACAGGTGCAGGACCATGCCTGCGGCATCGGTGTGACTCTGGCCCAACCGACCGCCGCTGACGTACTGGCGCAGCGCGGTGTGCTGGTGATGCAAGGTGCGGAAGAAAATACAGATGGGCTGGTGCAGGCGCTGATTGCCGATTTTACACAGCTTTTCGGTGATTTTATGCAGATGCGCAGCGATGAAGGCAGCGCCCTACACCCTGTAATCGCCGCACAATTGCAGCAGATCACCAGCTTGACCGATCAGGCAGCCCAAGCCGCTGCCGACCGTATCCCTGCGCAACGCGCCGCCCTGTCTGCGGCCCTTGCCCGCGTGACGGATAATGTCGCTGAAACAGATCCTGCCCGCATCGCGCAAGAACTTGCGCTAATTGCGGTGAAAGCCGACGTAACCGAAGAAATCGACCGCCTGCGCGCCCATATCGCTGCCGCCCACAGCCTTTTGGCGGGGCAGGCGCCGGCAGGCCGCAAGCTTGATTTCCTCGCGCAGGAATTCAACCGCGAAGCCAATACCTTATGTGCCAAGGCGCAGTCGGTGCCGCTGACCGCTATCGGCCTTGACCTTAAGGCAGTGATCGAACAGATGCGCGAACAAATCCAGAATGTGGAGTAAACCATGCAACGACGCGGCCTTTTGATCATCCTGTCCTCGCCATCAGGCGCGGGGAAATCGACGCTTGCCGGGCGGTTGCGGGCTTGGGATGACAGTTTGCGGTTTTCCGTCTCTGCCACCACACGCGCCGCGCGCGCGGGTGAAGTGGACGGACAGGATTATTTCTTTGTCAGCACCGAAGATTTCCATAAACAGGTCGCCGATGGCGACATGCTGGAACATGCGCTGGTGTTCGGCAATTATTATGGTTCGCCCAAAGCGCCCGTGCAGGCGGCAATCGAACAAGGGCGCGATGTGCTGTTCGACATCGACTGGCAAGGCGCGCAGCAGATCAGCAATTCATCGCTCAGCCCGCATGTGCTGTCGATCTTTATCCTGCCGCCCTCGATCCCCGAATTGCACCGCCGTCTGGTCAGCCGCGGGCAGGACGCGCCCGAGGTGATCGAAAAGCGGATGCAGAAAAGTTGGGATGAAATCAGCCACTGGGACGGCTATGATTATGTGCTGGTCAATGACAATGTCGATGCCACAGAACAAGCGCTGAAGACCATCATCAGCGCAGAACGGCTGCGCCGCAGCCAGCAACCGCAATTGGTGGACCATGTCCGCGCCTTGCAAACCCAGTTCGGAGAACTGACATGAGCCTTTATGCCCTTGGCGATCTGATCCCCGTTCTGGCCGATGATGCATGGGTTGCACCCGGTTGCCACGTGATCGGACGGGTCGAAATGGGGGCGAAATCCTCGGTTTGGTTTGGCAGCACGTTGCGTGGTGATACGGAAACGATCTATGTCGGCGATGGCACGAATATTCAGGAAAACTGCGTGCTGCACACCGATATGGGCTATCCGCTGGTGATTGGCGCGGGTTGCACAATTGGCCACAAGGTGATGCTGCACGGCTGCACTATCGGGGCGAACAGCCTGATTGGTATGGGTGCGATTGTGCTGAACGGCGCGGTGATCGGCGAAAATTGCCTGATCGGGGCAGGGGCCTTGATTACCGAAGGAAAGATCATCCCTGACGGGTCGCTCGTCATGGGCGCACCGGGCAAGGTTGTGCGTGAATTGAACGAAAATGCAATTGCAGGGCTGAAAGCGTCGGCGTTGCATTACCAGAAAAACGCCGAACGGTTCCGCCAGAACCTGCGGGCGCTTTAACTTTCACCCTGCGGCGGCAAAACCAGAAGGTCAAAATCCAAATTTGGGGCAATCGCACTGATTTCTTCAAGCACGATGGCAGGTTCAGGCATATGGGTCGAAAGCGCGCAATAGCGGCCATTGAACCCTGCCGCTGCCAAAAACTGCACAACGTCCAGCACATCGAAACCATCCGCAACCAAAGGTGACAAAACCAGATCAGGCGCAATGGTAAGCAGGTTTTCATGATTAAGGTCGTCAACTTCAACGAAAGTGCAATCTGCGACTTCACTTTGCAGACGTCCCAATAATTTCCAGCGGGCAATATCCCCAACAATCATGATTTTCGATTTAACACCGTCGCGCATGCCGCCATTATCTACGAAATTTATAATATTGGATTTCGTACACATGGTTAACGCCGTTTAAAACTAGGACACGAATTTCCTTAACTATAAACTTCTCTCGCGTGTAGTTCTTATTGGGCCTGCGACAATTTGGCCTTGATTGTGCGCTATCAAAACATCACTTAAACGCCCGTGTCTTGTGAAAGGGGTCGCATTGTCCACAGAACGCATCTTATCCTTGATCGGCGCCCTGCCTGTGCCCGTGCTTGTGATCGGCCCGGATGATCGAATCAGAGCAACAAACGCCGCACTAGAGGCGTTGTTGGGCAGCGGATTGATAGGAAAACACCACATTACCGCGCTGCGCCAGCCTGCGGTGATTGATGCAATCGCCGCTGTGCGCAAAAGCGGCACAACCGCCAGCGTCCGGTTTGTGAACCGCGAACGCGACAAGGATAACGTCTATCAGGTCGTGGTCGCCTTGGCCGACCCGGATGTTGTCCTGTCGTTTGAAGACCAGACCGCAGCCGAAGATATCGGCAAGATGCGGCGCGATTTTGTTGCCAATGTCAGCCACGAATTGCGCACGCCGTTGACAGCGCTTTTGGGTTTTATCGAAACCCTTAGCGGTGCCGCGCGTGATGATGCGGTGGCGCGCGCGCGGTTTTTGGGGATCATGGCACACGAGGCCAACCGCATGACGCGGCTGGTCGATGAATTGCTGACCCTCAGCCGCGTGGAAGAAGAAGAACGCGTGCGCCCGCGCGATCAGGTTGATCTGGGGGCGCTGCTGGCGTCGGTCATCAAAGGGCTGGAACCACAGGCCGCCGCTGCCGATGTCACGGTCGATCTGGTGCTAAAGGCAAACCCGCTTTACGTGATTGGCGATGCAGGGCAATTGACGCAGGTTTTCAGCAATCTGGTGGAAAACGGCATCAAATACGGTGCATCGGGCAAGGTGCTGGTGGTCACGCTGGAGGAACCTACCAATCATCTGCGCCTGCGCGGTCAGGGTGTGCAGATCAGTGTAGCAGATAAAGGCGACGGAATTGCCGCACATCACATCGCGCGACTGACCGAACGGTTCTACCGCGTCGACAGCCACCGTTCACGTGAAGTCGGCGGCACCGGGCTGGGTCTGGCAATCGTCAAACACATCATCAACCGTCACCGCGGGCGGCTGTTGATCGAAAGCGAACTGGGGCAGGGCACAACAGTATCTGTTTATTTGCCAATGGCGTCTTTGTCATAAAAGTTTTACAAAACTGTCACACAGACAGCCGGATGACTTTGCCAGATTGGCGGTCACACCGGACAGGAGAGCGTGATGAACGACCATATTTCATCGGCCTATGATCGTGACCTTGAAACGATCACCACGATGATCGTCAAAATGGGTGGTCTGGTCGAAGATGCGATCATGAAAGCGGCAAAATCGCTTGCCGAACGTGATGTCGAACTGGCCGAACAGGTCCGGCAGGCAGATACGGTGATCGACGCTTTGGAAGAACAGATCAACGAAGAAGCTGCGCGTATCATCGCTTTGCGCGCGCCTGTGTCCAAAGACTTGCGTCAGATCCTGACGGTGCTGCGGTTGGCTGCGTCTTTGGAACGGATTGGCGATTACGCCAAGAATATCGCCAAACGCACCAGTGTTCTGGTTGAAATGCGGCCAGTCAGTGGTTCTGACACCGCCTTGCGCCGCATGGCCCGTGAAGTGGAAGGGATGTTGAAAGACACGCTTGATTCCTATGTGCGCGGTGACGCAGAACTGGCCGAAGACGTTCGCCAGCGCGATCATGATGTCGACCAGATGTATAACGCGCTGTTCCGCGAACTTCTGACCTTTATGATGGAAGACCCGCGCAATATCACCGCCTGTATGCATTTGCATTTTATGGCCAAGAATATTGAACGCATGGGCGACCTGACGACAAACATGGCCGAACAGGTAATCTATCTGGTCACAGGAGAAATGCCCGAAGAGGCGCGGCCGAAAGGCGACCGGACATCCTATGTCACTGACCAGCCGTGAACAGGCCAGCGCAGCCCACGTCAAACCAACATGATCCGTAAGGCGCATAATCAGTATTATGTTAACTATTGAATTTAGTTGCCCGTTAAGGCAAAGCTGTTAGAGAACCGCAATGACCCATCATATCCTGATCCTGAACGGCCCGAACCTGAACTTGCTTGGCACACGCCAGCCAGAGGTTTACGGCCCTGTCACCCTCAAAGACATTGAAGAGCTGTGCCAGACTAAAGCGGCAGCACTTGGCGTCACCGTGGATTTCCAGCAAAGCAATCATGAAGGCGTGCTGATCGACACGCTGCATGCTGCGCGCCAGACCTGTGCCGGTGTCATTCTGAACGCTGGCGCGCTGACACATACATCTGTCGCACTGATGGATGCGATATCGTCCATCATGTTGCCGGTGGTGGAACTGCACCTGTCCAATATCCACGCGCGCGAAACATTCCGCCACAAATCCTATATCGCCCCAGTTGCTGTCGGGCAGATCTGTGGCTTTGGCGCAGCTGGCTATCCTTTGGCGATCGATGCGCTGGTCGGTTATCTGGGATCAGCTGAATGACATCATTCGTCGCGCAACTGGACCGGTTGACCAATGCGACAACAGTGGAAGATGTCTGGTCCTTGCATGTAGCACAGATGGAATCCTTCGGATTCGACCGGATCATGTATGGTTTCACCCGTTACCGCAGCGCGGATTCGTTGGGTGATCCGCAGGACTGGATGTTGTTGTCCACGCAAACCCCTGAATACATGTCAGTCTTCTTCGGCGAAGGATTGTACCGTTCGGCGCCGATGATCAAATGGGCCATGGCCAATGACGGCGTTTGCAGCTGGCGTATCATGTCCGACCCTGACTGGATTGCCAGCCTAAGCTGCGAAGAAAAGCGCGTCGTCGATTTCAACCGTTCGATGCAGGTCACTGCCGGTTACACGATCAGTTTTCATTCGCTGTCGCAACGGTCCAAAGGCGCTGTATCCTTGGTCGCTGCACCAGATCTGACACAGGACGATATTGATTCTGTCTGGGCGGAACATGGTGATACGATCACCGTCATGAACAACGTCATGCATCTGAAACTGATGTCCCTGCCCCATGTCAACGGACGCCCCTTGACACGCCGCCAGCGCGAAGTGCTGCAATGGGTCGGTGACGGCAAATCCGTGCAAGACACGGCACAATTGCTGGGTCTGACACCCGCAACAGTCGAAAAACACCTGCGATTGGCGCGTGAAACGCTGGATGTGACGACAACGGCACAGGGTGTGCTAAAGGCTGCTTTTTACAACCAGATGTTCCTGATCGACGGATCATCAGTCAACGCTCAGCCAACGCAGTCAAAGGTCAGGATTTCCTGACTTTCCACTCTACCGTCGATAGACTTAACGTAAGGTTAGCCGTTCTATTAAGACGGTTGCTGGCGGGCATGGTGGTTAACAGTATCATGGTTCATGTCAGCGGGACATATTTTGTCATCGCTGGTGCTTGGCGGTTTGGAATGATTTCTTTCTCTTGTAGAATAAAATCACTCCGAACTGACGTGGCGCTGCCTTTGTCTTGCAAAGCAGTGCTGCGCCGGCCCCCGGAATATAAAAAACGGCCCGCATCACTGCGGGCCGTTTTTTCGTTCTAACAATGACTTAGCCGTTCAGTTTTGCAACTTCAGCAGCGAAATCTTCTTTTTCGACTTCGATGCCTTCGCCAACTTCCAGACGCACGTAACCGGTGATTTCCACGCCAGCTTCGGCTGCTGCTGCGGCCACGGTCAGGTCGGGGTTCACGACGAACTGCTGGTTCAGCAAGGTGATCTCGGCCATGTATTTTTGCATACGGCCAACGATCATCTTTTCGATCACCGCATCAGGCTTGCCGGATTCGCGGGCGATGTCGATCTGGACCTGCTTTTCCTTCTCGACCATTGCGGGGTCAAGATCGGCCTCGGACAATGCAGACGGGTTCGCAGCAGCGATATGCATCGCGACCTGACGGCCAAACGTCTCGTTGTCGCCGGACAGCGCAACCAGAACGCCGATGTTACCCATGCCGGGGGCAGCAGCGTTATGCACATAAGTCACAACCGAACCACCCGACAGTGTCGCCATGCGGCGCACGGACATGTTTTCACCGATCACAGCGACAGTGTCTGTCACAGTCTGTTCGACCGATTTGCCGCCCAGATCAGCCGCTTTCAGCGCATCAACGTCATCAACGGTCAGTGCAGCCTTGGCGATGTTCTGCACCATGTTCTGGAAGTCGCTGTTTTTCGCAACGAAATCAGTTTCAGAGTTCACTTCGACAGCGATACCCTTGCCACCTTCGACAGCGACGGCCACCAGACCTTCGGCGGCGGTACGGCCAGCCTTTTTGGCGGCTTTCGCAAGGCCCTTGGTGCGCAGCCAGTCAACGGCGGCTTCCATGTTGCCATCGGTTTCGGTCAGCGCCTTTTTGGCGTCCATCATGCCTGCGCCTGTGCTGTCACGCAGGTCTTTCACCATTGCAGCGGTGATTGCCATGTTATCTCTCCTCTAACGGAATGGGTCAGGCGGGGCATAACGCCCCTGCCCTAAAGTTTTGTGACGCTGACGGATCAGGCGTTGGCAGCTTCAGCCGCGCTGGCAGCTTCGGCAGCCAGCGTTTCTTCGGCGTAATCTTCCATGGCGCCCATATCGACACCAGCTGCACCCAGCTGTGCTGTCATACCGTCAAGTGCTGCGCGGGCAGCCAGATCGGTGTAAAGCGCGATAGCGCGTGCCGCATCGTCGTTGCCGGGGATGACATAGTCGATGCCGGCAGGCGAACAATTGGTGTCAACAACGGCCACAACGGGGATGCCCAGCTTGTTGGCTTCGGCGATGGCAAGGTCTTCCTTGTTCACGTCGATGACGAACATCAGGTCAGGCACGCCACCCATTTCGCGGATACCGCCAAGCGATGCCTGCAATTTGCCCTGCTCGCGTTCCATGCCAAGACGTTCTTTCTTGGTCAGGCCAGCGAAGCCGTTGGCGGATGCCTCGTCAATCGCCTTGAGGCGGCTGATCGATTGCGACACGGTCTGCCAGTTGGTCAGCGTGCCACCAAGCCAGCGGTGGTTCATGTAGAATTGTGCTGATTTTTCAGCAGCTTCCATGATCGGTGTCTGTGCCTGACGCTTGGTGCCGACGAACAGAACGCGGCCGCCTTTGGCGACAGTGTCACGGATGACTTGCAGCGCCTGATCCAGCATTGGAACAGTCTGTGTCAGGTCCATAATATGGATGCCGTTGCGCGACCCGTAGATGTATTGACCCATCTTGGGGTTCCAGCGCGCAGTCTGGTGGCCAAAGTGAACGCCAGCTTCAAGCAGCTGACGCATGGAGAACTCTGGAAGAGCCATGGTCGTTTCCTTTTCCGGTTTCAGCCTCAGCAGGGGATCAGGCATTTGCCCAACCGGTGGATGTTTGGGATTTCTCCCCAAGACACCCGCCCCCGCTTGCGGGATTAAGTGCGCGTCCTTTAACTGCCCTTGCCCTCCGGTGCAAGCCCGTTATGCCATCTTGCCCTTGGCAGCGCTTCACGGCAGAACCACGCAATGACAAAGACACCAGATATCCTGTGCATCGGATCGGTCCTGTGGGATGTGATCGGACGCGCGCCCAGCCATATGCGCGTGGGGTCCGATGTACCGGGCCGGATCACGCGTCTGCCGGGCGGTGTGGCGATGAATATCGCCATGACCCTGCGCCGTTTCAGCATGACCCCTGCCCTGTTAACCAACGTGGGCCGCGATGCCGAGGGCGACGAATTGATCGCCGCTGCCACCGGTATGGGGCTGGTCTGTGACCATGTTTACCGGTCCGAAGACCTGCCGACCGATGTCTATATGGCCATCGAAGGCGCCAACGGGCTGATCGCCGCCATCGCCGACGCCCATTCGCTAGAAGCTGCGGGCGACAAGATCCTGCGCCCCCTGGCATCGGGCGCTTTGGGGTCGGTCGATACGCCGTGGTCGGGGCCTGTGGCGCTTGACGGCAATCTGACGGTGGAATTGCTGCGTGAAATCGCAACCTCACCCCTGTTCCGCGATGCCGATCTGCGCGTCGCACCGGCATCACCGGGCAAGGCCGAACGCCTTCTGGCATTGCTGGGGCACCCGTCTGCAACGCTTTATGTGAACCTCGAAGAAGCCGGATTGCTGTGCCAGACCGAATTTGCATCCTCTGAAGCTGCTGCCGCTGGGTTGATCGCCCGCGGTGCGCGGCGCGCCTTGGTCACCGATGGCGGCAAATCCGCGTCAGAGGCGACAGGCGACGATATCATCACCC
>Ga0207421_10007301_pt1 | contig 11797 bp, 11 predicted proteins | sample SodLakKL_010_SED_4_FD_187542 | JGI IMG/M metagenome (GOLD analysis project Ga0207421, IMG submission 187542) | Alkaline sediment microbial communities from Lake Tanatar, Kulunda Steppe, Russia - 8KL_010_SED (SPAdes) (version 2) | ecosystem: Environmental > Aquatic > Non-marine Saline and... | reverse complement strand
AACGCCGCCCCGTCCCCCACAGCGACAATCACCGCGCCATCAACCAGCACCCCGCCCGCGGCATGATATTGCACATGATCTGCCCAATCCTGCGTCAAAGGATTGCCCGAAAACCCAAGCGTTTGGCCAAGAAGTAATTGTTTTGTCATACCGCCCCTATAGGGCGTGCAAAAGCCAGCGTAAATCAAGGAATGACATTGTCAGCATGCCTGCTTTGTCTATGCTGCGCGCAAAACGGAGGTGCCGGATGGCCGATCATGACGACGACTTTGAAGAAGAAGCATTCGGCATCACCGACAGGCTGGTGTCCGAGGTTCTTGAAGCTGTCGAAAATGATGATGCCGCGCGTGTCGATGCCTTGCTTGACCCGTTGCACCCCGCCGATATCGCGCATCTGATCGAACAGATCGACCGCAAGGAACGGCGCGACCTGCTGACCTTGTGGAAAGGCGGGATCGACGGCGACATCCTGTCCGAACTTGACGAAAGCCTGCGCGAAGAAATCATCGGCCAGCTGAATCCGGGCGAGCTTGCAGACGCCTTGCGCGATCTGGACAGCGATGATGTCGTCGATCTGGTCGAATATCTGGACGAAGACCAGCAGGGCGTCGTGCTTGACGCATTGGATGCCACCGACCGGATGGTGGTCGAACAGGCCCTGTCCTATCCCGAGGAATCGGCCGGCCGGCACATGCAATCCGAACTGGTGCGCGCCCCCGAACACTGGACCGTGGGCGAGGCGATTGACTACCTGCGTTCCGACGTGGTTCTGCCGGACCAGTTTTACCACATCATCCTTGTCGATCCGCGGCTCAAGGCAGTGGGCTATGTCACGCTGGGCCGCATCCTCAGCCATCCGCGCGACACACCCTTGCGTGATATCACCGAAGAAACTTTCCGTACCTTCCATGTCACACAAGGCGTGGAAGAAGTGGCGCAGGCGATCAACCACTATCACATGATCACCGCCCCCGTCGTCGATGATGATGACCGCGTGGTGGGGGTGATCACCATCGACGACGCTATGGCCTTTCTGGAAGAAGAAGCCGAAGAAGATTTGCTACGCCTTGCCGGTGTCGGCGAAGGCAGCCTGTCTGATAAAGTGTTCACCACCAGCAAACAGCGGCTGCCTTGGCTTGCGGTCAATCTGGTCACCGCCAATTTCGCAGCCTTCGTGATTTCCCTGTTCGAGGACTCGATTGCCGGATTGGTCGCCTTGGCCGTGCTGATGCCGATTGTCGCCTCGATGGGGGGCAATGCGGGCACACAATCGCTGACCGTGGCGGTGCGCGCGCTGGCCACCCGCGACCTGACACCTGCCAACCAATGGCGGGTTGTGCGCCGCGAAGGGCTGGTGGGGCTGATCAATGGCGTGGTTTTCGCACTGGTCATGGGCACGATCGGCTATCTGTGGTTCGGCTCGATCATGCTGGGCGTCGTGATCGCGATGGCCATGCTCATCAATATGGTTGTGGCGGGGCTGGCTGGCACGATGGTGCCTGTGCTTCTGGAACGGTTCGGATTTGACCCGGCGCTGGCATCCGGCACATTCGTGACCACCATGACCGATGTGATGGGCTTTTTCGCGTTCCTCGGCCTTGCCACGCTGATCCTGCTGTGATGGATAAATCCGCAGCCCGTGCCGCGGCATTCGCACGGCGTGCCGCAGCCCATGACGCAGACGGCGCCACTGCCGGATACTTAAGCGAGGTTCTGGCAGGCTTTCGCGGCGTCCCCCTTGCGGGCTACCTGCCGATGCGTACCGAAATCGACCCGATCCCTGCCATGGCAGAGGCATCGGCCCACGGCCCCGTCGGTGTGCCGGTGATCATTGCCAAAGCACAACCGCTGCAATTCCGGCTGTGGGAGCCCGATTGCACGCTGATCCCCGGCGCTTTCGGTGCGCAAATCCCGGCCTCGGGCGACTGGATGATCCCGCAAATCCTGATCGTGCCGCTGGTGGCGTTCAACCGCAACGGCGGGCGGCTGGGTTATGGCGGGGGCTTTTATGACCGCACGCTGGATGCGCTGCGCAGGCAGGGGCCCGTCATGGCCATCGGCTTTGCCTATAGCGCTCAGGAAGACGCTGATCTGCCATTGGAAACCACTGACCAGCCGCTGGACCTGATCGTGACGGAACAGGGGATCATCACCCCCTGATCATCGTCAGAGCCTAAATATCCCCGCGCGGCGCGCATGAAATCCCTTTGGCGCTCAGCTTTCCGAAAACGCTGCCATCACCTCGTCAGAGGCTTCAAAATTGGCCGTCACACGCTGCACGTCATCATCTTCTTCCAGCGTATCCAGCAGCTTCATCAGCTTGGTCAGACCTTCCATATCCACCTCGGTGGTCATGTTGGGCTTCCAGATCAGCTTGGTGGACATCGATTCGCCCAAAGCGGGTTCCAGCGCATTCGACACTTCGGCCAGATCGGTATCGGCGCAATAGATCACGTGGTTGTCGTCGTCGCTTTGCACGTCTTCGGCACCGGCCTCGATCGCGGCCATCATCACAGTGTCGGCATCGGCGACGGATGCGGGATACACAATCTCGCCTTTGCGGTCGAACATGAAAGCCACTGATCCGGTTTCACCCAGATTGCCGCCGCTTTTGGTAAAGGTGGACCGCACCGTAGATGCAGTACGATTGCGGTTGTCGGTCATCGCTTCGACGATCACGGCAATACCACCGGGGCCGTAACCCTCATAGCGGATTTCATCGTAGTTCTCGGCATCCCCGCCTTGCGATTTCTTGATCGCGCGGTCGATCACATCCTTGGGGACAGAATTCGACTTGGCCTCTTTCACGGCCAGCCGCAGGCGGGGGTTTTTGTCGGGATCGGGGTCGCCCATCTTTGCGGCCACGGTGATTTCCTTGGCCAGCTTGGAAAACAGCTTGGAACGCAGCTTGTCCTGCCGGCCCTTGCGGTGCTGGATATTCGCCCATTTGGAATGGCCCGCCATTGGAAACCCTCATCATATCTGGTGTAAATCTGCGCCTCTATAAGACATCGCGCCATGCAGGGGCAAGCCTGTTACAACGGCCAGATCAGCGGGATCACAAAGGATACAATCGGCGCAAGCGTGATATTCAGCGGAATCCCGAAGCGCAGGAAATCGGTAAATTTATACCCCCCCGGCCCGAATACCAGCGTATTGGTCTGATATCCGATGGGTGTCGCAAAGCTGGCGCTGGCGGCGATCATCACCGCCACAACCAGAGGGCGCGGATCAACACCAAGGGCAAGGGCCAGACCTATCGCCACTGGCGTCATCACCACGGCCACGGCATTGTTCGACACCATTTCCGTCAACAGGCTCGCCAGCGCATAGACTGCCAGCACGACCAGAAACGGCGGCAAGGCCATCATGTAAGGCGAAACAGCCGCCGCCACCATTTCCACGGCACCCGATGATTCCAGTGCCGATCCCACCCCCAGCATCGCAAAAATCAACGCAAGCAGGCGGCCTTCGATAAAAGAAAACGCCTCATCCGCGTCTATACACCCGGTGGTCAGAACAAACGTCACGCCGATCATCGCCAGCATCAGGATTGGTGCAACACCAAGTGCGGCCAACACCACGATCCCCAGCAGCACGCCAATCGCAATCGGCGCGTGACGTCGCCGGTAGGCGCGCTGCGACGGGGCAGAAACATCGCCAAGGTTCATGTCTTCCGCCAGTCGCTGGATGTCGGCTGGCGCGCCTTCCAGCAGCAGGGTATCGCCCACGCGGATCACCATATCATCGATCTGCTGGCTGATATTGGCGTCACGCCGGTGCACTGCCAACGGATAGACCGCATACCGCCGCCGCAGCCGCAATGCCCCCAAACGCCGGTCGGCCATTTTGCAATTGGGGGTGATCAGCACTTCTACGGTGGTGGTTTCCACCGCCGAGACCTGATCGACGCGGCGCAATTCCTTGTTGGCCTGTAGCGACAACAGTTCCGTCATTTCGGTGCGCAGGATCACGCGGTCACCGACCTGCAAGGTCACATTCGCCAGATCGCGGCGTAGCGAGACATCGCCGCGCACCACGTCGATCAACCGCACGCCATCGCGTTTGAACAATTGCACGCCATTGACCTCGCGCCCGATCAGGTTGCTGTCGGGGGGGATCACGGCCTCGGAAAAGAACTTTTTCTTAGACCGGTCCGACAGCATCGCCGCCATGCTTGACCGATCAGGCAATAGGCGCGGCGCCATGAAATACATATAAACGAAGGTCCAGGCCATCACGACAAGCCCGACCGGCATGATCTCGAGGATGCCGAAAGGTTCCATCCCCGATGCCCGCGCGACCCCGTCCACCAGCAGGTTCGTCGATGTGCCGATCAGCGTCAGCGTGCCGCCAACAATCGCGGCATAGCTTAATGGAATCAGTAGCTTGGAAGCCGAAACTCCTAAACTGCGCGAAAGCTGAATGAACACCGGAATCATCACCACGACCAGCGGCGTGTTGTTCATGATCGCACTGGCAAAGGCGACGAAAAGCAATCCGCCACCGATGGCACGCGCAGGGCTGATCTTGGCCTGTCGTTCGGCAAGCTTGGTCATCGCATCCAGCGATCCGGTCCGCACAAGGGCGCCGACGATGATGAACATCGCCGCAATCGTCCAGGGCGCGGGGTTGGAAAACGCATTCACCGCCGCCTGATAGGGCAGCACGCCGGTGACCAACAAAACAGTGACACCGACCATGGCGACCACTTCGGTGGGGAAGGTTTCGCGCATGAACAGCACGAACATACCCACGACCACGGCAAGTGTCAGCCAGGCCTCTTGCGGTTGGCTCAGGTTTAAAAGGTCACTCATGCACCAAATTCTTTACCTTCTCCGGTGTTTGCGCAACCCTTGGGCGTACCAATGTCAGCCCCACGCCCATGGCCGCCAGCGCCGCCCAGACCCAAAGGCTGTAATGTTCGCGCAACAGCAACATTGCCCAGACTACACCGAAACCTGTTACCAAATAGCTTACTTGTCCGGCAAAAACCGCACCCCCGCGCCCGACCAGCCAGACATAGCCGGTATAGACCAGCACATGGATCACCGCGCCCAGTATCATGGTGAAATCGGCCAGAATGAAGGGTGACGTGGGCACGCGGAACTGTCCGGTACCCAGCGCAAGCGGCAATGCGATCACCGTACCGATAGCCGATGCGCCAAACAGCACCTGCACCGGGTCCAGCCCCGCAGTGCCCCATTTGGCAACGATATTACCTTCCAGCGCATAGCAAAGCGGGGCAATCAGCGCCAATGGCAGAAAGGCCACCATGGCGCGTTCGGGCAGGCTTGCCTCTGGCAGCGCGATAAAGGCGACAGCCGCAAGGCCAAGCGCCAGACCGCCCATCCGCCGCCACGAAAAATGGTCATTCCCCAGCGCCAGCGCGATTGGAAAAGCGATCAGCGGAATGGTCGAGATCACAATCGACATCACCCCCGACGGCAGGTGAAACGCCGCGCGATAGCTTGCCGAATTGGGGATCAACGTGCCAAGAAACGCGATCAACAGCCAGAAAGCGCAGGTTTTCGCCGTGACTGGCAAACGCCCCAGACGGCGCCAACGCAACGCACCCAGAAGCAAAGTGCCGATCAGCATTTGCCAAAAGATGATCCCGAACGGCTCATACCCCGCCGTGACGGTGATTTTCGTCAAGGGCTGCGTCAGCCCCCAACCTGCACCAAGCGCCACCAGCGCCAGCGTCAAAGTGCCATCATCGCGCGTCATGCAGGCCCGCTGGCAGCCAGTCTGCCGCCCTGACGCACCATTTCCACGCGCGTGGCCTTGCCGGTGCGGTCGTCTGTTTCGACATAAAGACCGGACAAAGTCGCGTCCGATGCGGCGGGGGTGAAGCGGTCTTTGGGCATGCCTGTGATAAAGCGGCGCAAGGGTTCGACCTTATCCATGCCAATTACGGAATTATAATCGCCGCACATGCCTGCATCGCTTTGATAGGCGGTGCCGCCGCCAAGGATCATCGCGTCTGCTGTGGGCACATGGGTATGCGTGCCGACCACGATACTGGCGCGCCCGTCGCAGAAATGCCCCATGGCCATTTTCTCGGACGTGGCCTCGCAATGCATATCGACCAGACTGGCCGCGATCTGCCCGCCCATCGGGTATTGCCGCAACACCGCATCAATCGCCGAAAACGGATCATCGAAAGGCCGTTTCATGAACACTTGCCCCAGCACCTGCGCCACCAGCACCTTGCGTCCGCCCGGTGCGGTAAACACCCGCGCGCCGACGCCGGGGGCGGCTTTGGAAAAGTTCAATGGCCGGATGATGCGGGGTTCTTGGGCTGCATAGGCCAGCATGTCTTTTTGATCGAAGGCGTGATCGCCAAGGGTAACGGCATCGGCGCCTGCCTCGAACAGTAATTTGGCGTGGGCGGCAGAAAGCCCCATGCCGGATGTGGCATTTTCACCGTTCACAACGACGAAATCGAGCCGCCATTCAGTGCGCAGGCGGGGCAGGTGGTTTGTGATCGCGGTCCGGCCTGACCGGCCCATGACATCGCCAAGGAACAGAATTTTCATCCCCCCTTGGTAAGCCCGGATCGCGCCCTGTGCCAGAGCGAAAATGTCGCTGGTCATTGCCGGAATTTACTGGCAGCCAAAGGGGATGATGAATGTGCAGGCAGCCCGCCCCGTGGCGGGCGTTTTATGGATGGTCGTGACCGGTGTGATGTTCGTCGCCGTCACTGCGATTGTGAAACATGTGGGCGATGACGTGCCTGCATCACAGGCGGCGTTTTTGCGCTATGCTTTGGGGCTGGTGTTCCTGATTCCGATGATCCGGCCGATCATGGCCGCCCATCTGACACGCAGGCAGATGAAGATGTTCGGGATCCGCGGTGTCGTGCACACCATCGCCGTGATCTTGTGGTTCTACGCTATGGCGCGGATTCCAATCGCCGAAGTGACAGCGATGAATTACCTGTCGCCGGTCTATGTTTCGATCGGGGCGGCGCTGTTCTTGGGTGAAAAACTGCCACCCCGTCGCCTGATCGCAGTGCTGATCGCGCTGGCGGGGGCGGCGATCATCCTGCGCCCCGGCCTGCGCGAGGTAGAGACAGGCCACATCGCCATGCTTGGCACGGCCGTCATGTTCGCGGTGGGTTATCTGCTGGCCAAGCAATTATCGGGCGAGGTGTCGGCGGCGGTCGTCGTCGGCATGTTGTCGATCACTGTGACCATCGGGCTGGCCCCTTTTGCCTATGCGGTCTGGGTCACGCCGACACTGGCGCAGGTGGGCTGGTTGTTTCTGGTCGCCTGTTTTGCAACAGCAGGCCATTACACAATGACGCTCGCCTTTGCTGCCGCACCGCTGACCGTCACCCAGCCGGTGACGTTTCTGCAACTGGTCTGGGCTGTGCTGTTGGGCGCTGTGGTGTTCGGCGAGGCGGTGGACGCCTGGGTCGTGATCGGCGGGCTGGTGATCATGGCATCGGTCACGTTTATCACATGGCGCGAGGCGGTGGCGCGCAGGCAGGTGACACCTGTGGTGACGGAAACGAAGGTGTAAAAAAGCGCCTTGCGGCGCTGCCTCCGGCGGGGATATTTTTACTCTGACGATGCGGGGGCCAAGCGCGTGATAAGCGAGCTTTGGGTGATCCGGCCAACGGGCAGCCCGTTTTCGGTGACTTGGATCGGGTGCGCGCCGATCTGTTGCAAGATTGCCTGCACCGGCGTGTTCACGTCGATGGCTGTTCCCTCCGCGGTGCCCGAGATCATCACATCGCGCGCGGTCAGCACACCCAGCGGGTTCATGTGGGCCACGAAATCGGCGACATAGGGGTTGGCAGGATTGGTGTAGATATCGCGCGGCGTGCCACATTGCACGATCCGCCCGCCTTCCATAATGGCGATGCGGTTGCCGATCTTGAACGCCTCGTCCAGATCGTGGCTGACGAAAATGATGGTGCGCCCGCGTTGTTTTTGCAGATCGAGCAGTTCGTCCTGCAATTTGCTACGGATCAGCGGATCAAGGGCGCTGAAAGGCTCGTCCATCAACAAGATCGGCGCATCAGTCGCAAAAGCCCGCGCAAGGCCCACGCGTTGCTGCATGCCACCTGAAAGTTCGCCAACCAGCGCCTCTGCGCGTTCCGACAATCCCACCATCGCCAGTTCCTGATCGACGCGGGTGTGCAGCTTGCCCTTGTCCAGCCCTGCCAGTTCCAGCCCAAGACCCACATTGTCGCGCACTGTGCGCCACGGCAGCAGGCCGAATTGCTGGAACACCATCGATACGGATTTCTGCCGCAGACGCCGCAGTTCCTGCGCGCTGCAGGTCGTCACATCATAGCTGTGGTCGCCGTCATGCACGCGCACATTGCCACGCGCGACCTTGTTCAGCCCGTTCACCGCGCGCAGCAGGGTGGATTTACCCGACCCCGACAGCCCCATCAGCACAAGGATTTCCCCCTGCGCGACATTGAGCGAGCAGTTGTGCACCCCCAGAACCTGATCGGTGCGCTTGAGGATTTCGGCGCGTTCCAGACCTTCATCCATCAGGGGCAGGGCAACGTTCGGTTTTGACCCGAAAACGATGCTGACATTGTCAAATTCGACTGCGTTCATTTGCGTGTCACCCGCAACATCCGGTCCAGCATGATCGCCACAACGACGATCACAAAGCCCGATTCAAACCCCAAAGATGTGTTCACCGTGTTCAGCGCACGGATCACCGGCACGCCAAGGCCGCTGGCCCCCACAAGGGCCGCAATCACCACCATCGACAGCGACAGCATGATCGTCTGGTTCAGCCCCGCCATGATCTGCGGCAGGGCAGAGGGCAGTTCGACCTTGAACAATATCTGCCGTTTCGTCGCGCCAAAGGCTTGTGCTGCTTCCAGCAGGGCCGTGGGGGTGGATGACACGCCCAGATAGGTCAGCCGGATCGGGGCGGGCAGCACAAAGATCACCGTGGCGATCAGGCCCGGCACCATGCCGATGCCGAAGAATACGATCGCCGGGATCAGATAGACAAAGGTCGGCAGGGTCTGCATCAGGTCCAGCACTGGTACCATCGCGCGGTAAAGTTTCGGGCGGTGCGCCGCTGCGATACCGATCGGTACGCCGACGCCCATGCAGACCACGCAGGCCGACAACACCAAGGTCAGCGATTGCATGGTTTCGCGCCAATAGCCCTGATTGAGAATGAACATAAAGCCCAGCACGACGAAAAGGGCGGTTTTCCAGTTGCGCTGCACCGCAAAGGTCAGCGCCGCAAACACAGCGATCACTGCAAAAGGATGCGGCGTCGCCAGCGCCCACAGGATCGTGCCGATCAGCCATTCCATCGCATCGGATATCCGGTCGAAAACAAAACCCAGATTGGCATTCAGCCAGTCAAAGATTGATTTCGCCCAAGGCCCGATAGGGATTTTGTTGTCGGTCAGCCAGTTCACGCGCGTACCTTTCGGCTAGGTGGGTCAGGCCCGCAGGCCCGACCCTGTTATTCAAAGCCCAAGGGCCGCGTTCACCGCTTCCATCGCGTCACCACCGTCGCGCGTGGTCACACCGTCAAGCCATGTTGGCAGCATGTCAGGGTTCGCCGTCAGCCACTGTGTCGCGGCCACGGCAGGGTCAGTCCCGTCATTCAGGATTGCGCCCATAATCTCGTTTTCCATCTCCAGCGTGAATTCCAGATTTTGCAGGAACTGGCCAACGTTGGGGCATTCTTCGACGTAACCCGCGCGGGTATTGGTCAGCACGGTCGCACCGCCCAGATCTGGCCCGAACCAGTCATCGCCGCCTTCAAGATATTCCATATCGAAATTGGCGTTCATCGGATGCGGTTCCCAGCCAAGGAACACGATGGGTTCGTTGCGGTTCGACGCGCGGTCCACCTGTGCCAGCATCCCCTGTTCCGAGCTTTCCAGCACTTCGAAACCTGTCAGCCCGAATGCATCCGCCTCGATCATGTCGATAATCAGGCGATTGCCGTCATTGCCCGGCTCGATCCCGTAGATGCGGTTGCCAAGGGCGTCGGCATGGGTCGCGATATCCTCAAAACTGGTGATCCCGATCTCGGCTGCAGCGCGGTTCACCGCCAGCGTATATTTCGCGCCTTCCAGATTGGTGCGCACAGTGTCCACGGTGCCTGCTTCGCGGTAGGGGGCGATATCGGCCTCCATCGTGGGCATCCAGTTGCCCAGAAACACATCCACATTGCCTTCGGCAAGCGAGATATAGGTCACAGGCACCGACAGGATGCGGATGTCGGTTTCATATCCCAGCGCGTCCAGCACCACGGTTGTGGCGGCGGTGGTGGCGGTGATGTCGGTCCAGCCCACATCTGAAAATACGATACGGTCGCATTCGGCAAAAGCAGGCAATGCCGCAAAAATCGCGAGCGCCGAAAGGCTTGATGTCAGTTTCATGGTCAACTCCCCAGAGGTTTTTTTATTGATTGACGAGTCAATAAAGAACAAATTAAGTGGAGAACGCAACCCGAAAGAGGAAATCATGCCCAAAGTTGGAATGGAACCGATCCGTCGTGCAGCGCTCATGCAGGCTACGATTGACGAAATCGGGGCTGTGGGCAACCTTGATGTGACCGTCAGCGCCATTGCCAAAAGGGCAGGTATGTCGTCTGCGCTGGCGCATCATTACTTTGGCGGCAAGGAACAGATCTTTCTGGCCGCGATGCGCCACATCCTGCGGGTGTATGGCGACGAGGTGCGCGTTGCCCTGCGCGCAGCCCACGGCCCCCATGCGCGGCTAGAGGCGGTGATCCGGGCCGGTTTCAGTTCCACCAATTTCCAGCCAGAGGTGATTGCCGCATGGCTGAATTTTTACGTCATGGCCCAGACATCGGCGGCTGCCCACCGGTTGCTGCGGGTCTACCAGCGGCGGCTGCACAGCAATCTGATGCATGAACTGCGCCCGTTGATCGGGGCAAAGGCGCCGGATGCGGCGGTGCGGATCGCGGCATTGATCGACGGGATCTATCTGCGCCAAGGGCTGGCACGCGATACGGCAGGACAGGGGCGCGCCACCGATCAAGTGTTGGCGCTGCTGGAAATGGAATTGAAAGGCACGTCAGAATGACCAAACCGAATATCCTGATCATCATGGTGGACCAGTTGAACGGCACGCTGTTTCCCGATGGTCCCGCCGACTGGCTGCATGCGCCCAACCTCAAGGCGCTGGCTGCGCGGTCGACACGGTTTGCCAACAGCTATACGGCTTCCCCGCTTTGCGCGCCTGCGCGGGCGGCGTTCATGTCCGGCCAGTTGCCTTCGCGCAATGGCGTTTATGACAATGCGGCAGAATTCACATCCAGCATCCCGACCTATGCACACCACCTGCGGCGTGCGGGCTACCAGACCTGTCTGTCAGGCAAGATGCATTTCGTCGGTCCCGACCAGATGCACGGGTTCGAGGAACGTCTGACCACCGATATCTATCCGGCTGATTTCGGCTGGACGCCGGACTATCGCAAACCCGGCGAACGGATCGACTGGTGGTATCACAACATGGGTTCTGTCACCGGGTCCGGCGTGGCCGAGATCACCAACCAGATGGAATATGACGACGAGGTCGCTTATCACGCGACCCGCAAGCTCTATGATCTGGCCCGCGGGCATGACGCGCGGCCTTGGTGCCTGACGGTCAGCTTCACCCATCCGCACGACCCTTATGTCGCGCGCAAGAAATACTGGGACCTTTATCAGGATTGCGACCACCTGATGCCGCAAACGGGGCCGATCCCTTATGCCGATCAAGACCCGCACAGCCAGCGGATCATGGACGCCAACGACCGCGATAATTTCAACATCACGGAC